>Ga0213869_10002620_pt1 | contig 12331 bp, 11 predicted proteins | sample PICome_10_FD_160083 | JGI IMG/M metagenome (GOLD analysis project Ga0213869, IMG submission 160083) | Coastal seawater microbial communities near Pivers Island, North Carolina, United States - PICO132 | ecosystem: Environmental > Aquatic > Marine > Coastal | place: USA: North Carolina...
GTTGAAACTTTTCCTAAATTTGAAGATGAACTCATTATATATATCAGGATAAAATTAAATTTCAATACTTCCTTGTTCGACGTTATTGTCTAAAAAGGCAACCTTAATTTTGTATTTATCAAATAATGAACCTAATACATTGCCACTTGAAAATCCCTGTTTGTAGATATTCCATGCCTCTTGTGGATTGGTAGGACCATCAAAATACAAAAATTTAGATGTAAATCCTGCAAAACCACCATTTGGTGTAATTTCAACTGGGGCATATTTGTTAACTCTGGCAATTCCTGGTAAAACACAAGTGCGAACCAACTTACCATCCAAATAAACATCGAGCGAACGGCCATAAAGACTGATAAGTAAATTAGTCCACTTTTGAAGTGGAACGTTCTTAATAACACAGTTATGAATCATTGGCATACTTGATGCCTCTTTCGAGTTATAAGTAGTAACTGCAATATTAAGATTATTTTGAATTGGGTCTAAAACAACCGATGGAGATGGGTTTGGTTCGCTCAATTTTGAACTATCAGTTCTTCCGAAAACAACCTTTGGTTCTCCATATCGGTAATTCCAGTCATCGATATACATCCAAATCGAGTACGTGTAACTATTGCTTCCAGAGGATTCCGCCAATTTTTTAGCCTCAATTGTTTGTTTAGTTTTAGCGTCTTCAAGTGTTGTAACAGAACCCTTGTTTGTCAACATTTTATAAATATAGTAAAAAATGACAATTGCCATTATAACAAATACAATTTGAAGAATACTCATTTTCTTATATACTATCTATCTAGATTTTATTATTGATAATTCATAATTATGAATTATATAGAAATTTATAACTCTTATTTTATAACTGGTTTCCTAAAATAGACAACATCTTTGATTGCTCCGTGTATACCGTTATTATCACCAACTGAAACAGCGTCAAGAGTCATATATGGAGCTATTGAGGAACTCGATGAAATTAGTTTATCATTTAAGAATACATCTAATGTTCCTCCATCATAATTAATAATAAAATGATTCCATTTTTGTAATTTTAAATCAGTACCTAGATATATATTTTTTATTTCATCTTCATTTATTTTAACCTGTATTTTCAACTTATTTTCATCCGCCTTATACATTAATTTTGGTTTATGACCGTAATTAAAAACCGTACAATATTCTGTATATGAGTGACTTGTATTAGGTGGCTGAGGATTTATATATAACCAAAATGAAATTCCATAATGATAAGTGAAATCTTTCCCCTTTATTGTTTTTAAATTCTCAAATGTACCAGCATACGTTAATCTGTCTAAATAAACTGGTCCCTCTAAAAGAGTATTACCCGATTTATTGTGCTGATATATTTGCTTCATTTTTTCCCAACCTTGTTGAATCAAAACAAGTATTATATCAATACCTAAAATAATAAATGCAGTAGGTGTTGTTATTCTATATTGCTCCTTAGCCCAGTCAATAAATTCATAAAATAAACAAGGAATATACATAATTAAGTTTTTAACAAGGTTAAAATATGGATTTCCAATTTCGATATCCTTCAAAAAATAAAGAAATAATGATATTGTTGTAATGAAAATTAATACATTTAATATGGTAAAAATACTTTTAGACATAGGAGGGTTCTTCATAAAAGTAAATATAAGTGAAACAAAGCCTAAAAAAATTGCCAATCCAATAACAATAATACCAAATACTTTTGTAATATTCCATAAATTATGACCAGTTAGTTGAGTTGCTTGAAAACCATACATTATATTTTTTTTTAGACCCATTACTAAGAGTAACGCTAAAACCAAAGCTCCAAATATAGTCAGTGTTACTGTTGTAGAACTACCAAAATTAAAATGACCTGTTGGATCATAACGGAATAATAAAGAAATACTAATGATATATACAATTAATGAAAGTATTGTAATTTTTAGTGGGAGACCCATTATATATATCATTATAAATTATCTAAGGCAGTTTTTTCCCCGTGACAATTTCGGCAAAGCGCTTCTAAATTTTCTATGTGATTAGAACCACCGTGTTCCAAGGGTTGCATATGATGTACTTCAAACCAAGCTGTCAACTGTTGTTTACAGGAATTACATTTCCAATTTTGATTGGAAGCTACGAATTTCTTTTTTGTTTCGCTCACAGAGCGTTTATTACCCGTTTTACCGGAATTTATTAGTCGTGCGTTTCCTCCACCAACTTGCGTAACATCACCACCCATTTGGTTAGAAAAATCCAAAATGGGTGTCAACATATCTGTTGTATTTTTATCAATTGGCATATATTTAATAATACCATTGGCGTGTTTTATTAAACTATGCGACTGCGCAGGATTTCGCTTAATGAAAATATAAAGTGATAATCCTAAAAAGCCAATAAATGCCATTTGATAATATTTCTTCCAAGATTTTAGTATAGCTACATATTTGCCATCGTTATAAGCATTAGCTATAAAAAAAGCCGTTAATCCTAAAATTAAAAATTCTATTTTCATACGGAAAGTTTGTTATATATTATCCATATAATTATTGACAGTAATCCCACAATAACTAAGTTTTTATAATCATTTACTAACCAGTGCCTTTTTTTCAGCTCTTTTTCCAAAGGTTGCGTATATTTATTTACAAAATCGGCATACGATAAACTCTTTAATTCAAGTTGCTCATTCAATCTATTATGGATAAAATGAGTCCATTTAATAAATGATTCACGAGAATCCAAATAGGGTGTCACTGGATATTTATCTAAAAGCTTACTAAAATGATTACCTAACCGTTCGCTTGGTAAGAAAATCGGAATATTCATAATAAGGTCATAATATTTTTTCTTACTCACTTTATTTGGATGTTTGGGATAATGAAAGCCGATGGAATGAAAAACATACCAATATTTTTCAAAATCAATATCTCTTATACTTTGTTCCATTAACATCAAACAATATAAAAGTTCATTCATACTAACTAAATAGCTATGAATAAAATAAAAAGCGATACACAATTATATTGTAACAATTGCGATAAATATGGACACAGTTTTCACAATTGCCGGAAACCATTTGAAAGCAGCGGTATCATCGCATTTAGAAAAAATAAAGAGGACAATTTTGAATACTTGATGGTGTGTAGAAAACATACCTTCGGTTATATTGATTTTTTACGGGGACGGTATTCAGTAAATAATAAAAATCAGATTAAGGATATTATATTTGAAATGAGCCATGATGAACGCCAATGTATTCGTAATAAATCATTTAGTGAACTATGGTTGGAATTGTGGGGTTCAACAAAAAATTCATATTATGCAAATGAAAAAATATTTGCGAATGACAAGTTTGCTATGTTAATGAAAGGCATTCAACTTAAAAATGATTATTATAATACTATAAGTTTACTAGACGAATGTAGTATGGATTGGCTTACACCAGAATGGGGATTTCCTAAGGGACGCAAAAATTACAAGGAAGACAGTATATCGTGTGCTGTGCGTGAATGGGTCGAAGAAACGGGATATAAAACAGAGAGCATTAATATTATAGAAAATTTAGACCCCTATGATGAGTTTGTTATTGGTTCTAATTACCAATCCTATAAAGATAAATATTACCTGGCTGAATTTAAAAATGCATCAGAAGATGAGACTATAAAATATCAAAAAATGGAAATAAGCGACGCGAAATGGGTTACCATTGAAGAAATATATTCATTAATTAGACCTTATCATTTAGAAAGGTTAAAAATAGTAGACAGAGTTAATACACTATTAAATAAATATTCAGTATATATATATGGATAAATTATATCCCAATATCAGTGACCCAACATTTAATATAAAAATAGCACAACGTAAAGAGTTTAACGAAAATTCCTATAAATTCCCAATTGTAGACGCTGAGGCCGAATCAGAGCGATTATGTTCTATGCGTTTTGAATTAAGTCCTCACCAGCAATTTGTGAAGAATTATCTTTCTCTCAATACACCATATAATTCCTTACTTTTATATCACGGATTAGGTACGGGAAAAACGTGTTCGGCTATTGGTGTTAGCGAAGAGATGCGCCAATATATGAAGCAAATGGGTATTTCCAAAAAAATTATTATTGTTGCGTCTCCTAATGTCCAGGATAACTTTAAACAGCAATTATTTGATGATAGAAAAATGAAAAAAGTCGGTGGGATTTGGAATATTGAGGCTTGTAGTGGCAATCATTTTCTCTCTGAAATAAATCCAGTTCATCTTAAAGGATTATCGAAAGAAAAAATTGTTTCCCAAGTCCACAGATTAATTCGCAATTATTATTCATTTATGGGTTATGTCGAATTCGCAAATTTTATCCGAAAATCGGCCAATGTTTCACTGGAAGGTAGAGAGGATATTAGTCGTCGCAAATTAGAAAACGTTTTTTCTAACCGATTAATTGTTATTGATGAAGTTCATAATATTCGAACGGGAACGGATAAACAAGAAAAACGTGTGGCAGTCTGGTTAGAAAAATTGGTAGATTCTGTAAAAAATCTTCGATTACTTTTTCTCTCTGCCACTCCAATGTATAATGACCCTCGCGAAATCGTTTGGTTATTAAATTTAATGAATAAAAATGATGGACGATCCATTGTTGATATGAAACAAATTTTCGATAGCAATGGTGAACTCGTTATTAATGACAAAGGCGAAGAAGTTGGGAAAGAATTACTTATGCGAAAAGCAACAGGCTATATTTCATTTTTACGCGGTGATAATCCATATACATTTCCTTTTCGCATTTTTCCAGCGCAATTTAACAGCGATCATTCTCTGAAATCACTAGATTATCCAACAAAAGGTTTAACAGGTAATCGCATCGTACAGCGTATGGAGCATTTAGATTTGTTTTGCCAAAACCTAGACGGTTATCAAGCAACTGTTTATGATAGGGTCATTGAAGAATTAAAAGAAACAACATCGAAAAAGAAAATGCCAAATCCTGAAAATATGGAACGATTTGGATATACTGTATTACAAAAACCATTAGAGGCATTAAATATAGTGTTTCCAATCGATGATGATGAACTAAATGAAACACCAGTTAGTGAGTTAGTGGGTCAAGGAGGCTTATCGCGAATTATGAAATCTAAAAATCGCAAAAATTTCGAATACAGAAGCGATGCTGAGGAAAAATTTGGAAGAATATTCTCCGAAGAAGAAATTCCAAAATATAGTAAAAAAATAGCTGCGATTTGTGATGATGCTCTCTCTTCGGAAGGTATTTGCCTTGTGTATTCGCAGTTTTTAGATGGCGGATTGATTCCAATTGCTTTGGCACTTGAAGAGCGTGGTTGTAAAAGATTTGGGGGTAATTCATTATTAAAAACGAGAAAAGGTAGGTCAGGTGCTGGTCCAAATATAAATTATGTTATGATTACTGGTGACAAAGAATTATCCCCTAATAATGCTCTTGCTGTTAAAAAATCATCGGAAGAATCGAATAAAGACGGCAAAGATATAAAAATTATTCTTATTTCGCGAGCTGGTTCAGAAGGTCTTGACTTCAAGAATATACGCCAAGTTCATATTTTAGAACCGTGGTATAATACAAACCGTCTGGAACAAATTATAGGTCGTGCTGTTCGTACATGCAGTCATATTAAATTGCCTTTTTCCAAGCGCAATGTTATGATATTTTTATATGCTTCTCTCTTGAAAAATGGTGATGAAGCGGCGGATATGTATGTATATCGCGTGGCAGAAATGAAAGCTATACTTATTGGAAAAGTAAGTCGTGCTTTAAAAGAAGGAGCTGTTGATTGTATTTTGAATAGCGAACAGATGAATGCGGATGAATCACTTTTAAAACAGACCAAAGAACTCGTATTAGCTAATAGAAAACGCATTCAATATAAATTAGGAGATAAACCATTTAGCCAATTGTGTGATTATATGGAATCGTGTGCCTATCAGTGCAAGCCTGATGCTAAAATTAATACCGATGATTTAGTTTTAGATACATACGATATAGCTGTAAATGAGACATTAATTCGCAAAATAAAAGAGCTATTTATGGAACATTATTTTTACAAAAAAGATGACATAATTAGAATACTTAATTATCAGCGCCAGTATCCAACAGAACAAATAAATGCTTCCCTAGACACATTGGTAAATGATAAAACAGAATTGATGGAAGACCCTTATGAACGCAGTGGTAGTGTTATCAACATAGGCGAATATTACTTTTTCCAACCCCTAGAATTGGAAAATGAACACAGCTCGATGTTTGACAGAAATAGACCAGTTTCCTACAAACGAAGCAAAATTATAGAAGGATTGCCAAGTGAAATTAAAGCCGTTGATGAGGAAAAAGCCGATGCTGTTATGCGAGATGAGAGAGAAAATATACTAGCACCTTATGAAGAAAAATATAGAGTTGCCTTCGCCAAATTAGATGAAACACAACAGAAGAAAAAGAGTGATAAAGATTGGTATAGAAATGCATCGAAAGCCATTGAAAAATTAGAAGCTGGTGGTATGCGAAGAGAGAAATTAGAACTCTATATCATGGAACATATATGGGATACGATGTCGAGCGAAGATAAATTAGCGGTATTAAATATACTTTTTTTGGGTCATTATGAAAAAACAGAATTTAGTGAAAGATTGCGAGATACAGTCATTGAAAAGAGATTTATAAAAGGTCCTGGGAAAATGCTAGGAATATATCTTACAATCAAAAAGCCAAGTAAAGATGAGCCCCCTATAACACTCTATGTATTGAGTGATGAAGGATGGCGCGAAGCGAAAAAAACAGAGCGTGATGTATTGCAACCTATTTTTATTAAAAACACCGGTAAAATTCTTTCAAAACTAAATGAAATATATGGATTTATCATACAATTCAAAGATAGTGATGAGTTAATCTACAAAACGAAATTACGTGATGTTAAAAGACAGACAGGAACACGCTGTGACCAGTCTAGCAAAAAAGAAACGATTAAAACATTGAATGAAATTATGAAATCTTCTAAGGGTGGAAAAGGTTGTCCTACCCAAGAATTCAATGAAGAGAATACGAGCGAAATTGGAAATGTGGAGTTGTGTTGTTATTCAGAAATGGTACTTAGATGTTACAATGAAAATAAGGTGAATAAAAAAATATGGTTCGTTCAACCGGAATATTCGCAAATTATTTTGGAAAAATTAAAGGGAAAATAAATGTAAATTAAATCTAAAAATTGATATAATAAATCTTTCCTTATTATAAATATATACAGTATGCCACTTTCAGACATTTATAATAAGGGTGTTATCACAAAACAGGTTTCAGTATCCATCAATGATATTGGAAGTAATATTAAGGAAATTTTAGAGGCGGATTTGCGCTCTATGTTGGAGAATAAATGTTGTAAAGATGGTTTTGTTAAGCCAGGGTCAATCCGTGTTATAAGTTTTTCAAGTGGAAAAATTCAGAATGGTTCGCATATTCAATTCGAAGTTGTTTTGGAAGCATTATTTGCTTTTCCTGTTGAAGGTATGCTTATTGAATGTACTGCCAACAATATTACCAAGGCAGGTATTAAAGCGACTATTAGTGATGAAGATGGCACCACACCAGTAATTATATTTATTTCACGCGACCACTTCCATGCTGATGATTATTTCCTTTCTGTGAAGGAGGACGATAAAATTATGGTGCGTGTTATCGGCCAGCGGTTTGAACTTAATGACCCTTTTATTTCAGTCATTGCTGAGTTGGTAAAGCCAAAAGAGAAAGGACAAGGAGATGGTAAAAAACAGCCATATCTTGTATTAGAATGAGGGATAAACTATATAAATAATCACTAATTAGATAGATTATATAATAATGCTGGAATTAGTAACTATTAAAACAAAAATAGAACAACTGAATAAAAAACAGCAAATGGAAATATTGAAAATTATTATGAAAATGGATATTTCACATAGTGAGAATAATAATGGTGTTTTCTTTAATTTGTCTTCGTTGTCACAAGACCAAATATCTGAGCTTCAAAAATATATTGAATATATTAACGATCAGGAAGACACCTTACAGGAGTTAGAAGATGTTAAGAATGAACTTAATGAGACCTACTTTAATACAAATGGTAATCCTATTAAAGATAGGGGCACAAATAGTGTAGTTACCAATGAAGCTTTATAATCTTCAAAAATATGCTTTTACTAAGAATTTTTTTGAAGAAATGAAAGATACCCGCGTAGGGTGTGAAAATGATAGAAAAAAACAAAACGTAGAAAAAAAAATAAAGGCAGATGTAGTGCAAGTGCAACAGCAAGTGCAAGTGCAACAGCAAGTGCAAGTGCAACAGCAAGTGCAACAGCAAAAAAATAATAAAGTTAATTCATTATTTTGGGCGTTTTTCTGTATTTATCGTGGGGAAGAGGAATATCATTTAAATAAAAGTAATTCATTCAAGATTAAAAACGAATTTTCAATAAAATTTGTGGAAGATTTGAAGAAAGAAAAAGTTTTTATGAAACAAAATAAAATTAGATTCCATGATGTTGAAGCTTCATTGTTATTTGACAAAGATATTAACTTAGATTCATTGAGGGCATTATGCTTATTTTACAAAGTGAAATTATATTTTGTAATTAATAATCGGTATTATTTCTTTGAGCCAGAATGCGCCGATGAAAACAACAATAATACGTATATGATTCACCAAAATAGACATTCTATATCGTTGAAAAATTCGATACTAATATTTTAAAAGGAAAACTCTATATGGAAGGTACAAAAATCACATTGAAGGCACCAGGCAGCTATAAATTAGATGAATTAAAAGAAATATGTAATACATTAGGAATTGATATGAAGAATGCTGATGGAAAAAAGAAGACCAAGCAACAATTATATGATGATATTATTATTAAAATTGATTAAAAATAAATAGTCCTAGCTATATATATATATATAATTATGGCATCAAAAAAGGAATTTACCCTTGGTGGTGTTATTCGCCATCATTTAGTATCCCCAGGAGCAAAAGCAGAGAATGAATTAGAAGTTCGTTTTTCTACGAAGGCGAAAGACAAATTAACCAAGATTGATTTTGATAATGTAATTCGTAAACTTAAATCTAGTGGATACAATAGCACTAATTCTATGGGTGATTATACCTTGAAGATTCAAGGCGAATTTACTGATGTGAAAACAGGTCGCACTAGAATGTCGAATTTACGCACAGAGATTCGCGGATTGTCTTCCATTCAGCGCTATTGTAAAACGAATTCGATAGATAAGGAAATAGAAGGCAGTACAAATTATATGATTAAGAGTTTTGCCAAAATTGGAGATGATACTGTCTTTCCTATTGATAATGAAGATTATCAGTTTCGCATTTCTTACCAAAAGGAACAGTCATTAACGCCAAAAATGCCAATGGTGCGACAGTTGACGAGTGAATGGGGAAATACGCGTAAAAATTATCGTTACATTAATCGTGTAAGCTTTTTCCACCCTGATATGCCTATTCGTGTTGATATGAGTGTTGTTAAAATGAGCGTTAATGAGCGTCAATATAATATTCAAGACTCTGGTGTTTTTGGTGCGATTGAGCGTTATGAAATCGAAATTGAGGTATTGAATTATGGTTTCCGAGATGAAGAAAATGTAGATGATACGATTCAAAGTCTTGAAAAAAATATCAAGAAGTCTATTAAGACAATCTTGTCTGGATTACAGAGAACTAACTATCCAGTTTCTGTGAACGAGCGCAATGAATTGAAAAAGGAATATTATAAATTGCTTTTTGGAAGAGAGAAAGAGCGCCTTCTTCCTCGTGATTTCTGTGGTCCTGCCTCTTATACGTTGGAATTAAAGAATATTCAACCACTGCAAGAGGATATGACAGTGCCTAATATTCGCACAAACTACACGGTTACAGATAAGGCCGATGGTACACGCAAGCTTATGTTTATTAATGAAAAGGGTCGCATTTACTTTCTCACAACTAATATGGACGTAGAATTTACTGGTCTTGTAACAAAGAATGAGGATTTGTTTCTCTCAATGCTTGATGGAGAACATATTCTTCACGATAAAAGAGGCAATTATATGAATACTTATGCGGTTTTCGATATTTACTACCAAAATGGTGATAGTGTCCGGGAAAAGGCATTTGTTCCAATCAAGCCTGATGAATTACCAAGTAATTATCGATTGCCATTACTCAATGAATTCGTCCGCACATTGACTAAAAATATTGCGCTTGTATCGGGCAAACCTGCTAGTATGATTATCCAATCCAAGACATTTTACATTGGCACACCTGAGAAGCCAATTTTCGGCGGTTGTAATACAATCTTACAGAAGGAAAAAGATGGACTTTTCCCATATGAAACGGACGGTCTAATTTTCACACCAGCAGAATTTGGTGTTGGAGGAAACAAACCAGGAGAGGCAAGTCGTCCAATGAAAGTCACTTGGGAACATTCATTCAAGTGGAAACCAGCTGAATTTAATACCATCGACTTCTTCGTGAGTATTAAACGCAATAAGAGTGGCGAACAAATTATTGGTAATATCTTCAAGAATGGTACAGATACAGCAAGTATGGACCAAATTCTGCAATATAAAATTTTAACACTCCGATGTGGTTTCGACCCTGCCAAGCATGGATATTTAAATCCCTGCCAAGATGTATTGGAAGACAGATTTCCTGCTCCGGAAGGCAAGGATGATAATGAAGGATATCAGCCAGTGCCTTTTTATCCCACAAATCCATACGACAACAAAGCGCATATATGCCACCTTGTAATGGAAAATGATACTACTGGAACACCCCAACTCATTTGCCAAAATGGAGATATCATTGAAGACCAAGCCATTGTTGAATTCAGTTATGATATGTCACGTGAGGATAAGGAATATCGCTGGAAACCATTACGTCTTCGCTTTGATAAAACAGCCGAATTAAAAGCAGGACAAAAGAACTATGGTAATGCATATCATGTAGCAAATGGTAATTGGCATTCTATACACGCGCCAGTAACCGCACAAATGATCTCCACAGGCACAGGAATTCCAGAGGACTCATCTGATGATGTATATTACAACCGCAACATTGAGCGAAAATTCACCAAACAATTGCGTCATTTTCACAATATTGGCGTAAAAAAGCGCCTTATTGGTAGCGTATCGAAACGCGGTGACACATTGATTGATTTTACTGTTGGTAAAGCCGGTGATTTATCCAAATGGACGAGCGCTCATTTAAGTTTTGTATTTGGTACAGACATTTCGCGTGATAACATTGAAAATAAACACGACGGTGCCTGTGCTCGTTTCTTGAAAGCCAGACGCGATAATAGAAGCGTTCCTTACTGCCTCTTTGTCAATGGCAATAGCTCACTCAATATTCGCTCTGGGTTGGCGCTTTTTACTGAAAAAGGCAAGGAAATTACACAATCTGTATTTGCTGAAATTCCCAAGAATGAAGCTCTTGGTCCAGCTGTGGCTCGTCAATATGGAAAAGGTTCAAAAGGATTTGATGTAGGTTCGTGTCAATTTGCCTTCCATTATTTCTGTGAGAACCGCGACACATTCCAGGGAATGTTGCGGAATGTCTCGGAATGCATTGCGGAAGGTGGATATTTCATCGGTACTTGTTATGATGGTAAAAAAGTATTTGATGCTCTTAAAGACCGCAAAAAGGGCGAAGGCCTCGTGGTGCGCGACAGAGATGACAAAGTATGGGAAATTGTTAAAGAATACAGTCGTGAGACTTTTGTTGATGATGAAACTTCACTCGGCTATCCTATTAATGTTTATCAAGAAACTATTAACAAATATTTCCGTGAATATCTAGTGAATTTCGATTATTTGGTGCGTGCTATGGAAAATTATGGTTTTGTTCCAGTTAGTGATGAAGAAGCCCGTGAAATGGGATTACCAAGTGGTATCGGTAATTTTAAACAGCTATATGAAGCCAAATATCGTATGACCGCTGACGAAAAATATATCTCATACTTTAATAATTATTTCGTATTTAAAAAAATTCGCAATGTAGACGCTGAAAAAGTACGACTTGGAGAAACAGACCAGACGCAATTTGAAGTAAAATTAAATGTTGCGGATACTGAAAAATTGCGTGGAAAACCCACTAAGAAAAAGAAGAAGCTTGTTATCCGTGGCAAATAGATAAATTATATAATTTTAAAAATTCAATATTATATAATTTTTTTGTGTTTACACTTGCTTCGCTTACTCTTGCTTCGCTTACTCTTGCTTCGCTTACTCTTGCTTCGCTTACTCTTGCTTCGCTTACTCTTGCTTCGCTTACTCTTGCTTCGCTTACTCTTTCTTCT
>Ga0213869_10002624_pt1 | contig 12325 bp, 10 predicted proteins | sample PICome_10_FD_160083 | JGI IMG/M metagenome (GOLD analysis project Ga0213869, IMG submission 160083) | Coastal seawater microbial communities near Pivers Island, North Carolina, United States - PICO132 | ecosystem: Environmental > Aquatic > Marine > Coastal | place: USA: North Carolina...
CTGTTCTTTTTTCAATTTCTTCACAAGGTCCTGAATCTCCACAATGTAGTACTGTAAACTTACTTTTATGTTTTAATTCATAGCCGTGTGGATCAGTTTCAGGAGTATGACAGACAGGAAATCTTTCGAATTCCCAGTCAGTTCCTGCAAGTTTAGTTTCCTCAATTTCATTCCAATTAGCTATTTTATCAATATCATTTTCTAAACTTCCTGGAAACCCCATATTGCATAGATTAGTCAGGAATTCTTTACCTCCGGGCCTCAGATAAATATTCAGTTCTTGTTCATTCTTAGTATCAGAAATATATTTTCTTTCCAGTAAGAAGAATGGGAATCCAAATGTATGATCTGCGTGCCAATGTGTAAATAATAAATGACTAATTTTAGAAGTACTAATCCCATATTTTCGAAGTTGAGGTATGAGTGATGGAGGCGTATCAATCATAATTTTTTGATCTATCAATGCTAATGCATGCAATCTCCCGAAAGGCGTAAAGGCATTGCCAGTACCTAGAAAGTCGATGCGACCCATAGTTGTCGACTAGGTATCTCAGACTTGACTTAATCGCTCTGAAGGTGACCTAACACTACTCTTCTTCAGCATCTATTCATAAACAGGTTTCAACTCGGACAGTATAATAGTTGAGGTGTTATAATGACTGACTGGAACGCAAAAAACCCCTATACATCTAAATTAACTGAGAACTACATTCTTAATGGAGAAGGTTCAGGTAAAGAAACTCGCCACATAGTATTCGATCTAGGCGATTCAGGATTGGAATACAAGGCAGGTGATGCGCTGGGCGTAATACCCATTTGTCCCCCTGAAATAGTGGCTGATCTTCTCTCTTTGGGAGGTTTCACTGGAGATGAGCAAGTAGAGACTAATCTAGGTGTTTGTAGTCTACATGAAGCATTATCTACGAGATATGAGGTGCATAGAGTTTCAAAAAAATGGATTGAAGGTCTTGGTTCGAGGGTAGTTTCAGGTGATGGGCCTATTGAAATCAGAATAGTTAGTCGAGATAGAGTTTCAACATCAGATGGTTCGACTGTTATGAGTTGGAATGGCTCAGGGAACGAAGATGATTTGCCATCGGGTTATTCTGAGATTATTTCTCCAAATGATCCTGCAGAAGAACTTTGGAATAAATTAACTTCTGATCCGAAATCAATGGAAGATTATATGTGGACTAGAGATTATATTGACACTCTTAGAGATTTCAGTAATGTCTCATTCACTCCTCAAGAATTTATTGATGGTATGGATCGATTAAAGCCTAGACTTTATTCTATAGCCAGCAGCCCTGAGTTTGAACCTGGAACAGTTCATTTAACTGTAGGGATTGTACGTTATAGCTACCATGAAAGGAATAAAGCAGGATTAACTACGGGCTATCTATCAGATAGGTGTATAGTTGAAGAAACTCCAATTGGCGTATTTATGTCTCCCACTAGGTCATTTATCTTACCAGAAAATGGCGATGTCGATTGTATTATGGTGGGGCCTGGTACTGGAATAGCCCCATTTAGGGCTTTTTTACAGCAAAGAGATTTGAATGGTGACAGCGGACGAAATTGGTTATTCTTCGGAGACTGGACTGAGGAAGGCGAGTATTACTACAAGGAAGAAATGGACGATTGGAAAGATCGAGGGATACTGGATAAACATGATCTCGCTTGGTCGCGAGATGGTTCTGAGAAAGTGTATGTCCAGCATTTAATGAGGAAAAATGGTTCAGAGATATGGGATTGGATTCATGCCGGTGGATATTTCTATGTGTGTGGTGATAAATCTCGAATGGCTAAAGATGTACACCAAACATTGATTGATATTTGCTCTGAGCATGGTGAGATGAGTCAAGAAGATGCCAAATCTTTCGTTGAAGAAAGTATGATGAAAAAGGAAAAGCGTTACTTACGAGACGTCTATTGATTGTTAAATTTAGGATTTTTTTTCCGATGCAATCATAGTGTGCCTTTCGTTGCCAAAGAATGATGTTCAGAAGAGTCCTCATTGCAAATCGTGGAGAAATCGCTCTACGAATTCTTCGCTCGCTACATTCTTTAGGTATAGAGGCAGTAATGATACATGGTCGAGAGGATAGGATTTCGACTCCAGTAAGGTTGGCTGATGAATCCGTATATATCCCTCGTGATGACCCTCTAGCATCTTACTTAGATATCGAAGCAATTGTTGCGGCCGCCAAAGAGGTAGGAGCCGATGCAGTCCATCCAGGTTATGGTTTTCTTGCCGAAAATCCTACCTTTGCGAGGAGACTTTCTGAAGAGGGAATAACTTTCATTGGCCCTAGTCCAGAAGTTCTTCAATTATTAGGTGATAAAATCACTGCTAGGGAGGCAATGTCAAAAGCGGGTCTCCCTATTGCTAGGGGTTCACCTGGTCCAATATCAAATCCAGAAGAAGCATCAATAATCGCTGAAGAAATTGGTTTTCCTGTAATCATAAAAGCGGCAGCAGGAGGAGGTGGCATAGGTATGCAAGTGGTTGAATCTTCTAACGAGTTTGAGTCTGCGATGCAACTTTGTCAAGGTCGTGCACTCTCTGCTTTCGGCGATGATAGAGTTTTTTTAGAGAAGTTTATCGAAGGTGCACAGCATATTGAATTCCAAGTTTTGGGTGATGGTAAAGATGCGATTCATTTTGGTGAAAGATTTTGTTCAATCCAAAGAAGGCATCAGAAAATACTCGAAGAAGGCCCTTGGTTGTCTGAAGAAGTAAGAGAAGAAATCGGCAATAAAGTAGTTGAAGGCGCTAAGGCAGTGGGATACTGTGGATTAGCTACTTTTGAGTTTCTCAGGGATTCTAACGGGGAATTTTATTTTTTAGAAGTCAACCCCAGAGTACAAGTCGAGCATACAGTTACAGAAATGATTACTGGGACTGATTTAGTATCTCTGGGTATCAGGGTTGCATCAGGTGAAGAAATAAGGTTGAAGCAGGATGATATTAGTATCAATGGTCATGCTATACAAGTTAGGTTAAATGCAGAAAACCCAGTTACTTTAGCCCCATCTCCTGGCAAATTATGGGAATGCCATTGGCCAGGCGGCCCTGGTGTGAGAATTGATACTCACGCTTATACTGGTTACGATATGCCTTCTTCATTTGATAGTCTGTTAGCGAAATTAATTGTTTGGGCACCTTCTAGGGATGAATCTATTGCAAAATTGAAAGCTGCTTTATCTGAGACAAAGCTATTGGGCGTAGATACTTTGATTCCACTACATCAAGCGATTTTATCAGAAGACGACTTCCGTAAAAGAAATATTACTATACACTATCTCGAAGAACATAAAAACTTGTTATGAGGGGGGAGTATTTTGGAAATAGTGATTGTTGGAAGTATTGGTTATGACGACATATCAACTCCCGAAGCAGAGGGTTCGGGACTATTAGGGGGCGCAGCCACATATGCTGGGTTATCAGCAGCTTTCCATAGCATAGACGATACTCAAAAAATCCCTAAAATAGGCATTGTAAGTGCTGTTGGACAGGATTTTTCTACTTCTGATCAATTAAAACTAGAATCTTCAGGATTAAATCTTGCAGGAGTAGTAATGCGAAATGGTGATACATTTCGTTGGTCTGGTAAATATCAAGGTTCTATGGAAAATGCTGAAACAATTTCTACAGATGTCAACGTATTAGAAAACTTCAATCCCGAAATACCAGAATCGTGGCGAACCCCTGAAGTCTTATTCTGTGCTAATACTCATCCTGCAACTCAAGTTTCGGTATTAGATCAATGCCCGAGCGCAGTAATTACAGCCCTTGATTCGTTTATGTTATGGATAGAGGAAGAGAAAAAAACACTTTCAGAAGCCCTTCGTAAAGTCGATATTGCAATTCTGAATGAAGAAGAAGTCTGTGCTATCGCAAGTGATGATGTTCTTCCACGTGCTATTAGTTCTCTTCAGTCGGGTTCAGCTTTGTACGGCGGAGAGTCGGCAGGGTCTGGTCCGCGTTGTATAATTGTTAAGAGAGGAAGTAGTGGAGTACTTGCTAAGTTCCCATTTGGATTTATTGCCCTACCTGCTTATCCGATAGCTAATGTTGCCGACCCAACAGGATGCGGCGATTCATTTGCTGGTGCATTTTTAGCAAACATATCAGGGAGGGTAGGGGCACTGAATGATATTGATACTATTCGGAATGCTTTAGTTCACGCGACAGTTACAGCATCTTTCACTATAGGTGGCTTAGGTACTTCTAGTATCTCTAAAATTCAGCGCGGATTATATCATGCAAGATTAGATAGATTTAGAAGAATTGTCGGACTGTAATTTATTCTAATCTTCTGATACCTCTTACATGTCCTGAGTCATCTTTATTCGAAGTTCTACGCATTTGATTGAATTTCAACATGGGTTGTTCTTCAGCAATCAATACAGTAGGGCTATGTTCTTCGCCTCTTGAAACACGATTTACTACTTGTTCCATAGCATCTCTTCCAGATAGAGATGGCTTAGTATTATTTTTATTTAAAATTCTATTATTCGCACTATCTGCTTGATGTTCCTGATCACTTCTAAGTCTTAGGTGCTGTTGAGTCTGAAATCTCGATTTTTCATTTATTTCGATTCCATCGGGGTCACCATATTCAGAGGAATAACTTGGTTTTTCATCCATGTAATTGCGAGATCGAGGTACTAAAATTCTCTCAAGTATGGTTAATCTTCTCTTTTTAACTGGTGGTTTTCTTAGTACTAGTCGCCCATCTCCGAGTGAATGAGCAATTTTCAATAATCCAGGGAATTCTCCTAAGTCAGTAGGCTCAGGTAATGCAGCATTAATTTGTGCTTCTCTTCGTAATGATTGTTGAGCTCTAGCCTTTTTTACCAATCCTGGTTTACATTCGATTCTAACAGCTTCATCGGTTGGTGCTGGCAATAGACCATTCTGATAATTATTCATTGGACTACGTTTTAATCCGTTAGCTGACTTTATCATTTCTGCACTCGACATTGATCTTTCGCGTATCTCTGTTTCCGTACTGTATAATCCAAAGATTGAGACTTCAGAATCATTATTTTTATTCTGTTGGTCAATGTATTGTTCAGGTACAGAATATGGTGATTGTTGCGTAGGTGGTGGAGAATAATTCACAGGTTCTGTTGATGAAGAGGGGGCAGGATCTGCATCAAACATACCTCCTGATTCAAAACCAAACATATCAGAATTCACATTCTCTGTATCGAATTCAGTATGATTTTCTGTTTTTTTCTCATTATACCATGATGGTTCATTTCTACCCCATGTTTGTTGATATGCCGAAGTTTTTTCAGAAATATCTTGCCTATTATCATTAAAATCTATATATGTATTAAAATCTGTGTCTATAGCCGGTTCTTGAATTCCAAAAAGCGGAATATTTACCTCAGGCTGTACTCTATTAACTGCGACTTGAGGTTCAATATAATCTTGTATAGGCTTAATCTGACTCTCAATATTTATATTTATTTCTTCTATCTTTGGTGCATTAAGGAGTCCTTTCGGTTCTATTATCGAGTTTATACTTCTAAATTCTCTTTCCAAAGATGCTTTTGCTTCTGCAACCGATTGCCCATTACTCACTTTTTGAATCATCATTTCTATTTTCAATAGAGTTTCTTGATCATTTAACTTCGATTGTATTATGTGCCGGTCTCCAATATTAGTTTCAATTACTAGTGCAGGATTTTTGAATCTAAAGTATGAGATTACTGCACTGGCACCTAGAATTGAGACAGCATATCCAAGAGGCGGAATTAATGCTGTAGCACCTAAGTAACAGGCGGCTCCCCCCCATAATGCAACTCCTCCAGGGACTTTTGGAATATCTATACTTCTAGTTCTAGAAATAGAAGCTAAATCAAGTCTTATACCCTTTTTTAGGCTATTTGATAAAACCAGCTGACGCTGAGTAATGGTGATTCTGAATTTACCCCCTATCCCAACCAAAGAGAGGTTGCCGAACAGTGCCGACTCTCCCTCATCCGGTCGGGCATTACGCCCGAACGTGTGCATCCAGCACGCGAGCGACTCTTTGACGATATAATAACTCGGTTCGTTGACCCGACAAACTAGTCTCTTCGTGTATGTTTTGTATTTCACCGTTTTTTAAAAAATAGTGGTGCCAATGATGCGCATCGGCATGGCATCTAATTGACAGATAATTATCGGTGGACTTTGTTCTAGCCTTGTCCATAGAGGTACCTCCCAATCAACCGTTACAATTGATTTCTCTTTATCGGTAATCCTTCCAACTACAAATTGCATATCTACCGCTGCATGTATAACGTCACCAATCTCTAACTCTCGCTTTTGGAATGGTGCTTTCTTGATTTCAAAAGTAGATTCAGTATTCTTAATCAATGCACCTGAATCTAAATGTGTTACCATACAACCTCTGTGTAAAGCTTCTTCTCTGAGGTTTCTTAATGCTAAACCTACTCTATCTCCTGATACAGCGATTTCTACATCATCATCCATTACTTGTAGGCTCCGAACAATCCCATTTTCCCCCGCTGGTAAAACCTGTATTGTATCATGTTTAGATACTGAACCAGATTGTACGTATCCAATTGCTACTAAACCAACTCCTTTAACATTGAAATGTTGATCGACAGGTACAATTAAACTTCCTTCATTTTCTTTTTTATATTCAATTAAAGAAAATAGCTTTTCACGAATTTTATGTTCATCCGGTACTTTTTCAAACAGTTCCCAATCTTTTAGCCCTGATTGTTGGATAATCATTTTCACTTGGTCTGGATCAACCCATCCTCCTGATTCAGGATTTATTATTATCAATCCTTTTTTTATCCCTGCGCAGCCAAAGGATACACAGATCTCTCCCAACGATGCATCTACTTTAGAAACCTCAATAATTCCAACTTTAGCTACATTTAGTACTGAGAGTAAAGGTCTTATTTTCTCAGGATGTTTAAGTGGCCTTAGTAATGAAATTATTTGTGTGACGCCATCTCTTTCTTCTTTGAATACATAAGATTCAATATCTCTAACATCTCCTTTTTTAGCGATATTTCTTGCAAGATTTTCCGAACCAACAAAGGCAATATTGAGTACAGGCACAAATATCCGAATAGCCATCCCTTGTTGAAAGGAACGGTGACAAAGTTATCGTTATATTCAACTCATAGCTTCTCTAGCTCTTTGAGCAGCATTCCACAAATCATTTTCTTCATCAGTTTTTGGTTTGAATTGAGGTATATTAATTGCTTTCATATCTCTATCTATTGCAACCATAAAAAAGAAACCAGAGCAAATTTCTTCTCCAATCCATTCTGACCTTGATAATCTACAAGATATGACGTGTATGCCAGCAGTCCTTGGCGAGGTCCAAACAACTTTTGCAGTGGTGCGAATTACATCTCCCTGATATGCAGGTCTTCTAAATTTTAGTGCATCTACTGATACGGTGACAAAATTCCTATGAGCGAACTTAGAAGCTGCCATTCCAGCAGCGGTATCCATTATTGCCATTAGTTTCCCTCCAAATAATGTATCTAGAGCATTGGTATCTCCGGGGAACACCTCATTTAGTTGTATTACTGGGTCTGTAGAGTAGGCCTCATTCATGTCTATCAAGTCCTCTCAAACACTCATCAAACTTGAAACTATCATATTGTTTTTATGAAAATAACTCATTTTCGAACCGTTGTATTCAATCCTGAGTACTGTTTCGGGTAGCCATGGAGATGCCGGAGTTAGTATGGGATGAATATCATTTCAAAGATCCAGAGGGTGGTAAAATCATCTTTTGGCCACATATTCCATGTTTACGCATGCCTTCTAAATTAAGATCTCATTCCAGTTTTCATGGAATTGCATTTATGACCTCGTCAATAGATCTGAAGTCGTGGATAGTTGAAGCAGAACAAGAAAAGGAAAGCCCTGGAGTTCATCGTGATTCTGCGATTGCATCAGGAACTGTACTTGGAAGATTAATGAGTGATTTGAATGAATTAGATGTAGATGGGCCGATGATTCCTGATCCCGAACAGATACGTTTACTTTTACATGCTCAGAACTCAAGAGGGGGAATTCCAGTTTATGCTATTGAACCGAGTCTTGATGATGAAAAATGGGTTGAATGGCAGATAGATAGTGCAGATCAACAAGTGACTTATTCTAATTTAATCTTGACTTTAACAACAGGTCGGCGTTGGAAAAAAATAAGAACAAATGCAATCGGTTCAATTTCAGTTTCTAAATTTGTTAATGCAGACCTAGGTGCAGCATCTGCATCAGCGGCGACATGGTGGATAGAAGAGCAGCGAGGTATTTCTGAAGAATTAATTGCTTTGAGAGATAATAGATTTGTTTCTCGAATAAGAGGTGCATTAAGAGACCTACACAATAGTAGGGTTGATGATACTGAAGCTCAGGAGACTACTTTGTTGGTACCTATCCATCAAGCTTGGTTGTCCTCGATAAAGAAGGCAATTGGTTCTTGTTTGGATATTGAATTAATAAATTCGGAGGAATAAATATGGATACAACAAAAATAAATTTAGATATTGAAACACAGACTTTTCGTTTTACTTCATCAGAACCAATAAATCAAGATGAAGCAGTTCGTTTAGCGAATGGTGTGTTATCAGGTGAATATGTAGTTATAATTCATGAAAATCCTCATGCGACATTAGTAATTGAGCCTGAAGGATCCGTTTTAGTTCATGGAATATCAAGAAGTGAAGTTGCCCGCCTCGCGGTTCAAGAATTATTATTGACATTAGGAATGTCCGATGAATGGTTAATTGTGGATTCAGGAGAAATGATTATCCGTTTTTCAATAGGTAGAGCAGTATTGATGGATTTAGCAGCGGACAGATTCTCTGAAATCAATTATGATAATCGAATGGGAGCCTTAAGAATAAATGCAGAAAGGCATAAGTGTACAATTTTATTATTCAATAACGGCCATGGTGTGATTCTCAAACAAACTTCCAAGAGAATTGCTGAAATGGCGATAAGACATTGGTCATCACAATTAGATGATGAAGGCGCATTGGCGTGAGGAATATGTTTCAGAATGGTCGATGGATAGGCCCGATATTAGACCAACACATGCATCTTGATCGTAAAAATCGTTTTTTTGAAGCAGTTAATGAATTTATTATTTCAGGTGGCACCGCCATTAATCTGGTACACAAACCTGATTTCTCTAATCTCCCTAAGACCCCCTCTGATTATAGAAAAGCATATCAAAACACCTTAGAAATGGCTACAGAAGTGCGTAATAAATTTGGAATCACTGTCTCTGTGATACTTGGCCCTCATCCAGTGGCATGGGAGCATCAAATCCATACTATGGGTTTAGAAAAATCTAGTTCTCTTCATCTCCAGGCAGTTAAGATTGCATTAGAATATATTTCATCCGGGCATGCGATGTGTTTGGGAGAAGTTGGCCGCCCTCATTATCCAGTAAGTGATGAAATATGGGATGCATCTAATGATTTATTACTAAAAATAATGAAATTAGCAGCAGAAGCAAAAACAAGTATACAATTACACGTGGAAGATAATGGTGAAAAAACATATTCAGATCTTGCAATACTTTGTGACAAAGCTAAATTATCTAGGCATCTTGCAATAAGGCACTATGCTCCTGCAAATATAAGTGAAGAATTTACTCATGGTTTAAGCGTAACAGTAAGTGTAGGGAAGGACAGTATATCAAAGATTGTTGAAACACTACCAATGTCTAATTCATATTGGGGAATGGAGACAGATTTCCTAGATGATGAAAAAAGACCTGGAGCAGTGCTAGGTCCTAAGACAATACCTAAAAGAACACAGCAATTATCTAGTTTGTTAATTAAAAATGGATATTCAGAAGGTCAAGTTTCCGAGATTTTAAATAATATTCATTTTAATTGGCCTCAGATTCTTTACTCAATCAAATGAAACGCGAACTTAAGTTTTGGAGTGAATGTCATTATCCCTCCTCCTAAGAAAAGAAAGACACAGATAACAAAGAAATCAAATTCTCCTATTGGCAAAGGTCGATTAATCAGTTCTTGTATAACCAATCTTAATATTGGCCCATTTATCGGTAAGAAGAGTATCATGAATAGAATTCCAATTCTTTGACGTACAAGCATAATACTCCGAGATGCTACTAACATTTGAACAGATGTAACCGAACTAGTTTAGAAAGACCCTATGCTCGGACGGTCAGCGCGCCTGTAGTGAAGGGGTTATCACCTGAGGTTTCCAACCTCATGTCCCGGGTTCAAATCCCGGCGGGCGCACCAAAATAATCACAAACTTTCAATCTATCATATTGAAACACCTTTCCCCCTCCGTCAGTCTATGTCCGACAATGAAGTCACTCCGATGTCTAATGAAATAGGACTGAGTAAAGATAGTTCAGATATCGTAGATGATAAGCAAATTGTTGGCCGAAAAATCTGGAGAATAGTACCATATCTGAAGAAATACTGGCGAAGGGCATTAGGTGGAGTGGTTACTAATGGTATAGCCCGAGCTTTCGACTTGATACCATTTGTTGCTATTGGAATGGCTGCAGATTATTACAGAGACGAACTAATCCCAGATTCAATTATTGGAGATTTTGTCACCTCAGATATTCTTCCTTCTTTGGGTCCAATGAACTCAGTAGAGTTTGGTTTTGGTTTCTTGATTCTAATGTGCTTTACTTGTCTTGCTATTTTCCAGGGTCTTAGTAACCAACTTTGGCAATCAACTGCTTACATGGCTCAACATGATATTCGAATGGATGCCACTGATTCATTGATGGCCATGGAAGCATCATATTTCGAAACAAGACAGACAGGTAATTTGATGTCTGTTTTATCAGCTGATGTTGCCCAATTAGAGGACATAATTTCTGACGCTAGCACCAGTATGATACGTTTAGTCATGACATTCGCTACTGCATTCGGTATTATGTTCTGGATGTCCCCTACTCTCGCTGTAATTTTATTCGCTCCTTTAGCCCTAATTGTCCCTATGGTAGTATGGTTTTCTACTAGAGTTCAGCGTAAATATAGAAAGACAAGGGAGAGCACAGGAGGAATAGTAGCCATACTAGAAAATGTATTGTCTGGAATAACCGTTGTACAAGCTTACAATGCTACTAGCTTTGAAAGTTCTAGGATAGGGCGGCAAAGTGGAGATTATCGCGATCAATCTATTTCCGCGGCATTTGTTAGAAACCGTTTCATCCCTGGAATCTATGTAGTTGCTGGTATATCATTCGGTCTTCTCGTTTCTGCAGGAGGATGGGTTATGGCCTCAGGTGAGATTACAGTGGGGCAGTTCGTTACATTTCTTTTGATTTCAACTAGAATGACAATGCCTATGTTCATATTAGGTATGCTTCTTAATCAGTTACAGAAAGGTGAGGCTTCTTCTAAGAGAGTATTTGCAATAATTGATTTAGAGCCATCAATTTACGATAAAGAAGGCGCCATTGAATTAGATGGACCAATAACCTCTATTTCTTTCGAGGATGTATCCTTCTCCTATCCCTCGTCTGAAGGAAATGTCCTCAATGGTATTTCTTTTACTGCATCTTCTGGTGATTCACTAGGCGTCATGGGACATACCGGTGCAGGGAAAAGTACAATTCTAAAATTAGTAGAAAGGTTTTACGAGCCCCAGAGTGGTGAAATCCTAATTAATGGTATAAGTATAAATGAATATTCTATTAAATCTGTAAGGAATAGGATTGGTTTCGTGTCTCAAGAACCATTCCTCTTTTTCGGTACCTTACGTGAAAATATAGCTTATGCGCGTGATGCCACAGATGATGAAATTAAGTCTGCTTTGGAAACAGCGGGTGCATTGGAATTCACCTCTAAATTGCCTGAAGGAATTGATACTATGGTAGGTGATCGTGGCGTGATGCTTTCAGGAGGCCAAAGAGCACGCATAAGTCTAGCACGAGCACTTCTTAATAATCCTGATTTATTAATTCTCGATGAAGCGAGTGCTGCCTTAGATGCTGAAACTGAAAAGAGAATTCAACAATCTCTTTTCGGGGGATCTAATGGTGGTAAAAAGAGAATTACTATTGCCGTCGCCCATAGGTTGGCGACAATAAGAAATTCGGATGAAATAATTGCATTAGTTGATGGGGTTATTGTAGAACGTGGAATACATAATCAATTAATTGAAAATAACAATGTTTATGCATCTCAATGGTCAATTCAAACGGGAGAAATTGATTCTTAGAGGTGTTTTTTTGGAGATACAATGGATAACTGTAAATCCGGGGAAAGTATACGTTGGCTCTGACAATCGTTCAATTATTTTTGGAGGGATTGG
>Ga0213869_10002625_pt1 | contig 12325 bp, 9 predicted proteins | sample PICome_10_FD_160083 | JGI IMG/M metagenome (GOLD analysis project Ga0213869, IMG submission 160083) | Coastal seawater microbial communities near Pivers Island, North Carolina, United States - PICO132 | ecosystem: Environmental > Aquatic > Marine > Coastal | place: USA: North Carolina...
GCTAGAAAAGATGCACTCGAGCTTAATCGATAAGTTACAAGTAGGAAGTTAATCCTCACGGTGTGTTGCCTGTTGTTTATGCAGGGATGCGTTTTGTTTTCGTGTAATAAAACTAATAATAAAACTAATACTAATACTAATACTTTCTCGCGAAACTCGTACATATTTTTCTCTCTCTCTCCGTCTTTTGTGCTCTAAATTTTGTGCCGATCCAGCGAAAAGCTTTTTTTTGTGGGGTTTTTCATCTTTGACGAAACCCGCAAAGTTCTTTCTTTCTCCGTCATAAAGCACTTACGAATAAAGAATAAAAATAGATAGAAAAAATGCTCCGATCATCGACGCTTTTGAGACGATTATCCAGCCACGCTTCGGCGTCGTCGTCCTCAACGTCGTCGTTGTGTTCGTCATCGTGGATCAGCAGCTCCTCCGAAAAGAGTCTTCTTTATACCAACACTAATTTGAGTAACGAGAAGAAGAGAAGACATTTCTCGTCCTCTCCGTCGTCGTCGTCGAAAAACGATCAAAAAAATAATAATGAGATCGTCACGCCGGAACAGACGAAAGCTTTGTCGGACAAACCAGTGGCGACGGATTTAACCTCCATCGTGGACGCGTCCGCGAACACGTTGTTCTTAACCGAACTTTTTCGAGGGATGAGTTTAACGTTGAAATACTTTTTTGATACCAAGGTGACGATAAATTACCCGTTCGAAAAAGGTCCTCTCTCGCCGAGGTTTCGCGGGGAACACGCGTTGAGAAGATACCCAACCGGGGAGGAGAGATGTATCGCGTGTAAATTGTGCGAAGCCATCTGTCCGGCGCAAGCGATTACCATAGACGCGGAAGAAAGAGAAGATGGATCGCGAAGAACGACAAAGTACGACATCGATATGACCAAGTGCATATACTGCGGTTTTTGCCAAGAGGCGTGTCCGGTAGACGCGATTGTGGAAGGACCAAACTTTGAATACGCGACGTACAGTCACGAGGAGCTTTTGTACGATAAGGAAAAGTTGTTGGCGAATGGAGACAAGTGGGAAAAAGAAATTGCAAAGAACTTGCAAAGCGAGTCTTTGTATCGTTAATCGCTTTGCCCTCTCCGAAGCTTACTACTAACTAATACACACAGAAAAATAGAGAAATTGTTTGGAATCGATCGGGAGGGCAGTATTTGTAATATATATTTAAACAACACAAACACAGAACAAAAATAATTTTTGATCTTCTAATAGCGTCCTCCTCGGCCTCCTCGGCCTCGACCTCTGCCACGACCTCTTCCGCGACCGTGAACGCTCGTATGCGTCGCGCCTTCTCTTCCAAAAGTCTCCGAATCAACTTTTCTTTGTTCCGCCATTCTTTGAAAGTGCGCACTTCTGTTTTCTTTTTGCGTCGCGTCCGAGGACATGGTATCAAAGAAGTCGTCCTTTTCATATTTTGCGACGCCGAGATCGTTTGCCGTTTGTTCTCTAGCTTTGTCAAATTTAGAAAGCATGCTTTCGAAATCAAAAGCTTCAGTCGGAACAACCGCGCTTTGAGGCAAGTTTTGGTTCGATACGTTACCAAATCGACCGCCACCTCTGCCACCCGCACCTCTTGGTTGCGGGATTCTTCCCCCGGCACCTCTACCACCTGGCGGGGGTGCTGGTCTATCTGGTGGCGGTGGCTTTGGTTTCGATGTTGGCAAACCAGCTTGCGCGGCAGCAGCGAAACTCGTCGGTTTCACGTATGCCGGTTTCGCCGCTTCCATGACTCTTGCCGGCGCCGGCGCTGACTGCGCCGGAACAGCTCCTGGTCGCGCCGGTGGCGGTACCAATCCAGCTGGCTGCTGCCGCTGTGCTTGAGGCGGTGCCTGTCCGAATCCTTGTTGTGGTGGTTGCTGTTGTTGATATCCTTGTTGCTGATACTGTTGTTGTGGCGGTGGTTGTTGCGGGGGAGGTTGTCCCCAGCCACCGTATTGCTGTTGTTGATACTGCTGTGGCGGTGGTTGTTGCTGTTGGAATACCCCCTGTTGAGATTGACTCAAATCATCCGGGACGCCGTGTCTGGTTGTATATCTCTCCATTTCTTGAATCTGAACAATATCTTCGATTTCGTTTTGGAGAAAACGAATCCCCATGTGGACCTCCTGAGAGGGCGGAATCGCCGGTTTCCCCAAACTTCTTCGGTTTTCCGTGCCGTGACTCAACACTGTTTTTAGTATGTAACATCGTGAACAGAGAAAAAGAGATACGCGTGAGTGCGAAAAGAGAGAGAGTAGAAAAAGAAAAAGAACAGCAACTTTGAGACGATTTATTAGTAGTAGTAGTAGTAGTAGTAGTGTATTCTTCCTTCTCCTTTGAGACGATTCGTTCATTCTCTCTCGATCCAGGCCAAGAATTTTCAACTACGTACGAAAGAATAAATAAACGCACCATTATTCAATATGATCGATCCGTCGGTCTGATTGACTTCCGCTAAAATTCCAGTGTATCGAACGCGGGCTGTTGAACTAATCAACGAAAACGTTCCGCCGATATATCCTGCCATGTTTTAATTTCTCTTTCTTTATAAGAACTCGAGGAGATGAGTGAGGTGTGAAGAATCGGTTCTTTTGTTTCCTTCCAGTCGAGAAGAATTATAAAATTTTGGCGGGCAATTTTGGTCTAAAAAAATGATCTCAAAAACTACAACTACTACTACCAGTACTACTACTATTACTATTACTATTACTCTCTTCTCTTCTCTTCTCTTCTCTTCTCTTCTCTTCTCTTAAGCTCCAACTAAAACACCCAACGCTTCTAACAAACCCTCTAACAAAACATCAAACGCGTCCGTGGCTTCTAAAACAGCCGCAGCATTCCACAAGGCGTGAAGCACGATAGGTGCGACGACGTTTCGAGTTCGGACGTAAAGAATACTGAGCGCCACGGAAAGCGCCGTGAGTGGGAGGAAACGGTCCATCGAAAAGTGTGCCAGAGCAAATATACAGCTAGAAAGACATATGGAGGTGGATACGCGCCACTTTTTCGTCAAAGATGGCATGAGGAAGCCGCGAAAGATTACCTCTTCCCAAATAGGGGCAACCACAGCGACTAAGACGGCGTAGAATAATACGGAGACGCCGTCTCCGCTCATAGCCACGCGCTCAAAATTTGATGGATTTACCACCACTGGAGTGGTTGTCAGTTGAGTACTGGAACCATTACCTCCGAATAAAGATGTCAAGATGCCGCGTAAGCTAAAAATTGTTCCACCGTTTGCAAAATAATCGCACAGTTTTGAGTTCAGTTCCGCGACGAGATTCACGAGAGGAAACGTCGCCACAAACAAAAGAGTCTCTTTCGAACACCGTTTGAACTCTTCGACTGATTCAAACGTAACCCGAAACCAATTCGTATTTTTCAACTCTTCTTGATACTTTCTCGTCCCGAACCACACGCAAAATATCCCAACCACACACGCTGCGATATCCGCAAACAAAGAGTACAGCGCCACGCCTCGACTTGTCAGCGCCTCTGCGTCGAAACCCATATGGAATGTCGCCCAAGGTACAAAAGACTGTCCGACCCACAGAAATGAAATCATCCAGAGCATCATGACCACGACGACGTGCGACAGAGACCACGGTACTGCCCATATTTTTCCAATAGTAATACTTTCATTTCCATCGTCCACGTTAAAGAGTTTTCGTTCCCAGTCTTTTCCTTCTTCTCTCGTTTTCTTTTCAAAATCCTCCTCCCGCTCCTCCTTCTCCTCAAGATGTTGGTGGTTGTTACTACCGTCATTAGTAGTACTACGAACAAATGCTCTTCTCCTTTGTATTCTCACTTCTATTTTGCTGCTATCGCTACCACTCAGGAGCAACTTTGCCTTCCTCGATGGCCGGAGGGGAAATGGGTGTCGTTGTTGTTGTTGTTTCCAACTGGAATCGTATCTTGTTGGTTGAGCTGCTCTTCTATCGGCGACGGCAGCAACTCGAGAAAAGGACGAAGAGGAGACAGAGTGACTCGCGAGGCGAGAAGTCAACATCGTCGTCGTCATCGTCCTCGACCTCCTCGTCACAGACAGGACGATGGATATCTTTTTTTCTGGAGAGAGTTCTTTATCTTCAAAATATCAAATCAAATTACAAATTGCTCTCCCTGTTTGTGCTAGACGTACACGTATATTGAAGCTATGGGCTATTATTGAAACTATAAATACAAATCATACAATTACGAAGGAGGATTGTAGTAATTGTAACGAAACTTTCTACCGAACGCGCGTTTGCTCGTCACGTCTTTATATCCTCTCCAAACTTTACCGACATCTGGATGCCAACCGAAAGAGTTTTCATTCAACGCCGGATGCCGATATGCGACCGGATCAAACTCAACTCTCGGAGCGACCGCGGCGTGCGGTAAAGGTACTGCCCACTTCAACTTTTCGTGACGCATGCGAAATTTTGCTTTGTTTTGCATTAAAACTGGGACTGAGGTGACCCACAAAACCAAAGAAGGGGCATAAGCTCTCTTTGATAGCAAGACGAAAGAGAGAAAGCTTTGCGCGATCAAAAGTGCATATATCGTCAAGTCCGTAACAGTTTGCCACATCGATCCACTCGATTCATACGTCTTGTCGTAGACGTATAAGATGTGATAACGCCAAATTATAAAGTTGAAGACGAAGAAAATCGTCGAAAGTAGCGAGATCATCGGCGCAACTGGAGCGAAAACCAAACCGATGAGCATCACCATGACGAAAACGCCAACTTCTCTTCCAGCTCTAACTGACCTTGGCGAGTACTTCACCGTCCGGTCGCGTGGTGTGACCGCGCAACCCAAACAACAGCAAAACTTGTTCACCGCCATACACAGTACGCCAGGATGCGGGAAGATTAAGCGTTGCGATGGTAAATAAATTCCTCGAAATAAAATCCAAATGAGGAAGAAATTTGACGTCAAAGGTAAGGATGAGCCAAGCAACGTTAACATTTCATCTGGACCTTCGGTTTGCAACGCCGTCAAGTAACGTTCAAACGCGAACCCCGAAACAGTACCGAGGAATATATTCAAAAAAGCCCACAGAAAGTAGAACTTGGTGAATTGCTGATCCGTCTTTGATAACGAAACGTGAGTCGTTTGCGCTTGGACGAGATAAAGTAATCCAAAACTCATGATGAATGTCTCCCATAGCGTGAGCAAGATGGGCGGTAAAATCGATCCCACGATTACTCTTACGACTCCTGCATCTTCACTTTTGCAATACCAGTTCATAAATTCTAACGTCGTTGCTTCTGATGCGCTTGATGATGTCACGTCGTTTGCGCAGAGTGTATTCAGAACACCGGCGAGCGTTCCCATCGGTATAAAAATAATAATCGCAATCAGAGGTAGCACGAATAATGACCTGCGATTACGCTCTTTTTTGCGCAGTAAGACAGTTTGCCAATTGATATCATCCGGTCCAGGCGCAGGTTGGATTTGAAAGGATCCTCCTCGAGAAGTAATTCTACACTGTGCAGCGCATGCTGCAGCGTATTGAGATCGAAACGCAATCACGCACGAAGGTCCAGGGCCTTTGAATAAGGCTGCTCTTCTCTCGCGCAATATTTCAGCATCTATCGTTTTTAGCCTTTTCGTGAGAAATTCGCGTCGATTTGATGCTTTTGATCCGGTCCCAGCTCTTTCGTACATGTCTCCAATTCTCCGCGTCATCATTAATCGATCTCGGGAGTTTTTTATTTCATCGCGCAGAGTGAGCAAATAATCGACGCGTTCGTGGTCGTGCAAGGGAATGATTCTGAGAAAATCAGCCCCAAACAATCCGCGAAAGAACTTTTCTACGTGTTGAAGATCATCCCACGGATCCCCTCGACCTTGCGAATCACCAACATCTGTCATCAACACGCAATAATTTTGGACGAGTACTGACACGATTCTTTCTCGTTGTTGTTGAATATTAATGTCTCCGTTGTTTTGAAAGTCACCTTCTCCCGCAAATTCTTCCTCTAATTCATCCGCGTCAACAAAATGCACTGCCGATACGAATCGTCTGTCGTCAACAGATGGTACTGGACAGCACTTCGCAAACTGATAAGAATCATCATAAACTCCCGCCGCTGCCTCCATCGTTTGCGTTTTTACTTTTTCATTCTCGAAATCCATACCACTCGGTCGTCTTCTATGCGCCTTACGAGTAGGAGTATTTTGAGCAGATGACGGATTTGGAAATAAGAGATTGCTCGCAGCTTCGGCGCCTTTCGTAGGAGTGACCACGTGATGAGAAATACCCTTAGATGGCGTAGGATGTGGACTTGTTCGAGAGGAAGAAGCATTATCGTTCATCATAGCTTTTTCTGCGAGATCTGAGAGATCTTGTCCATAAGAATCATCAGAACGAATATGAGGCGATAGATATTGCAGTTCAATATCTTTTGAGCTCGATTTATGCATGAGTCCTCCACCGCGCGCTCGAGTTGGTGTGCACGGGATATTATTCTCGCCATCTTGACCGCAAGTTCCACATTCGACATCATCCCATAAATTTTCACTATTTTTCACATTGTTATTGTTAGCCCACACTGTTTCGGCAATATCTAATCCCACCCACCAGTTATGCGCGATCGAATGCGTATCCTCAAGTTCATCGTAATCAGTGAAATCTTCAACGATTTGAGAAATATTTTCTTGCAGAACTTGCAGTTCAGTTCTCACAACATTACCCGAACTTTCTAAATTTTCAAAGGACCCGCTTTTATTAGTATTATTGAATCCTTGAATGATGCCTTCGTTCAAATTTTCAGCTGATGGCATTCTCAGAAACGGATTGGGCGATTCTGGTCGTCTCAATTTCAGCGGTAAATCACCGATTGACGCAGTAGTATTGTGCACATTTTTCGATGTAAACGAATCTGGAGTCGCCTCAAGTGCATCGGGTGGCGACAAAGGCGAAAGCGGACCCATCGAGGACGCCGTTGATAATTCACCTGGCGTTTCAGATCCTGACTCGCGGCCAGTTGGTCTTGGAATCGCAATTGGTGCCGGAATCACTCTTTTTCTAGTGCTGTAAGTATCGCTGTCGTTTTCTTCGTCTCTTTTTGCTAACTCTTGTCTCTCCTGAAAAAGCTGCCTCTTTTGTCTCTCTCTTTCTTCTCTTTTCGTCAGGTGCTGTTTCTCACTTTTATGATACCGACTCGCTACGTCAGAACCTTTCGGCCGCGTTGTGACGTAATTTGACAATCGCAAATCCAGAGACGCTCTGGGCATGTTGAACTTTGCTCCGCTATTTTTCGTGTTTTCACTTCCTCTGGATGCGTCGCTGGAAACCGATGTAGGACTTGCATTCGATTCAGGGCTATTTAGCTTGCTGCTGATGTTCTCTCTGTCGTCGATATTTTTCTCAGGATGACTTCTTTCTTGTGCGCTATTTTCCACCATGGTACCAGTCGGCGACGTCGGGAGTGACGATCTTCGATTGAAATTATTTGGATCCGCATTAATTGATGCCACTGGAGTTGAGAACCTATTTTCGCTACACATCGGAGTAGGAAAATCACCTCCTCCGCTAGTTCTTGGCGATATCACGGATCTACTTAGACCTGGACCTAACATTGCTTCTAAAAGGATAGGCCACGATTCATCGGCAACATTCGCGCTATTATTTTTGACTGCACTTCTTCTTCCCTCACTTCCCGTACTAAAATTAGACATTCCCGAACGCTGTGTCTGCAACTGATCAATAATACCACCACGACCATCACTTCTTGCGCTAAACTTACTATAATCGTTCTCTTCGTAATCGCTGGGCCCGGAAACGATATCTGCAATCTCAGCGAGCGTTTTTGACACTGTCGATAAAAATGGGTTTGTTACTCCTTTTCTCACAGATCCATCACCTACATCCCCACTACTTGTTTTGTCAAGACCGCCTTGATCGCCACTCATCCTATTTTCTACGTCGTATTCTTCTTGTTTTTCTATTGGTTGGAGCACGTTGATTCCAAATTCCGCCGTTTCGTTCGTTCCTTGTTGCAACAAACGTTGCAAAGTCGTTTGCGGCAAATGCATTGTTCTCCATACATTACACTCTCCCGTGGAACTTCCATACACTTGCCTCAAAAATTCGTAAGAACGATAGTGATGCTTTAATAACCATAGCGTATACAACGTGATGAGCCAGGAAAACAGGACGTGCACCCAAAATATACCAGACATAGGCTCAATATTTGCGATGGTCAACCCCATCAAATAATTTTCACCTGAATTCACCGCATCTGTACTATTCACGTACGTCTCTCTCAACGAGTCTATATAAAACGACTGAGAAATATGGATCGGACACAGCATAATGAGTCCTAAAACGGTAATCGGTAGAAACAGTTGCGTTCCAAACTGCGCGACTCGTAAAAATACCAAGGCGTCCAGTCCGCTCGAGTTCACCAACTCGGTATCCGAAACGTTCATGACGTGAGACACCCAACCGAACACGTGCACAAACCAGTACTTCAGTATGTTTTCTTTTTTTCGCTGCTTAAGTTTCGGCAAAGGCGGCGGCGCGTTTCCAGCCACGTTCAGCGAACTCAAATAGCACCTCCCAGAGTATATGGGTATATTATGCCTCAGCAGTCCGAACGATGCGAGGAGGAGAAACGCGAGAAGGATGTAGACCGCAAACGCGGTGATAACGTCCGCATCTTTAACGTTCGTATTCACGCATGCGAAGTTATACTTATCGAAGCACGTCGTCGTTCGTACATCGCTGCCTCCCGACGACATTTGTTCTTACAGTTACGGAAGCAAGTCAAACGTAACTAACTTTTTAATAACGAACGGAATATTGTCGATAAGCCAAAGAAGAGAATTTTAAGCTCATTTTTTTCTACCCTCTTTTAAAGTGTTTTTTGCCGTGTTATGGGAACGTTACCCCGCAAAAGGCGTTTCTCAGTACTCCTCGACGCAAACCAGAGGAGGAGGAGGAGGAAGAGAGTGTATGTCACCGATTTTTTCGTGAGTAAGTATCGCGCGCAATCAAATCAAATATCAAACAAACAGCAATCTTTGAAGTAAAAGAGAGTGAAGTCAAAAATTTTACAACTTTTCTAAAACCTAAATCTCTCTCAAAAAACGAAAAGCACTTTTCTCTTCTCTTCTCTTCCGCTACTTGTTACTTATATCGTCGCATTTTTTTCCTCCCCTCTACTCGTACTGGACGACCCCTGAACGACGACGAGCTCTTCGTCGTCGAGGAAGTCGTCGTCTTTCTTCTTATCCAAGAGCAACTCGCCGTGATAATACACGTCTACCGCGACGGCGGCGATTAAACAACCCAAGACTAACTCTATGCGAAAAGGCTCGCCAAATTTTACGATGGATAACGTGGCGACGATAAACATCGCCCCGGTCGCCGCAAACGTCTTTGCAATATTATCCAAAAACTTCATAACTCCACTCGTCGCTATGCCTACGAACGCGTAATTACAAATCAACATAAACGTCAACGCGGTGTGACCTCTAAATAGCACCTCCACGCCTTTGCTGAAAAGCTCGCCGTCCCACACCACGGATACGGTCGTAAAGAGTACCCCCCACGAATATAACAACACGTTCTGAAAGTGAAAGTTGTTCGGCAAGTGTTTCAGAAACTTCTCGCAGAAAACGCTACTCATCGCGGTTAAACACGCGTTGCATACTTTCAATCCGTATCCTAGCGCGCTCCCGACCAAGACGTGTCCGTCCTTGCCTTGGCCGAGTTGCGACACCGTGCATCCTATCGTTAATAACACGAGCATTCTCCATTGTAATTTATTCAAATCTACTTTCATGATTATGCGAAAGAATATAGCCGTCGATAATATTTTCAAGTTGTTCAACAGTTGAAAGTTCGTCGCTCCGAGCTCGCGTATGATGATAAAGTTCAGATTGTTCGAGACGAAGTACAACAACGCCGGGACAGCCGCAGTTAACACGGTTTGCGAACTCCTCTCGATTTGTAACTGCCCGTTCGATTGGACGTAATCGTTGTAAAAGAACGTGGAAGACAAGGCTAACTTCGTCACTTCCGCGAAGAATGGTATCGTGACCGTCTTATACGCGTATTTCCCGTTCGGAGATATCGTCGCGTGCGTCAAAAGGGAGACGGAACATGTCAACACGAGTTGCGCGCTAAACGCCGCCGCTTGGAGCGAAGTGAACCCTTTCTTCGCGCTGAATACCATTACGATGATGTTGTTATCTTCAGTAGTGTATAAATATATGTGTGTTTTTTATATGTATTTGCTGCGTTTCTTCTTCTTCTTCTTCTTCTTCTTCATTCGTTTTGTGTACAAATGTGTTGTGGTGGAAATGTTCGTTTTGTCTGCGAGTGGTGTGTGTTCGTCTGTTTGTCAAAACTCAAAACTCAAAACTCAAAAACCATCGCATGCACGTTTTTTCGCCAGAATTTCTTTTAGCTGCTTTTGTCATCATCATCACATCACGTAGTGAAGAGGAGGAGTAGGAGGAGTCAGACTACTATGCTTCCCACGCACATCGGTGGTGGTAGTGGTCAAGGTGGTGGTGTGAACGCGAATAATTTCACGACGAACGATCCAGAGTCTGGTGGTGGTGGGTTGTCGCACTCGTTTATAGACGATAACGATGAAAATAAATATCGAACGAAAGAGAAGAGTTTCCTCCCCCCCGGAGGGACGCACATGCGGCAACTTTTTTTATTTCTCTTCACGCAAAAGAAAGCGAGAGTGGCGTTCGAGGTGGTGCGATTTTTCGTCGTCGCTTTGTTCTTTCGATGGCTGGTCGTGAAAGTCGTCTTCGAGGACGGGAACGAGGACGAGGATCACCCGGGTAGTGTATTGTCGACATCAAAAACAGGTGGTGGTGGTAAAAGGTATAGCAACAACAATAAGAACACGAACAAATACCACCACTCTCTCTTGGACGGAGAGGATAACATGTTTCCATTTCCTGAGTACGATAACTTAGTGATAGTCACTGGACACTCCGTGTACTCTGGGAGCGATTACATGCGCGCTGGAGAGGAAAATTCGTGGTTTCTAGAAGAGTATCAGATGCACGCGGGAACGGCAAACGCTTTGGTCGAACAGATTAAAGTCGGCGTCGAAACAGCCGCACGAGATGGAAAGGCAATTTTATTGTTTAGTGGTGGTAAAACGAGAAAGTTAGGCGGTCAAGTGAGCGAAGGATCGTCCTATTGGCAAGTTTCGCGAGCGTATAACTGGTTTGGGGAGATGAGCGTAGAGAAGAGAGCGTTTACGGAGGAGTACGCTCGAGATAGTTTTGAAAATTTGATGTTTTCCATGTGTCGGTTTTACGAGTTGACGGGGAAGTATCCGATGAAAACGACCGTGGTTGGCTACGACTTCAAGCGAGAGCGATTCGAAGAGCTTCACGCCAAGGCGTTAAAAATACCAAGCGTAAGGTTTGCGTTCGTCGGAACGCCCGAGGTGATGTCGTTTAAGAAACAGTTCGTGGAAGGAGAAGTCAAGGTCAGAAGCTTATTCGAGAAAGATGCGTACGGGTGCGAAGCTCCGTTATCTGAAAAGAGAAAACTCAGAGACCCATTCGCTGTTGGTGCTCCGTACGAAGCGAGATGTCCGGAAATGCAAGGTGCCCTGTCGGTGTGTAAGCGTGCAAAATCGAAAAAGGCGGGTTCGGTAAAATCTATGATCCAGCGAGTATCGTTGCCTTGGGAGTAATGATATGAGCAAACGTATATGAGTAGTAGTAGTACTAGTACTAGTAGTATGACGATAATAACGTTAGTAAAGTTTAGCTCTATAGTTTGTTGCGCAGATTTCTATCTTTAGGTGTCTCACAAAAGCAACGAACTCTGCTCTCTCTTCTTCTTCTTCTTCTTCAGAATTTCCCATCTCATCAAAACAAGGCACGCACGTGTATCATATCCACTCGGACTGACTGCTAACTCACGCGCAGTATGATCGAGTGAGTGTCGAAGAAAGTTGCTTGCTTAGTTGCTGCATCATGTCCACCGGTGGCCTTGGAGGCCTGAATAAGTCCCCGAACGGCGTCGTCTTCGGGGTAGTACAGCTCCAGCTTCCCAACGTCGTCACTCCCACCGACCTCGCCGTGCAAACCCAATGTATCGTCGACTTGGTGGCCAAGGCGCGACGAAATTTGCCGACGATGGACCTCGTGGTGTTCCCCGAGTACTCCCTCCACGGTCTGTCAATGGACACGAACCCGGCAATCATGTGTTCGCTGGACGGACCCGAGATGGCAGCGTTTCGTAAAGCGTGCGTCGACAACAGCATCTGGGGATGTTTCTCCATCATGGAGCTCAACCCAGGGGGCATGCCGTACAACACCGGCGTTGTCATCGATGCTGAGGG
>Ga0213869_10002627_pt1 | contig 12324 bp, 7 predicted proteins | sample PICome_10_FD_160083 | JGI IMG/M metagenome (GOLD analysis project Ga0213869, IMG submission 160083) | Coastal seawater microbial communities near Pivers Island, North Carolina, United States - PICO132 | ecosystem: Environmental > Aquatic > Marine > Coastal | place: USA: North Carolina...
GCTATGGATTTAATGCAAACTGCATCTCTAAATAATTTTGATACAAAAATAACAGGTACTACTAATGATTACAGTAAAACAGCAAATAGTTCTATTTGTGTTGTTACATCCGGAATTCCTCGTAAACCAGGTATGACCCGTGAAGAATTAATTGGTATTAATGCAGGAATCGTGAAAACAGTTACCTCGAATCTAATAAAGTATTCTCCCGATACAATCCTAATCATTGTTAGTAATCCTATGGATTCAATGACTTATTTGGTACATAAAACTACAGATCTTCCAAAAAACAAAATCATTGGAATGGGTGGCGCTCTTGATTCAGCGAGATTTAAATACAGACTAGCGGAAGCACTAAATGCTCCAATCAGCGATATTGACGGTATGGTTATAGGAGGTCATAGCGATGTGGGAATGGTTCCATTAATCTCTAATGCCACTAGAAATAGCATTAATATTTCTGAATTTATTTCTAAAGAAAGACTTGAAAAAGTAAAACAAGAAACCAAAGTAGGAGGAGCAACACTAACAAAATTACTCGGAACATCTGCATGGTATGCTCCTGGTGCTGCTGTAAGTGGATTAGTTCAAGCAATTGCTTGTGACCAAAAGAAAATGTATCCATGTTCTGTCTTATTAGAGGGGGAATATGGACTTGATGATCTTTCTATAGGTGTTCCTGTTATCCTCGGAAAAAATGGTATCGAAGAAATAGTTAAGATAGAATTAAGTGAGGCTGATATGAAGCATTTACATGAAAGTGCTGAAGGAGTTAAGAAAACAAATAATCTTTTAGCTTTATAAATTACTATTATAATTCTGAATTATTTTTGTTTGCTGTAAATTGATCAATTTAGAAATGAGTCGTTTCTGTTGTCAATTTATTAGTTAAATCATATATTTGCTCGTTTTTAAATTGAATAAAATACATCACAATGCAGAATAAAGGATTAATAAAATTATTTGCTTTAATGTTTGGTTTGGTTAGTATATACCAACTATCGTTTACTTTTAAAGCCAATCGTGTTGAAGAAAATGCAGCAAAGTATGCAATAAGTAAAGTATCAGAATCACAACCTGATTTTGATAAGCAAAGGAATATAATAGAAGCTAATTATTTGGATTCTTTATCTAATACATCCGTTTTTGATATAGGAATATCAGATTATACTTTTAATGAAGTTAAGGACAGAGCTATGAATTTAGGTCTAGATTTAAAAGGTGGGATAAATGTAATTCTTCAAATTTCTGTTAAAGATATTTTAAAAGGTCTTTCTAATAATAGTAGAGATCCAATATTTAATCAAGCACTTGTTGATGCTGAAGAAATTCAAAAAAATAGTCAAAACACATACCTAGAAGATTTTTTCGTTGCTTTTGATGCAATTAAAGGAGATACCAAACTTGCTTCTCCAGATATATTTGCAAACAGAAGCTTGAGTGAGGAAATTACTTTCGATATGGATGATCAAGATGTACAACCAATAATAAAAGAAAAGATTGATGAATCTATTGTTTCTGCTTTTGAAGTTTTGAGAAAAAGAATAGATAAGTTTGGTGTTACTCAACCAAACATTCAAAGATTAGGTAATTCAGGAAGAATTTTAGTTGAATTACCAGGAGCTAAGGACATCGAAAGAGTTAAGAATTTATTACAAAGTACGGCTCAATTAGAGTTTTGGGATGCTTTCAGAGGTCAAGATTTTTTAAATTTTATTGTACAAGCTAATGAAGTAGTTAAATCTATTGAAGACTCTGAAGAAGTTTCAGTAACATCTGATGACACTAATAGTGAAATTGACGATTTATTAGGTACAGCTTCAGATTCAACTTTTGTTGAAGTTAACCCAATTTTAGATGCTATTAAAGGACAAGGTTATCCTGGGGGTCCTATTATTGCAACATTTGATTCTAAAGCAAAAGAAAAGATTTCTGAATACCTAAAAATGTCTGAGGTTAAGTCTTTACTTACTTCAGAACAAAGAGATGCTAAGTTTGTATGGGGAATCCCAACACTAGATCTTGAAGGAAATGAGTTAATTGATTTATATGTTTTACAGGGTAATAGAGATAATAAACCTGAATTAAGCGGTTCAGTAATTACAGATGCAAGACAATCTTACTCTCCATCTGGTCAGCCTACTGTAAGTATGCAAATGAATGCTAAGGGAGCTAAGGTTTGGGAAAAAATGACAGGTAACGCTTTTACTCAGGGAAGTCAAATTGCAATTGTTTTAGATGAGACTGTTTATTCTGCTCCAGGGGTTACTACTGGTGCAATCTCAGGCGGTAATTCTGAAATATCGGGGACATTCACATTAGAAGAAGCAATTGATTTAGCTAATGTTTTAAGAGCTGGAAAACTTCCTGCATCTGCTGATATAGTTCAAGCAGATGAAGTTGGTCCATCTCTTGGAAAAGAAGCTATTGAAACAGGTTCTAGATCATTTATTATAGCTCTTTTTCTAGTACTAATATGGATGATATTTTACTATGGTAAAGCTGGTATATATTCAAATATTGCCCTTGTGTTGAATATTATTTTAATATTTGGAGTTTTAGCAGGATTAGGTGCTGTATTAACTCTTCCTGGAATCGCAGGTATAGTACTTACAATAGGTATTGCAGTTGATGCAAATGTACTTATTTATGAAAGAGTTAGAGAGGAAATAATAAAAGGTAAAAAACAAGTTGCTGCTATTGAAGATGGTTTTGCAAACGCTTTATCTTCTATATTAGATGCAAATATAACAACTGGTTTGACAGCACTAATATTATTTTCTTTAGGTACAGGTCCGATCAAAGGTTTTGCAACCACTTTATTAATCGGTATTATAACTTCATTATTTACTGCAATTTTTATTACAAGGATACTAATAGAATGGAATACCAGTAAAGGAGGGAAATTAGATTTCTCAACTTCACTTACAAAAGGATTGTTTAGAAATATTTCAATTGATTTTCTTAAGAAAACTAAAGTCACATATTTAATATCAGGGGCAATTATTACTGCTGGATTGGCTTCGTTGTTTACTACAGGACTAGATCAAGGTATTGACTTTGTGGGAGGTAGAACCTACACAGTCAGATTTGCACAAGATGTAAATACTGAAGATGTTAAATTAGAAACTAATGCAATGTTTGGTAGTTCAGAAGTTAAAACTATTGGATCAGCCAATCAGCTAAAAATTTCAACCAAATATAAAGTAGATGAAAATTCTGCAGAGGTTGATGAAGAAGTGCAAAATAAGTTATTTAAATCACTAGTTAACTTTTTGCCAAAAGATTATACTTACTCTCAATTTTTAAATGCTGAAAATAATATAGGTAAAGTACTCTCAGGTAAAGTGAGTCCAACTATTGCGGATGATATTAAACAATCTTCACTTTGGGCTGTTTTAGCTTCTCTTGTGGTAGTTTTCTTATATATTTTACTTCGATTTAAAAAATGGCAATTCTCTCTAGGAGCAGTTGCTGCTGTTTTTCATGATGTATTAATTGTACTTGGAATATTCTCATTAACATATAAGTACATGCCATTTAACATGGAAATAGATCAAGCATTTATTGCAGCGATACTTACAGTAATTGGTTATTCATTAAATGATACTGTTGTTGTATTTGATAGAATTAGAGAATTTATCGATGAGCACTCAACTTGGGAATTTAATAAAATTGTAAATTCTGCATTAAACAGTACTTTAAGCAGAACTTTGAATACTTCATTTACAACTTTGGTTGTACTAATGTCAATGTTCTTTTTAGGAGCAGACTCTTTAAGAGGGTTGTTATTTGCTCTTATTGTAGGAGTTTTAGTAGGTACATATTCTTCTGTATTTATAGCAACTCCAATAATGCGAGATACAATTGGAAAATCAGAAAAATAAACTTAAAAAAAAGCCTTACAAATTGTAAGGTTTTTTTTTATTTTAAAGTTAGAAAACTAGTATTCTTTATTTCTATGCTCATCAGTTTTTAAGTATTTATAATCTACATAGAATGTTCCAAAAGGAATTATAGAAGAAATTAATACAACTAAAGTTTTTTTGGAATTCCATTTATATTCTTTGCTATTGACTAAAGATAGTATAACGTAAGCAACAAATAAAAGTCCATGAGGCATACCTAGAAGTTTAACAAGAGATGGGTCATTGGCATAATACTTTATTGGTACTGCAATAAACAATAATAAAATATAGGATATACCTTCTAAATAGCTTATAACTCTAAATGTTTTTATCATTTTCTAAACATATAATAAACTCCAAGTAATATAAACGGAATACTTAGTGTTTGACCTGTGTTCATTCCAAGAATCCAGTCTTCTCTTCCAGCAACTTGCGCTTCTTTAAAGAATTCTACAATAAACCTTGTTAACCATAAAAGGATTAAAAATAAACCAAACATGTATCCAGGTTTTAATGCTTTTGAGGTTTTCCAATAAGTAAAGTAAACAATCACAAATACAATTAAATAACCAAATGCCTCATAAAGTTGACCAGGATGTCTTGGTTCTGTTTCACCTATTGCCTTAAATACAACACCAAAAATACTATCTGTTTTATGGCCAATTATTTCTGAATTAAAAAAGTTACCAATTCTAATAAATACAGCTCCTATTGAAACAGGAATTACAAGTCTATCTAGAATCCATAAAATATTTTTCTTTAAAACTTTTTTATTGTATAAATACATGGAATAAATTATTCCTATAGCTGCTCCATGACTAGCAAGACCTCTAAAACCAGTAAATTCAATTACAGGATTAAACCTAAAAGGAAGAAAAACACTTAGAAAATCTTGTTTGAAAAGTTCTGGCTGATAAAAAATAACATGACCTAATCTAGCTCCAATTATAGTGCCTAAAATAGTATACATAAATAAAGAGTCTAAGCTTTCTTCATTTAAAGACTCCTTTTGAAATATTTTTTTCATTACAAAATGCCCAATCGTAAATGCTGCTATCCACATTAAACTATAATAATGAATAGTGAATTTTCCGAATATGTTTATACCCTCAGAGGATGGATCCCAAACTATGTCTAATGCATACATATTTATAAGTTTTATTTGTTATTTTTTTTTGGTACAGGATCATATCCCGATTTCCCCCATGGGTGACAGCTAAATATTCTGATAATCATTAATTTTGACCCATTAAAAATTCCATGTTCCTTCAATGCTTCCATTGAATATTGTGAGCAAGTTGGTTGAAATCTACAAGTTGCTGGTGTTAAAGGAGAAATTAAATTTTGATAAATTTTAATTAAAAAGATTAAAGGTAAGGTTAGAATCTTCATTTTCAATTTATTAAATAGGTAGTTTCATTATTACTATCATTTAATGTTATGCCAGCTTCACTTAAGTCGTCTCGAATTTTATCACTCAAAGCATAATTTTTATTTAATCTAGCTTCGTTTCTTAGTTCAATCAATAAGCTGATTGTAGAGTCTAATTTATCTGAACTAGAATCAGACCTATTATTGATTTCTAAACCTAAAATATCAAAAATAAATTCATTAAATTTTTCTTGAATAACTTTTAAATCTTTTGCAGATATTTTGGCTTTTCCCATTTTAACCTGATTGATAAATTTTACTGAATTGAATAATTCAGCAATTAATATAGGAGTATTAAAATCATCATTTAAAGCCTTATAACAGTTAGAAACCCAGTTATTAATATCAAAGTCTGAGCTTTTTGAGCTTTTTAAGTTGCTCAAGCTTTTTTGAGCCTCCATTAGTTTATTAAATCCTTTTTCAGACGCCTCAATTGCTTCACTGCTAAAATCTAACACACTTCTATAATGCGCTTGAAGTATAAAAAAACGAATAACACTAGAAGAAAATGGTTTATTTAAAATGGAATTATTTCCTGATAAAATATCTCCTGGTAAAATATTATTACCTGTAGATTTAGCCATTTTATTACCATTTAATGTTAGCATATTCGCATGCATCCATATATTTGCCGGACTTGTATTGTTACATGCAATAGATTGTGCTATTTCACATTCGTGATGTGGAAATTTTAAATCCATTCCACCCCCGTGAATATCAAAATTATCACCAAGATATTTAGTGCTCATTGCAGTACATTCTAAATGCCAACCAGGAAAACCTAACCCCCAGGGAGAGTTCCATTTCATTATATGACTATCATCAGCTTTTTTCCAAAGTGCAAAATCTTGAGGATTTTTTTTGTCACTTTGACCATCTAATCTTCTAGAGTTATGAATTAAATCTTCAATATTTCGTTTACTTAAAATTCCATAATTATTTGTTTTATTATACTTTATTACATCAAAATAAATTGATCCACTAACTTCATAAGCAAGCTTGTTTTTAAGAATAGTTTTGATAATCTCAATTTGCTCTATGATATGACCTGTAGCAGTAGGTTCAATACTTGGGGGAAGTAAGTTGAATTCATTTAAAGTGTTATGAAAATCTACGGTGTATTTTTGAACAACTTCCATTGGTTCAATTTCCTCAAGCCTAGCTTTTTTACTTATTCTATCCTCACCGTTATCAGAATCATTTTCTAGATGACCAGCATCTGTAATATTTCTTACATAACGAACTTTAAATCCAAGATGAAGTAAGTAACGATAGATTATATCAAAAGAAATAAATGTTCTAACATTACCTAAGTGAACATTGCTATATACAGTAGGACCACAAACGTACAATCCAACTCTTTTTTTGTTAATAGGTTTGAATTTTTCTTTCTTGCCAGTTAATGAGTTATATATATAAAGAATATTTTCTTTTGTTAAGGACATTAATTAAAGTTAATAATTATAAATCTCCAAAAGAAGTTTCTAATTGAATATATTTTAAAAACTCTTCTCTAACTTCAGGTTTTTTGAAAGCACCACCAAACTCACTTGTTATTGTACTACATCCAATATCTTTAATTCCTCTTGAATTTACACATAAATGCTTAGCATCTATAACGCATGCTACATCATAGGTATTTAATACACTTTGTAATTCTTTTACAACTTGAATAGTTAATCTTTCTTGTACTTGAGGTCTTTTAGAAAAATAATCAACAATTCTATTCATTTTAGATAACCCAACTACAGTTCCATTTGAAATGTAAGCAATATGGGCTTTTCCAACTATCGGTAATAAATGATGTTCACAAGTAGAGTAAACAGTTATATTTTTTTCTACCAACATTTCATTATATTGATATTTGTTATCAAAAGTGGATGATGCAGGTTTTTTCATTGGGTTTAAACCTCCGAAAATTTCATTAACAAATGCTTTCGCTACTCTTTTTGGAGTTCCTTTTAAACTATCATCCGTTAAATCTAAACCTAGTGTATGAAGAATATTTCTCATATTCTCTTCAATAATTGAAATTTTTTCTTGATCAGATATATCAAAAGCATCAATTCTTAATGGTGTTTCTGATGATGAGCCTATATGATCATCACCGAAATTATCAATGTGTTTTGCTAAATTATTTTCTTTCATTCTTTTTTTAAAGATCTAAATTAAACGTAATTCAAAGATAGTAATTATTACTAAAGTTGGGGGTTTATTAATAATATAAAACCTAATAATTATTATAATTTCTATTATCAAAAAAATTAATTTAAATTAGCTTAAGCTTTGCCCAAATTTTATGAAAAAAATAAACCTCTTTATAATACTTTGTTTTTCAATTAATTTGGTATTTTCTCAAAATAATAATTTTTCAACTAAGAGCTCTAGTGAAAACAATTCATATAATTGGATTGTTGATTACCCTGAAAATATTAGATTACCTTTTACTAATCTAGAAATCCAAAAGCTTAAATATATTTATGGTGATCAATTGAAAAAATATGTTTTGGACAAACCATCTAGAGTTAAGGATATTAAACATATTTTAAGAAACAGGATTTTTATTGGTAAAAAATCTTTAACCCCTCAAGTTAAATATCCACTATTATCTACTGTTAAATTATTTAATATTTATAATAAAAATTTGATTAAACCTCACTTTGATAAAGAAACATTTAATCCACTTATTTATAATTTTAATTTTGGATCTAAATCAGAATTGATTTACAGGGTTGATAATTCTGATTATATTATTATAATTAAATCAAAATTTCGAAGATGAATTTAAGTGTAAAAATCTTTTGTTTTATTGTATTAGCTTTTACTCAATTTTCTAATGCACAGATTTTCGAAATAGATGAATTTAATGATCAAACAATTAATGTTTGTGAAGGAGTTTTTCAAGATTCTAATGCCGGATCTAACGGAAATAACTATTTAAACAACGAAGATTATATCATTACTATTTGTCCCGAAAGTTCAGGGCAAAATATTGAATTAGATTTTACCTCTTTTAGTACACAGCTTAATGCTGATATATTAACTATTTATGATGGGCCTGATAATACTGGAACAGGAACAACTTATTCAGGAAATGCTACTCAAAGTCCTGGTTTCATTAGTGCTACAAATGCATCTGGATGCATTACCATTGAATTTTTTAGTAATGCTTCTGCTTCCACAACTGGTTGGTCTGCAGATATTTCCTGTTTCGAGCCTTGTCAAGAAATAACAAATCCTACAATAACATCTACTCCATCTTTAAATGGAAGTATTTTATCGGTAGATGTTGATCAGGAAATAATGTTTAATGCTAATGCAGATTTCTCTTCAGATTCTTCAACAGCAATATATAATTGGGATTTTGGTGATGGAAGTTCCGCACAAGGTATTTCTCCACAATACACATACAATACTGCTGGTAGTTATTTAATAACTTTGACAATAACGGATGATTGTGATGATAATTCTAATACTGTTTCAATTGAATTAAATGCAATAGTGGGAGCTTCAATACCAGGAATTCCATTTGTTGATGCTGGAGATGATATAACATTAGTTTGTGACAATTCTACAACTTTAAGAGCTGATTTTTTAGACATTGGAGAAACTACTTCTTATGATGTTAGAGGAATTCCATTTGTACCTCCATTTTCTTTTTCAGGTTTAGAGAATAGTATTAATATAAGCACAGATGATATTTGGGATGATGGTGAAGACTTTCCAACAGATGCAAATGGAAATCAATTTGACTTTTGTTTTTTCGATGATTTTAAACAGCAGTTTCAGGTGGGGTCAAATGGAATTATTAATTTTAACCCCCTTCCCAGTAATGGTGCAACTATACCATCTGGTTATGCTGCTACACCAGGTCAAGATATTATACCCAATAACACTACTTTATCAATAAAGGATGCTAATATTTTTACTCCTTTTCATGATATTTTTCCAGGTGTAAATAATCAAAATGAAATATCTTGGGAGATTATAGGTGAATTTCCTAATAGAGTTTTAGCAGTTAGTTATTATGATGTTGCAATGTTTTCATGTACCGAATTATTAGCTTCTCACATGGCTGTTATTTATGAAACAACAAATATTATCGATATATATGTTTCAAATGCTCCAAATTGCGACTTTAATTCAAATAGTAAAATTATTGGTATTCAAAATGATGCTGGAACTATTGCCTTCACTCCAGATGGTAGAAACAATACAGGTAATTGGGAAACTCAAAATGAAGCATGGCGTTTTACTCCAACTGGAGATAGTATTGTAGAGTTTCAGTGGCTTGATTCGGATGGTAATATAATTTCAAATGACCCAGAGTTTGAAGTTACTGTATTTGAAAATGAAACTTTTATTGCTCAAGTAACTTACACAACTTGTACCGGGAATATGACCATTGTTCAAGATGAAATTAACGTATCTATTGATGATAATGCGCCCTATGTGGTTGATTTAGGTGATGATCTAGAATTTTGTGAAGGTGATGGAGATATTGTATTAAGTGCTGATATTAACTCCCCTACAGCCGATTATTCTTGGACTTATCAAGGTCAAATTCTTCAATTTCAAAATAATCCAACAATAACTGTTAGTTCTTCCTTTTCTGGAATATACACAGCAATTGTTTCTGACGAAGGTTGTGTAATTGAAGACGATATTGTTATAACCTTTCTAAATGATGACTCTTCGTTTGAGATGACCGCAACTTGCGATGGGGGAACAGCAACAGTTACAGGCTTAGTTGGTGGAACTTTTGCATTTGAAACAGCACCAACTGATGGAGCACTAATAGACTCTTCAACTGGAACAATCTCAGGAGGAGGTTATAATACTACATATCTAGTCACTTACACAACAAGTGGGGATTGCCCAACTACTTCACTTGAGCCAGTGACATCTGTAGAGCCTGATGATTCTTCCTTTGAGATGACATCAACTTGTGATGGAGGAACAGCAAATATTACAGGACTTAGTGGAGGAACTTTTGCATTTGACACAGCACCTACAGATGGTGCTATAATTGATGAGAATACCGGGATAGTTACCAATGGATTAAGTAATACAACTTATACTGTAAGTTATACAACAGATGGAGGGTGTCCAACAACAAGTCTCTTTTCAGTTACAACAATTATTGAAGATGACGCTTCCTTTACTATGACACCTTCATGTGATGGTGGGACAGCAAATGTTACTGGTTTATTAGGTGGAGCTTTTGTATTTGAAACTCCTCCTGTAGATGGAGCAGTCATAGATGCAGTAACTGGTACAGTTACAGGTGGAGGCTACGGAACTACTTATTTAGTTAGTTATACCACTAATGGACAATGTCCAACAACAAATACATTTCAGTTAACGTCTACTGTAGATGACGATTCTTCTTTTGAGATGATACCTACATGTGATGGAGGAACAGCTACTATTACAGGATTAGCAGGAGGAACTTTCACATTTGATACAGCTCCAACTGATGGAGCAGTCATAGATGCAGTAACTGGTACAGTTACAGGTGGAGGCTACGGAACTACTTATTTAGTTAGTTATACCACTAATGGAGATTGTCCAACTACTACAATAGTTTCAGTTACATCTATTATTGCAGACGATTCTTCTTTTGAGATGACACCTACATGTGATGGAGGAACAGCCACTATTACTGGTTTAGCAGGAGGAACTTTCACATTTGATACAGCTCCAACTGATGGAGCAGTAATTGATTCTTCAACTGGAACAATTACATCTGGAGATTACGATACATCTTACTCAGTTAGCTACACGACTAATGGAGATTGTCCAACTACTACAATAGTTTCAGTTACATCTATTATTGCAGACGATTCTTCTTTTGAGATGATACCTACATGTGATGGAGGAACAGCTACTATTACAGGATTAGCAGGAGGAACTTTCACATTTGATACAGCTCCAACTGATGGAGCAATAATAGACTCTTCTACCGGAACTGTATCCCAAGGTGGCTATGGGGTAGATTATTTTATTACATACACCACTAATGGAGATTGTCCAACTTCATCAATTGTTAATTTTTCTTCAGCAGTTCTTCCAGTTATTAGCGATCCAACCCCATTTGAAGTTTGTGATGATAATATTGCAGATGGTTTTGTTGAGATGGACTTAAGTATTAAAAATTCAGAAATTACAAATGGTAATTCTAATTATGCAGTTACTTATTATTTAACTAGTGAGGATGCAAGTACAGCTAATAGTCCATTAACCTTGCCTTACATTAATATATCTAACCCTCAAACTGTATTTATTAGAGTTGTTGATATTATATATGGGTGCTTTGTTACAACATCTATGGAACTTAATGTTCAATCTGCACCTGCAGCAAACACACCTTCAATCCTTGAATATTGTGATGCTGACGCAGATGGTTTTGGAGTATTTACTCTTACTGATGCAGATGCAGAAATAACTTCTGGTCAAACAGGTTTAGTTATTACATATCATGAAACACAAGCTGATGCAGAGAATAATGTAAATGCAATTACTGGCAATTACAATAACATTGTTCAGTACCAACAGACTATTTATGTTCGTGTAGAGAGTGCAACTATCACTACTACTTGTGCAACTTACCTAGAGCTTTTAATTGTAGTAAATGATGTTCCACAGATTGAGACTGAGCCAAGTGCATTGGAGGTTTGTGATAATGATACTGATGGCTTTGGTTTATTTGATTTAAGTCTTGCTAGTGAAGAGATTTTAAATGGGCTTGATCCATTAGACTTTGAGGTAACTTATTACGAGACTCTAGATAATGCCAATGCAGAAACTAATCCAATAGCAACTCCTTTAGCCTATACTAATGTATCTCCATTTACTCAAGATATATATGTTCGTGTAGAGAATATCGCTACAGAATGTTATAACACAACTGCTCTTACACTTATTGTAAACGAGCTTCCAGTGCTTATACAGCCAGATCCTTTAGAACTTTGTGATGATAACA
>Ga0213869_10002630_pt1 | contig 12315 bp, 27 predicted proteins | sample PICome_10_FD_160083 | JGI IMG/M metagenome (GOLD analysis project Ga0213869, IMG submission 160083) | Coastal seawater microbial communities near Pivers Island, North Carolina, United States - PICO132 | ecosystem: Environmental > Aquatic > Marine > Coastal | place: USA: North Carolina...
CTCCTTCACTATTGTGTGATCCCATTTAATTTCTTGGACCACTACTTCTACTAACTCTCCCTCACTTGAGGGGTCGGCAGCTTTCTTAACGGAATCAAAACTTTCTACATATTTAAAGTTTGCATCTCCGTACTTTGTTCTTATAACCTTTTTGGTGGATTTGTCAATCATTGTAATCTCTTTCTAATATAAATTCTAGGTTTTGTATGGCTTTTAATATATCCTCTTTGCCATTTTTAAACGAGTGTCTCGACACATACTTAACAACACATCCCTCAGCAAATTCCATACGATTAGCTTGTATGTATTCAATGGGTTGGATTTTAAAATTATCTTTATAGTGTGAGCCACCAATTTGTTTCTGTAATTTATTTTTATTCATATTGTTTGGAGTCTGTGGCGAAGGAAAACAACGTAAGAAAGTCAAGGGTAATGACTAAAACTCCGCCACAAACTTTAGAGCCTAAGCTCTATCTTTTATAACTACCATAAGTTCCAGTTTTTGGGAAAGGTTTTTTATACCCACCCATTGCTGGTTGTCCACTTCCACCTGTTGATGATTTACTTGCATCGTTAGGTTTTAATGAAACATTTACACCACCTGTAGCTTGTCCATCATCTGTTGTAGCACCGAAAGCAGCTTGACTATACCAACCATTGGCTTCTTGAGGGATATTCACACCAATAGTCCAGTTCTTGTCAGGTCTTTCTTCATTCTTGGGAGCAACAAAAAGAGGAGTATTATCTCCTTGTTCTTTTTTCATTTGCATTATGTCAAGAATGGTTTGCTTTAAAACAGGGTGGTTCGCAATAAGTTTTATGTATATATTACTCATTATGTTCTCCTATTTAGTTCATCCCCTCTTGTCTCTAACAGATCACTTATCTCTGCGTACAATTTGGGACTTTTGTTTTTAAGTGCAGTTTCAATATAAGGATCAACTTCTTTCTTGACCCTTCTGTATTCATAAATGTTTTTACATCCTTGAATATCAGACATGATTTCTTGCACATCTTTTTTTACATGAGTAGTTTGACTACCATGTTTCGGACCACTACTCTGTGGAATTTTATTAGCTTGAAAAGGTTTTGCATTGTAACCATCTTCTAAATCTAAACCTGTTTTCAAATGTAATGCGTTTAAGTAAGCATACTTCTTGGCATAACTCATACCATTACCTGTACCAAACTTATCCAGGTTTCCCATAGCACTACAACCAGATACTTCTACAAATTGTTTAGGATCTTCAACATCGTGTATCTTCATGTTGCAAGTCACCAATATAAAACTATCTGTCATTTGATTTTCGTATGTACAAACAGGATATAAGCCATTGTTCAACAAGGCTTCCATTGCCACCTTTTGTACTTCATCATGTAGTAAAGGGTTGAAGTGCATACCTTGTACCTTCTTACCTTTAGCCACACCACCTGCTTCACAGGCAGCTTTGTGTAATTTTTGATATATGTTTATCTTCATGCGTCTATTCTCCATAGTTGTTTAATTGTTTTACGTTGTTTGTCTGTTAGGTATTTATAATGGTAGTAATGATTTAAGTCAGGTGGTTCTGAAATGTCTGCTAACTTTTGCAAATCCCCCTTACAATAAATAATCATTTGTTCCCAGTTATAAATTTTGTTTACCATTAGATTGTATTGGTATTCTAAATGGTCATCATACAATGCTGCGTGAGTATCATCGTAGATTAAATATTCTTTATCATTAACTAAAACTAAAAAAGGTTTCTTCCCTGTACACTTCCAATAGAAAGCCACTTGTTTCCAATAGTCATCAAAGACAGCATCATCATTAAGGGTTTGTGTTTTAAAATAATATTCATCTTTACCTTTCTTCTTTACAATACTAGGTGGTTTAGTTTTAAGTTCTATAAATACATTGTCAGTTTCATAATCAATACGACCTATGATGTCGTGTAATAATTTCTTAGGTTTGTTCATGACATATCGTTCAGAAGTAATCTTATTTTTGCCACAAAGTTCTTTGACCACCTTTCTTGTTTGCTCAATGGTCCTATGTGCATACTCAATCATGTGTTCTCTTGCGTAAGCGTCTTTATGATCGACAGGATCATACTTATTAATATCATCTAACTCCCTGCCAAACACCTCGTCATAGTTCCTGTTAGTTAATGTTATGGTTTTGTCTTTATAAAATAAAGTTTCACATTCCATTCTTTGAGCTGTGTTATTAACTAGGTTTCCAAATCTAGGTTTGTATTGCATAGGAAACATACTTCTTTCCTCGCCATCGTGATGTCCGTAGTTAAGATTAAATTTAGCTAGTGGCATACTAGAACTAGAAGGCGACCAATGATCTAAGCCTTTACCATTATTTAATGTATCGAAATATTTTTTATAACTCATTAATTAATAATTTTATTGTATGTTTTTTTCCTTTAAATTTTTTAGCTTTAATACTTTGTTTGATTATGTACTTCATAAATTTTAATTCTTGTATGTACAGGCTATCTTCTTTAGGAATTTTAATATTATGTTTTTTATTACTCATTGTTTTCAATGCTGTTATGACAGAGTTTTTCCACTATGGCAATAGTAAATAAACCTTGATTGTGCATAACTTTTTTGGTAATGATTGCACTTCAGAAAGGAAACAACATGAAACTAAAAGATTATCGTACAAAAAATAAATTAAGCTGTTCAGAGTTAGCAAGAAAAATAGGTGTTCATAATATAAATCCAGCGACAAATATTTGGAGGTGGGAGAATGGACAAAGAATACCTCGTAAAGAAGAAATGAAAAAGATTTATATAGGTACAGAGAAACAAGTACAACCCAATGACTTCTATGATCTCAAAATATAAGCACGTTAAAATAACTTGGTTTGATATTTGTGGATGCGATGAAGCATGGACCCATGAAGATGAAATACTTAATCATGATGTCGCTGAATGTACAGACACAGGTTATATCTTTAAAAAAACTAAATCAAAACTATGGCTTTTTACTTCTTACTCGGAAGATGAAGATGGTTTATCTGTGGGTGGTTTAACTTGCTTCCCTATGGGGTGTGTTAAAAGCATTAAGGTATTAAGATGACAGACATCTATATGTTTGATGATAGCGATCTACAAGATAAGGTTAAGGAGCTAAAGAAAGAACTTAAACAAATCAAAGACGATAAGTTTAGAGGCGAGTTGGATTTAGAAAAACAAATCGACACATTAAAAACACAACTTGATCTTAAAGATTTAGAAATAGAAATGATAAGGAAAAAATATGAAAACAAATAAGATGATAAGGGTATTGTTCTTACTTAAACATTGTAAGGATAGAGGTAAGTACGATCTAGCTTTAAAGATCATAGATAAATATAACATTGATAAGGTTAAGTTAGAGGAAAGCTATTACGACTAATGGCTTACCAACCTCTACCTATTTTCTGCACGATTAAACCTAGTTTCATTCATGGTCTAGGTCTATTTGCAACAAGAGAGATTAAGAAAGAAACTGAGCTAGGTATATCGCACATACAAGTTGATGATACTTTGTATCGTACTCCTCTTGGTGGTTTTTTAAATCACTCGGAAGATCCTAACTGTGTAAGAGTTGAGGTTAATAACAAATGGTACTTGAAAACGACCAAAGATATTATGAAAGATGAAGAGCTAACACTTACTTATAAACTTTATAATCCAAAGCATGAAAACAAATAAAAGAAATCTATTTGAAACAGTTATTGATGTAGGCAGCGGTTTAATATTATCTACATTTATTCAGCTATATATCTTTCCTTTCTTTGATCTACATCCTACGATACTAGAGAGCTTTCATATTGCAGTTATCTTTACAGTTATATCTATGATGAGATCTTGGTTTTGGAGGACAGTATTTAGATGAAAGTATTAGTAGCTTGTGAGTATTCAGGTATTGTAAGAGACGCTTTCGCTGCTAAAGGTCATGACGCATGGAGCTGTGATATACTGCCTACTGAAAGTCCTGGTAATCATTTTCAAGGCGATATATTAGAACATTTAGACAAAGGTTGGGATCTTATGATTGCTCATCCACCTTGTACTTATCTGTCTAATGCTGGTGCTAGATTTTTATATCCAAAAGGTAAGTTAAATAAAGATAGATATAAGTTAGGATTAAAAGCTAAAGAATTTTTTATGGCTTTGTACAATGCACCAATAGATAAGATATGCGTAGAAAATCCTACATCAAGTAAGATATTTGAATTACCAAAACACACACAGACCATACAACCTTATGAGTATGGACATAGGGTACAAAAAAGAACTTGTCTATGGATAAAAAATTTAAAAACCTTAATACCAACAAAGATTTTAAAAAAACCACAATCAACAAAGATAGCAGGTAATTGGTTTAATAAAGGTGGTAAAGATAGACAAAAAAATAGGTCTAAATTTTTTACAGGTATAGCTAATGCTATGGCAGATCAATGGGGTAGTGATGGATAACACTCACAAAAGGATTGCTCGTGGCTAGATGGACTTATTACAAAAGCAACGGAGACTTCAATGACTTTCATAGAGAATGGGATGGCTTGGCGGCAATAGATTGCGATCTTTATGAGGTATGTCCAAATTGCTATCAACCTTTGGCACTCCTAGAAACTTGCTTCGATAAAGGTCAAACTTATAAGGCTACAAGGTTTGTAGAAATAGTCTCTAGTAAGCTAGAGATACCCTGTTTTTTAGTATTTTATCGTAGAGACGAGCATGGGGTCATGTGGGTTAGATACAAGCGTCTGCGTAGCTCTCAGAAGCTAACTCTAGTTCATGGAGATGAGTTTATTAGAGAATTATATCAGCTTCAACACGAACACAAACAACATTGTAAATATGAAAAAGTATCTACCCCATATTAGAATACCTTTTAAATTATTCGATGATGAGAGGATAAAAAAAATCCCAGAAGAACACCGATCATCTTCCTTGCTAATCCTTATTGCGTTATTAAAGTTTGTTAATTCACAAAATGGTCAATGTTATCCTCGTCAATCTACTATATCTAGTATGGTATGCCTGTCTCGTAGTACCATATATAGATGTACTGATTTACTTATTGATGTAGGTATTATTAAAAAGAAAAGACTTAAATCTACTTTGCTTTATGTCATTAACCCTGATTATATTGTTAATAAAAAGATAGATGTGTCATCACGAGACTATGATGTGTCACGAAAACACATACCAGGTTTCATGGTGACTGATATTAATAAGACTATAATTAAAGGACTATCTTATATCTCTAACATTGTAAAAGAAGTTGCTGATAAAGGAGGAGACCAATCTAAAATAGTTAGTGTCCTAAGTACCCTCCCCCGCAAGACCTTAATTAAAGCAATAGAAGATAATGATAATATCTATTACTCTAAGTTGGCTCTAGCTGAACAAGATAGAAATGGTGTGAAGCTGGTGGATATTCCAAGAAACATAGTAGATAATGTAAGAAAGAAAACCCATTTTGGTTATCAACAGGTTATACATAAAAAGAAAGATTTAAATGACAGGAAGATTAAGTCAAAAGATTTATTGCGAAGCCATAGCAAAAACAAGTGGTAAGAGGTGTCGTTGCAAAGGCTACTATACACCCACGAACAATCGTTATCTTTGTATGTTCCATAATGGGTCTAAGTCATGGGATAGTAAGACAAGAAAATACAAAGGACTTTTTAAGAATAATAAGGTACAACTACAAAAGAAGATTAACATATTAAAAAACCTAGTTAATTTTAGAAATAAAACTGATGAGCAAATCAAAGAGTATATCCTCAAAGAAGAAACAAGATCTCATTCTTTCGGATACAGAACAAAATACTATTCTCGAAACCATTTACGATGGCGGTCTGTCCATAGAAGTAGCAAGAGATTTAAAGATCAGCTTGATGAGTTTGCAGAAATACTTAGAAAGAAACCCAAAGTTTCAAGCTGAATTTAATAAAGCTCAGGAAGTAGGAATTAAAACTTTAGTTGAGAAAATGCTCCAAATATTTAACAGTGAGAATATGGATTTATCTCCCAATGAATTACTCTTCTTGCGAGAACGTAAAGACTTTCTGAAATTTCTAGCTCCAAGATTAAGTTCTATATTCCAGGAGAAACAAAAATTAGATGTCAGGTCTGATAGTAAAATACAAATTAGTTGGGAAGATAGTCCAGAATTAATTGATGTAAATGCTGAGAATATCTCAGATAAAGATAAATCAGCACCTACACCACCAAAGGATTAGTTAATTTTTAGTTTATATTTTTTAAGTTGTGCTTTTATTAAATTTTTAAATGCTTTATCAGGTGTTGTTGTTGTTTGAGACCACCTATCTAAATTATTAAAAGCCATAGTTAATATATTCATTGAAAACCATAAGTCTCTAGTCATGTGATCTTCACTTGTAGTCTTTACATTCATAAATTTTTTATGAATTTTACCTACATACTTCTCTATTTGTTCCATTTCTTTCATCATTACCCCTTTGTTGTTTGTTTTTATAATGAGTATATATCACACCTTGTACACTCAATATACTTAAGCACGTTAGAGCTTCAAGCTCTTTGATACTTAAATCTTTTTTACCACTTGCTATCAAAGTATTTTGATAAGTGTCTTTGTAATTTTTCATCATGTTTTTTTTGTTTGTGGTCCTGGTATAGCTGCCATAGTCCAACAGCTACAGCAGTAAGTATAATTAATATTAATTGCTTGTCACTTGACATATAAAACCTCTTCATTTTTAAGAATAGGTTTATTATCACTACCACATTCTATACAAGACCATTGATTACAATTATTATATTTTATAGTGTTCAACCATTCAAAACTACCACAATTACCACATATATATTTATTGCTTTCAAACATATCATTAATTTTATTTATTAGTTTTTTCTTCTCGCTACTCATAATAAATTTTTTACCTCTTGTTCGTAATCCTTTACTTCCCAATCAAATAGTTCAGCTATTTCTATTGCACCCATTTTATATAATGCTTTGTGATCCTCTTCATCAATATCAAAATGATAATCAATAAGCATATCTTTTATTTCTTTTAAAGAATTAAAATGCTCTGTATCTTGAACATCATGTTCAGCACCATAATATTGATGTCGTTGATTACACCAAACAACATATTTCTTTTTCTTCTCGCTACTCATTTATCCCCTCTCTTTTTTTGATCTCGTTCTTTTAGGAAGTCTATAACATTAGCTGCCAAGTGAGATCCATTTGTTGTTGGTATATCTTTAAATGTATTCAGCTCGTCAATCTTATCGTGAGCTTGTTTCATTGTGTCATTGATATTAAAGTTAAAGCCGTACTTATCTTTTAATATCTTTAAGACTGATACAAAATATTTAGCTTTCATCTTTACCCTCCAATATTATATATGCAAATAGCATATAAATTAAGATCATTGGTATTACTTCAAGTATAAACATTGTTTCCCCCTTGTTAAGTTTATATTAACCATTTTGGTTTATTATGCAACATCTTTTTTCTCATTGTCATTCAACCATTCATAAGCTACACCAATTAGTCTTTCATATATTGCTGTTCTTATAATGTCGTGAACACTAGGATTTTGAGGTAATAGTCCATAATCATCTACTTCCGCTAAAGCGTGATCACTTCCTAATACATCTATTAAGTCTCCATTATATATAGGTATCCATCCATCCGCATATTCATGAATTAAATCACTAGGATATTCATGTTCCAATATATCTTTTTTATTATCGTTTAGTTCTTCAATTAGATTTTTTTCTAATTGGTGCATTGTTGTTTTATTTGTCATTGTTTTTCCTTTGTTGTTTATTAATAATAATTGAAGCAATAAAATATCCTCCTATAATTTGTGTAGCTGTAATTAAACCGCCTACAAATAATATATGTAATATTGCTTCAAACATACTTAACCATAATGGTTATGATATAAGAAGTCAATCAAATAATAAGTTCAAAATGGGTCAAGATATTAGTGTGATATAAATGCAACTGTGATAAATATACAACATGAAGTTTATTTATAATATTAAAGATGAGCAAGGCAACCAGGAAACAATTAATTGTATGAGCTATAAGAAGCTATTAAAGCAGCTAAACAATAAATATAAACCTGGTGAAGTAATACAAATAAATTACACCAATAAAAAAGATCATGAGCTTTTGAAGTATGTAAAGATTAAAAGGGTTGAATAAGATCCTATTCTAATAATCAAACAGCGTTAGTTTTTTTACGCGTTATATAATCGGTAAGTAGTATTGACCTATGACATCTTGGTTATGTGATAATTCAGCGTTATCAGAAATAACTATTGATAGTCATAAGTTATCGTTAGTAATATTATCTAGATAACCCTCTAATTTTGTAAAGCTATACCCCCCCTATACCCCTAAATTGACCCGCTGTTTAATATATATATATACATGGGACTCGAGGACACCCTTACACAGTCAGTCATCTACACACAGTTTCAGATGTGATTATCGCCATAACCCAAAAACAACCCACCATCTTATTCACCTTGGCAGACCTCCCTTTAAATTAAATAGTAATTACTATATGTAGTATGATATGTGGGACTACATACAAGATGATTTAACTTCAGTTGTTTTAATTGATGAAAAGACAAACACCTTAACCATTAAGATATATGGGTTAGGCAGCAAAGATAGTGCAGAGACTTTTGCACAATACACGATGAGCTTATTACAGTTTGATTATAATTCTACTGGCTATAGTATGCCTAGTACAATGATACACTAGATATGGATTTCCCAAACAAAAAATATAATATTATATATGCTGACCCACCTTGGAAATATAAAGAAGGTTGGGGTAACGGAAGCAACGAACATACTTATCCAACCATGAAAATTGAAGAAATTAAAAATCTTAATATAAAAAATATTACTGAAGATCAAGCACATTTATATCTATGGGTTACAAATCCATTTATTAAGGAAGGTTTAGAAATATGTAAAGAATGGGGTTTTGAATATAAAACTTTAATTACTTGGATTAAAACTTACAAAGATGGAAAACCAGAAATGGGTATGGGTTATTACTTTAGAAGTTGTACAGAACATATTATTTTTGCGGTAAAAGGAAAAATGAAATGTTTAAATAAAACTACTAGAAATATGTTTAAAGAAATAAATCCTAGATTACATAGTCAAAAACCAGCTATGGTTAGAGATTTAATTGTAAATTCTAGCGGTAATCTTCCAAGAATAGAATTGTTTGCTAGACAAAAAACTGAAGGTTGGGATGTTTGGGGAAATCAAGTATAATGGATATTAAAATACCTTACACCCCGAGAAAGCACCAAGCCTTTTTACATAATGAAATATCTAAACATAGATGGTCAGTATTGGTTTGTCATCGTAGGTTTGGCAAAACAGTATGTATGATCAATCACTTAATTAGGTCAGCACTATTGTCCAAAAATAAGAACCCAAGATATGCCTACATTTCGCCAACATTCAAACAAAGTAAATCAATCGCTTGGGATTACATGAAACAGTTTACTGCGAAGATACCTTACACCAAGTTTAATGAAACAGAGCTAAGGGTAGATTTACCCAATGGTGCAAGAATAACTTTGCTTGGGTCGGAAAACTCCGATGGGTTAAGGGGTATCTACCTAGATGGATGTGTGATTGATGAGTACGCAAATGTCAATGATAAACTCTTTCCTGAAATCATAAGACCAGCATTGTCAGATAGAAAAGGTTACTGTGTCTTTATAGGTACACCGCAAGGTATGAACAATAACTTTTATGAATTGTATCAACACGCACAAGGAGCAGATGATTGGTTTAACTATAAAGCTAAAGCAAGTGAAACTAAAATTGTAGATAACGAAGAGTTGGTCAAGGCAAAAGAGGTTATGGGTGAGAAGAAGTATCTGCAAGAGTTTGAGTGTGATTGGATTGCGAATATTGAGGGTGCAATTTTTAATGACACCTTAGTAAAGATGGAAGATCAAAAGCAATTAACAAGAGTACCTTACGATCCATCGTTACCTGTGAATACAGCTTGGGACTTAGGTGTATCAGATCATAGTGCTATTATATTCTTTCAGCAGCTAGGAAGATCCATTAACATTATCGACTACCATGAAGAGAGAGGACAAGGATTACCGCATTATATTCAGATGATTAAGGAGAAAGATTATGTCTACAAAGATCATTTCGCACCGCATGATATAGAAGTTACAGATTTTAGCAATGGTAAAACCAGGAGAGAGGTTGCCTATCAATTAGGGATTAGATTTAAAGTCGTTCCTAAAATTCCATTAGAAGATGGTATACACGCAACCACAATGACCTTACCTCGATGTTGGATTGATACAGACCATTGCAAAAAGTTAATAGATGCGTTAAGACATTACCATCGGAAGTATATTGATAAAAATCGAATGTTCCGAAGTAAGCCTGTACACGATTGGTCGTCTCATGCGTGTGATGCAATGAGATACCTAGCGGTAGGTTTACAAGAAATTAATACTAGACAAGTTGCACCACAAAGTGTAGCAGATAACGAATACAGGATTATATAATTATGGGATCAATCTTTTCACCAAAAATGCCAGCACTACCACCTGTGCAACCTTTACCCGCAGCACCATCGACAGAACTATCACAAGAAGAAAAAGATGAAATTGCAGCGGAACAAGCAGCAATAGAAAGAAAAAGAAAAGGTAGAAAGTCAACTATCTTAACTGGACCTTTAGGTGTTGAGGAAGAAGCGGAAGTGCAAAAGAAAACTTTATTAGGATCATAATATGGGAGGAAGTCCAGTCAGAGCAATTACAAGAATAGTCAAACCCACTCCACCACCTGCACCTATAGCAGCAGCTCCTACAACAGCAGAAGTTTCTCAAGCAACAGCGACTAGCATGGATGGATATGATTCAAGAAAAACAAAAGCTAAAGGTAGATCAATGACAATAATGACAGGACCTGGCGGAGTAGAAGATCAAACAGTAACATTAGGTAGAAAGAGTTTATTAGGAGCATAATGGCAAAAACAGATTTAACAAAAAAACTATTAACAAGATTTAGCAGACTAGCAGGTCAAAGACAAAACTGGGAAACGCATTGGCAAGAAGTAGCAGATTACATGATGCCAAGAAAATCAGATGTAACTAAAAAAAGAACACGTGGCGATAAAAGAATGGAACTCATCTTTGATAGTTCTCCTTTACAAGCCTTAGAATTATTAGCAGCATCATTACATGGTATGCTGACTAATCCTTCTACACCTTGGTTTACGTTAAGATTTAAACAAGACAATGTTGAAAATGAAGATGAAGCTAAACTGTGGTTGGAGTCTGCAACAGATGCCATGTACACAGCATTTAATAGATCAAACTTTCAACAAGAAATATTTGAATTGTATCATGATCTGATTACCTTTGGTACGGCAGCAATGTTTATCGAAGAAGATGAAGAAGATTTTATAAAATTTTCTACAAGACACATTGATGAAGTTTACATTGCGGAAAATGATAAAGGTAGAATTGATACGATCTATAGAAGATTTAATTTATCAGCTAGAGCTGTGGTGCAAAAATTTGGCACAGCAGTATCACAAGATATATTAATATTAGAAAAGAAAGACCCCTACAAAGAAGTTGAAATTGTACACGCAGTTTATCCAAGAGAAGACTTTAATCCTACAAAAAAAGATAAAAAGAATATGCCATTTGAATCTGTGTATATGGAATATAAAAATGGTAATGAATTATCCGTATCAGGATTTAAAGAGTTCCCTTTTGTAGTACCAAGATACTTAAAGGCTTCACATGAAATCTATGGAAGATCACCTGCCATGACAGCTTTACCAGATGTGAAGATGTTAAATGAAATGGTTAAGACAACAATCAAAGCTGCACAGAAACAAGTAGACCCACCTTTATTAGTTCCTGATGATGGTTTTTTATTACCAGTTAGAACTGTACCAGGTGGATTAAATTTTTATAGATCAGGTACAAGAGATAGAATTGAACCTTTAAACATTGGTGCAAATAATCCATTAGGTTTAAATATGGAAGAGCAAAGAAGAGATGCTATTAGAGCTGTGTTCTATGTAAACCAACTTATGATGCAACAAGGTCCACAAATGACAGCAACAGAAGTTATTCAACGTAACGAAGAGAAGATGAGATTACTAGGACCCGTATTAGGAAGATTACAATCTGAATTATTGAAACCATTAATTGATAGAGTATTTAATATTCTATTAAGAAACAATCAATTACCTGAAGCACCAGAGTTTTTATCTGGTCAGGATATAGAAATTGAAT
>Ga0213869_10002641_pt1 | contig 12282 bp, 10 predicted proteins | sample PICome_10_FD_160083 | JGI IMG/M metagenome (GOLD analysis project Ga0213869, IMG submission 160083) | Coastal seawater microbial communities near Pivers Island, North Carolina, United States - PICO132 | ecosystem: Environmental > Aquatic > Marine > Coastal | place: USA: North Carolina...
AGCGCAACACGGTGTCGGCTTCCGCAGGGCCAACGCATACAACAGTTACATTTTCGGCGCCGGCAAGTTGCAAGCCGATCTCAAGCGCCGCCTCATCAGCTGGGGACACCCCGGACCAACGTGGATCGACATCGCCACCGTCGACCGAAACCCATTTCCAACATACGGTGACTTGACTCACGACCGTTTAAACACGACGCCGTGGCCACCTTCGGGATAGCTCCAGGAGATGGCACCCTCCTTGTTGCACACGAGGTAACACGTGCCACATTCGAAGCATTGCTCGTAGTTGAAGAGAATGCCGCCATCGCTCGTCGGGACGAAGAGCTTGGCAGGGCATGCAACGATGCACTCGCGGCTGGGACAGTCACGGCATACCGTGTCGTCGACAACGATATGTGCTCGCTCATGCACGTCGAAGCGCGTTGAACCAATGAGGTCCTCGAACGAGTGGGTCGGCCACTGCTCGGTCTCTTTAGTCCCGCCAGCCGCAACGCTGGCCCAGCGATCACTGATCTTGCTCATCCGAACGTCCTCAATCCATCGAGTGTGTCTTTGACGACATGGCGTATTTTCAACCCAGCGCGCTTGCGTTCCTGATTGAGCACCCTGATCAGGCCTGGCTTCGGCGTCGGGTTGTCGACGCGGAACATGCGCTCTACGGAGTTTGCAATCATTTGCGGATACAGGTGCTGCACCCGATCCGACAGCACGATTTCAGGCGCCCGGTGCAGACGTTTGTGGTCGCGCAGAACAAATGTGTCGTTGAGTCGGCGCTCGTAGCCGGCTAAGCCTTTGGCGGAAACGTCGCCGGCTGCGAGCGACTCGGCAGCCGCTTCGCCAGCGTAGATACCGCTGGCCATGGCAAAATTGACACCCTCTAGCCACAAGCCGGCGGCCAGGCACATCGCAGCTGCATCCCCGGCGACAAGGATGCCGTCGCCCGTCATCTGGGGCATCATCGACAAGCCAGCCTCGGGGATGACGTGCGCTGAGTACTCCTGCACCTCGCCACCTTCGACGAGTGGAGCAATACCGGGGTGTCTCTTGAACCGGTCGATGATCTCCTCGGGACGTAACTCCTGAGCGGTGAGTTTGGGTAGCTTGAGAACACATCCCACGGCGAGCGTGTCAAGGTTGGTGTAGACGAAGCCACCGCCGTTCACCCCTGATGTGCCACCGAGCACTTCGATGTCCATTCCGTGGCGGCCGCGTACGCCAAAGCGTTCGTCGATGACTTCCTTCGGCAATGCGATGGTTTCTTTGACGCCAACGGTGTAGTTCGCTGCATCAACCTCGCCGTACATCCCCGCTTCCTTTGCAAGGAAGCTGTTGACTCCGTCGCAGGCGATGACGACCCTGGCACGTAGGTCTCCATCAGGGCGGTCGGTAGTGACGCCAACGACCTGGTTGTTCTCGCGCAGCAAACCGGTGGCGGTCGTAGAACAAATCAGTGTTGCGCCGTCGACCTCGGCCTTGCTGGCGAGCCAATGGTCCCAGTCGGGGCGGAATGCGGTAGCACCGTTGTACGGGGCGCTACCCCATTTTTGGCTTCGGAAGTCGACGCTAACCGCCTGCTCATCGGTCAAAACCATCGTGGAGCGGCGAGTGATCCAGCGCTGTACTGGAGCCTCCTCCCACCATTGCGGATGCAACTGGTCGAGCATGCGGGGGTAGACAACGCCGCCATACATATTTTTTGAACCAGGGAACGGTCCGCGTTCGAGCAGGATGACCGAGTGCCCAGCCCGTGCCAGCACTGTGGCGGCCGTAGCGCCGGCTGGGCCGGCACCAACCACGACGACGTCGACATCAAATTCGGTCATGTGGGGGTCTCCGCTGCGTTAGCTGAGCGTTCAGCGAACAGGCCGGTCAACGCTGCCAGCGTTGCATTCGCGTCGCTGACAATGGCGAGGTCACTCATGTGCATCATCGGGCAGTGTGGGTCAGTGTTGACGCTGATGATGTGATCTGGGCTGCCGAGGCCAGCGGTGTGCTGGACCGCGCCGCTAACTCCAAAGGAAAGATACAACGTCGGATCGACGACGACGCCGGTGGTGCCAATTTGCTTGTCATGATGTACCCACGACCGATCCGTAATGACTCGGGTGGCTCCCATGGTTGCACCGATGTCGGCAGCGAACCCTGCGAGCTGAGCGAACTGATCCTCGCTGTTAAGTCCTGCGCCGCCACCGACGATGCGGTGTGCCTCGGAAAGGTCCATCGTGCGGACGTCCGGCGGCAGGATCTCCACGACCCTTGCACCATGGTCAGACACTGGCTCGTCGTCAACACGTACGCGCTGGACATCGGGCTGGCCGTCGAACGACGACGCCCCGCGGATACCTGGTTGGAGCGTTGCAACGAAGGCGCCGCTGGGTCGAAGCTCGTGAAGCTCGCGGCCACCGGAGCGAGCTAGGAAAACAGAATCATGAGCGAGAGCAGTAGCGCCGGCGTACAGGGGCCGGCGGAGGCGAAGCGCAAGTGCTGGTGCAAGGTCGCGGCCGTCGGGGCAGTGAGGAAGGACAATTTGGTCGATTGAGCCGGGCAAAACGACGTCACCGCCGGAGTCGACAAGAGATGCGAGGCAGCGAGCCCAACGAGCGATCTCCACATCACCTAGTTCGATGAGTGTGACCGTTTGAGCTCGATCAGTCAGGTCGATGTCGTCAACGCCTGAACCAACCAAGACGACGTTGCCATCGCATTCAGCAATAGCGTCGTCGGTGCCCGCCGGCAGAACGCCCTCTCGAACCGGTACCACTGCGATCATCAGTCATCAGCGTACGGCGCATCTCGGCGACGCTGGCAACTGTCCGCCGACTGCCTTGCAAACTCTCCGTGTTCTCAGCTCAGCATCGAGGGTTCGAGTTGGTGGACCCGTTTCGCAGTGGCAACGAGGAGCTTGCGTGTAATGGCGGGACTCTGATCGAGCAATTGCTCAAACTCGCGACGGTTGAGCACTTCGACTGTCATGGCGGTTTCTGCCTTCACGGTAGCCGTTCGTGTTCGGTTGGCGAGCAGCGCCACTTCGCCCAGCACGGCACCGCTGCCAACCGATGCAATTAATTTTCCTTCGCGCCAGACCGATGCGGTCCCTTCGACAATGATGAAGGCCTCGCGACCGGCGGTGCCCTCCTTGATGACTTCCTTCCCGGCTTTGATGTCGATCGGTGTCATCAATCGGTCAATCGCCGCAAGTTCCTTTTTCGAAAGTCCAGTGAAGAGTTCAATTGAGGCCAGGGCAGCGATGGTGGTGTTCGTCGTCATATCCCCAGTGTGCACCATGGAGGCCTGTCACCTAGAACCGCGCCGGCCTCAGGCCCCTGCGGTCTTTCGTCGGTCGCGTAGCCAGCGAACCAGTTCGACAATTCCCGTGATTGAGAGTGCCGTGACAAACGCCAGAACGAATGCAAGCGTGTGATTGTCTTCAAATTGCTTTCCAAACACGAAGCCGAGAATGGCCGCATACGACGCCCAGATCGTCACGGCAATGGCGATCCAGAACATGAACCAACGACGTGGCTGCTGCGTGACGCCCGAAGACACCGTCAACACGGTGCGGCCCCCAGGGATGAATCGCGCAGTGATTAAGAGCAATCCACCCCGTTTACGGATTTGGTGCGCTGCCCCATCGAGCCGCGCCCGTCGCTCTGTCTTCCTGTCTGCCCACCGGTTGACTAGGCCCTCGAAATTACTTCCGATCGCGTAGGCCAGATTGTCGCCCACGAACGCTCCGCTCGCACCTGCGATGATGACGAGCAGGAGGCTTTGGTCACCGGCTCCAGCTGCCACGCCGCCCAAAATCACTGTGGTCTCACCCGGGACGATCGGAAGGATTGAGTCGAGAAGCGCGATCGCGAAAATCACCAGAAGGAACCACCAGTTGCCTGAGAAGTCCTTGAGTTGGTCGGTAAATTCGGTGATGACGTTCGCCAGCATGTGACCCGAGACGTTAGCGGTCAGGTGTTGTGGACAAGACGTCCCTGCTGGTGAACCACACCGTGGAGTTCGCTGTAATGACGCCGGGCGGATCCATTTCGTTTGGCTCGCTGGAGAACACGGGCTGCGCTATCGAGAGTTTGGGATGTTCGAGGTCGACTGTCATCGGCTGGATCGACGCGCTCACGAAGACGACGAGGTCGCTGCCGAGGTCGAGGACCTCGGCGTAGATTTGCTGAACAACTGCGAATTCTGCGCGAGCATCTGAAGCTGTCCGATACAACTCAAGCATCGACACGTCGTTGTCCTCGGTTGATGCAAGCGAATAGGTGCTCCAGCCATCAGGTTGTGGCAGCCAAGGCCCGCCGACTGAGCTGTCAGCGGTGGGCTTCGAGAATCCAAACGGTGTTGACACATCGATGGTCCACGGCAAGGGAACACCTGGGGCAGTGCCTAGCTCAGGAAATGGTGATGCGGTGCCTCTGGCGCTCGTCGTTGACCGAAGCAGCCAGCACGATGTCGTACTCGCCCGGCTCCAGCCGCCAGTCGTCGGCAGCGGTGTCCCACCGTCGAAAGGCCGTCGGGTCAAACTTGAGCACAGCATTCACAGTCTTCCCCGGCTCGACCGTCAGCTTGTCCCAACTCTTCAGTTCTAACCGGGGCCGCACGTATCCGGGCGCAACGGCCTCGACGAAGCCCTGGACGACCACAGTTGCTGCCCGGTCACCTGCGCATGTGATGGGTACCGTGGCGGTAACGCTGCAGCTTTCGACATCGAGAAGACCGTCTCCCCATGTTGCATCTCCGTAACTCAGCCCGTGGCCAAATGGGAAACGGACTGGGGTGTCGGTCGCTTCGTAGTGTCGATAGCCAATGAACAGCCCCTCTGCGTAGCGTTGCGTTCCGTTCCCATCGCCGTCATGATCGGGCCGGTGGTGGAGATAGGCCGGATGGTCGGCGAGCCGGACAGGGATGGTGATCGGCAGTCGACCACCCGGGTCTGCATCACCGAGGAGAATGTCAGTGAGCGCCTCAGCCTGTTCCTGACCGGCAAAAAAGGGCGTAAGAATAGCTGTCGCTGATACTGGTTCGCTCGGGTCCGCCCAGTCCATCGTTACGGGTGAACCAGCGTTTACGATCACGACTGTGCGAGGGTTCGCAGCGACGACGCGACGGACCAATTCATCTTGCCGACCGGGCAGATCCATCGTCGTTCGGTCGAACCCCTCGGTCTCCCACTCGTCGTTGGTTCCAACGACGACAACAGCAGCGTCCGCGGCCGTCGCGGCGGCGACGGCGCGGTCCATCAGGTCGTCGGGCTCAGGAGAACGGATACCGACGCGAAGGGCTGCAAAGCCGTTGACCTCCGAGGTGGCCCACCGCACGTCAAGTTTGACCGGCGTGCCAGCGGTGCACTTCAACGTGGCCGTCGCCTCGACGCTTCCGTAGCCAAAAAATTCCTCGCTACGCGGCAACTCCATAAATGGGTCCTCTACAAGCGTGGCCCCATTGGCGGTCATTGTGAATGGGCCCGTCGACACAATGCCCACGACGTGCGGGCCGTCGGTGTCGGGGACGAAAGAGCCACTGATCCGTGTGGAAAACCCGCGCGGGTCGACTCCGTCTGGCGTCGACCCAAAAAAGCGAATCATCGACGTCGGTGCGGACTGGACGACGACGGTGTCGCCATTCCAATTGCGCCCGTTGACGTATTCGACACGCAGACCTGGCTCACCGTTGGGCTGGCGCAGTTGGCCCCTGAGAATGACTGGCGTGAGGCGATCGATGCGAACGCCTGGCTCATAGGTGACGAGTGCGCCAGTTGGCGAATCCGGCCCAATGCGGTCGGTGAGCGCGTCGAGCAACGTGCGATGACCGAGCGGAACGAGGCTCGCAGATCCGCCGCCCATCGAGCGATCGATGTTGGCGTTCGGGCCTAGCACGGCGAGCTTTGTCAGGTTCGACGCGTCAAGTGGCAGAACCGGTGAGTTCGCGAGTGCTGCAACAGGATCGTTGCGAAGTAACACCGTGCCGGCCGTCGCAGCGCGCCGAGTGAGGGCGCGTTCGCTTGGCTCATCGGCTGATTCTTCCTCGACATTGGCGTCGCGCTCGTCGGCTTTCACACGATTGGCCAGCATGAGAATGTCACGGACGAGGAGGTCCACCTGTTCCTCATCGACATTGCCACGTTCGACTGCGTCCTCCAGCTTCTTACCGTAGACCCGAACCGGAGCCGGCATTTCGATGTTTAGCCCGGCATTTGCAGCTGAAACGGCTTCATGGACTCCGAACCAGTCGGAGACCACGAAGCCGTCAAAACCCCACTCGGTGCGCAAGATGTCGGTCAGCAGTCCGCGGTGCTGTGCTGCGTGCTCGCCGTTCACCTTGTTGTAGGCGCTCATGACGCCCCAAGCGCCTCCCTCCTTTACGGCCCATTCGAACGGACGGAGATATAACTCCCGCAGCGGTCGCTCATCGACTTGGACATCAACGCTCATTCGTTCGATTTCGGTGTCGTTGCACACGAAGTGCTTCACCGTGACTGCGACATCGTGGGACTGGACGCCCTGAACGTAGGAGGCAGCAAGTGCGCCAGACAGCTCGGGGTCTTCGCTGTAACACTCGAACGTGCGGCCGCCGATCGGCGTGCGATGCAGGTTGACGTTGGGGCCGAGAAGAACGTGGGCTCCCTTGCGGCGAGCCTCGATGCCGAGGAGTGATCCGATCTCGCCGAGGAGATTGACATCCCAGGTGGCACCGAGCGTGATCCCGGCCGGCACGACGACGCCTGGGGTTCCACCGCCACCATGACCTTCGCCGCGTACGCCGTTGGGTCCGTCGCTCATCTTGATGGCGGGTATACCTGCCTCAGGAAAGGCAACGGTCCTCCACGTATTTTTCCCAGTGACGATCCGGCACTTGTCTGTGAGGGTGAGTGCGGACAATGCAGCATCAATGTCGATCACAGTCGTGGACGTTAGATGACCGCAGATTGCTTTGGTGGCGCTCTGTGCAACATGTGGCCTGTCAGCGGTTCAGATGGCGGCGCCAGCGCGCTCGCCTTCAACCACGGCACTGTGCGCACGTCGGGGTGCGACGCAGTCGCCGACGCGCTCGACGCTCACGCCTGCCGAGCGCAGGTCGTGATAGAGCCACTCGACTGGAGTGGCGTGGACGGCCAGCACGATCCAGTCGGGACGGCGCTGGACGTTCTGGCCGGTGGGGTGGTGCAGCAGTGTCAGCGTGGAGCCCTCTAGACCCATGGGCACAAGATCCGTGGTCTGCGTGATCCCTTTTTCGCCAGCACGAATCCACCAGTTCTCCATGTCGAGGGTGACGCCGAGATCTTGGCCCACGACCATGCCTGGCGTAATGACTTCAACGCTGCAGCCGCGGTCGGCGAGCACTTCTGCAGTTGAGGTGGCGTGGTGAAACCCAATTTCGTCGATCAACACGACGTCGCCGAACGGCTCAGCAGTTCCCTCGAGGACCTCGCGAACGTCGGTGACGTTGGTGGCATCGTCGGGGACCCAGTTTGGCTGCGCTGGTTCGGCCCCGGTCGCAATGATTACGTGATCGGGACGGCATTCTTCGACCAGGCCGGGCCAGACGCCCACGTCGTATTCGAACTTGACGCCAAGCCGTCGACATTCGGCGAGTTGGTTGCGCACCATGTCCCCGAACTCGGCGCGATTGGGCACCGAGGCGGCAATTCGAACCTGGCCGCCAGCCTGCGATTCCTTTTCGAACACGGTGACGGCGTGCCCGTTGCGGCGGGATGCGATAGCTGCCTGCAATCCGCCGGGGCCAGCACCAACGACCATCACCGATTTCGGCTTAGGCGTTATCCGGATGGCACCGACACCTTCCGCTTCGCGACCGGTGCGGGGGTTCTCGATGCAACCAAGCCAACGATTTAGACCCATACGACCGACACACTCCTGGTTGCACGACAGGCAAAGCCGGGTCTCATCTGTCGCACCGGCGCGAGCTTTTGCTGCGAAGTCGGCGTCGGCGATCTGGCCGCGTACGATTCCAACCAGGTCACAGTGGCCCTCGGCCAATGCTCGTTCGGCTTGAAGTGGATCTTTGAATCTGCCGACTCCAACCACGGGAAGGTCGACCGCTTTGCGGATGGCTGATGGGATGAACATCGCGTAGCCCGGCGGGATGTGCATCGATGCTTCGATCATGAACAGACTTGCCGTGGCCACACCGATCGACGTGTTGATGTAATCGACCTGGCCGGTCTGCTCGACGAGTTCAGCGATACGGACGGCGTCGTCGATCGTCGTGCCGCGGTCAATGAGCTCGTCGCCACAGATGCGGACGCCGAGCGCAAGTCGATTGCCGACCACCTTGCGGACTGCGGCGACGATTTCGATTAACAGGCGCGCCCGGTTCTCGAGCGAGCCGCCGTAGTCGTCTGTCCGTTTGTTGGTAGCTGGAGACAGAAACCCGCGGACGATAGAGCTGTGCGAGCATTGGAGTTCGATACCGTCGAAACCGCCTTCGGCGCAGTGTTCAGCTACTAGTGCATACCCGGCGATGATTTCGTCGATTTCAGCATGCGTGACAGCTTTTGGCACTTCGCGAAAGAGTGGGTCGGCAACTGCGGAGGGAGCCCAGACCGGCAGCCGCGAGTACATTGACGACGCCTGTCCGCCGTTGTGGTTGATCTGAGCGAAGATAGGCGTGCGGTGCCGGTGGACGGCTTCGGTTATGGCCAGGTAGCCGGGAATGACGTCACGGTGAAAGCCGTGGATAAGCTTTTCGTACGGCCAGTCAGTCGGATGGGTGGAGTGCTCCTCAGTGATAATTAGACCGGTGCCGCCAGCGGCTCGGGCGGCGTAATAGGCGGCGTGCTGGGTGGTCGGGAGACCGTCTCGGGCGTAGTTTGTGAGGTGCGCCGAGAAGACGATTCGATTCCGAGTTTCGACCGGACCAAGCCGCAGCGGGGTCCACAGGTAGCGGCTGGACATGCAACATAAAGATATCTTTGCGGGCTGCATCTGGCGCAACTGTGGTGGTGGGCTGTTTTGCGCGTGTTCGTGAGCCGAATTAGAAAACACTAAGACCGTTGCCGTATCAATGGCATGCCGATTAGCAACGAGATGAATACGGCTTGAGGCCAGACGTCGGTCGCCGCTCGCACAGTAGAAAAGCGGCGGTTCGAAGCCAATGGGTGCTGCTGATTGGCTTCATGCCGGTGACGCTGAAGATTTATTTGGTCTGCAGTTCCCAGGCGGCAGTAACCACACCTGTTGACTTTGACGGACGGTTGAACCGAACTTTGGCGGCTATTGCAATGTGCGTCCGAGCGATACCACGCAACAGCGTCGGTTGCGTTCTGTTTGTCGAGCATCTGGGCGCATCGTTCAACTGTCCTGACTGACGGGTGTGGATGGGATGCAGATTGCTTTCGTAGACAGTGGACCTCATCTTGAGCTTGCGTGTTCGTTGGTGGACTCGGTGCGGCTGCCGTCCGTGCGATTTAGTGAGCAGAGAAGATGCCTGGGCACTATCTGCCTCGCCGATGTCACAGCACATGCTGATCGAAAGTGATGTTGTGATCTAACGCGTAAACGCGCTCTCTGCGCGCATATCAACCACTCGTCGCGCGATGCATCGTAGATTGGCAATAATGACAGTCGTTGGGAATGTCATCGCGCGCGTCAATGTCGCAGTGATCACCGGTGGAGCGGGTGGTGCTGATTTCGCCGTCATGGAGCAGTCGATTGGGCGCAGCATGCGCGTTGTGTTCCCTGCCGTAAGTACACCCAAGTTGCCTGCCCCCAAAGGCAGACCGGCTGAGTCGGGTGCCGATGTCGCCACGCTTGTATGCGACACCGCGTTAGAAAAATCGGTCGTCGAACTCGCTTCGTACACGTTTACTGCGAACGGAATAGCCCATTTGGCGTCTAACGATGTGGGCATCGCTGGAATGGATGCTGAGCCCGATCAAGCCGACTCGCCAACGCAGGAGCTGATGAACGAAGCCGTTGCATCTGACATTGCGGAGGGCATACCCGTGGACGACGTGGCCGCCGAGGTTGTCGATGCGGTCGACGCCAACCGCTTTTGGGATCTCGCGGATGCCGACATGCGCGAACACCCTGTCGAACGCACGCAGCGCCTCGCAACCCAAACAAATCCACCAATGCCATCTGACGAAGCGGATACCGCATCCGCTGACGGCCGAACCTGAACGACGAGACCGAGATTCACCATGGGAACATCCACGTCATCCTTTGGCGTCAGCAAACGCGAATCGCACGACTCGTCGGACTTCTACAGCCGGTTTGCTCCCCCGGTAATCAGCGAGGACGACACTCTCGGAGCGCACGGCAAACTCGACACAATCCACGTCGGCGACGCACGAAGTATGACGAAAGTTCCCGATGGGTCAGTTGCACTCGTGGTCACCTCACCGCCGTACTTCGCTGGCAAAGAGTACGAAACGGCCCTCGGCGAAGGGCACGTACCCGCCGACTACATCGAGTACCTCACGATGCTCCGGGACGTGCTCAGCGAATGTGTCCGCACCCTTGAACCTGGTGGGCGGATCGCTGTCAACGTAGCGAACCTTGGCCGCAAGCCGTATCGAAGTTTGGCTGCTGATGTCACCGGCATTCTTCAAGATGATCTTCGGTTGCTTTTGCGTGGTGAAGTGGTGTGGCAGAAGCAGCGTGGCGCCAGCGGATCGTGTGCCTGGGGGTCGTACCAATCTCCGGCCAATCCGGTGCTGCGCGACACGACGGAGCGAATCATCATCGCCAGCAAGGGTCGCTTCGATCGCGTCGGAACAGGCAACCGGAATCGCAATGGCATCGATGGCGTCGCAACAGTACCCGGTGATGAGTTCATGGAAGCCACACTTGACGTGTGGGAAATTCCAGCTGAGAGCGCGACACGAGTTGGCCATCCTGCACCGTTCCCAGTCGCTCTTGTCGAGCGCTGCCTGCATTTGTTCACTTATGAAGGTGACGTCGTGCTCGACCCATTCATGGGCTCGGGGACAACAGCTGTCGCGGCAAAGAATACGGGTCGTCACTACGTCGGCTACGACACCGACCCTAGCTACGTCAAGCAGGCTAGGGAGCGGGTGAAATCGATGGCACCGTGGGAGGTGCCTGATCGACGCACGCTCAAAGACATGGCGCGGACTCTCCTGAATGAAGCTGGCTACACCGATGTTGCTGAAGCCGCAAGAGTGTCTCCCGGTGTCACGGTGAGCTTCCGCGGCGTCGGTCCCGACGGCGTCACTCGGGTCTTTGAACTCGGTGGCGTCAACACGCCGGCGCGACCAGGTCTCAGCAGAGTTGAAAACGTGTGGAAGTCCATTGCTAAGGCGGCGATCTGTCGAGAGGTTGCACCTGACGTCGATGTCGTGGTTCTCACCGTAGGTACCATTCGCGGTGGGCCGTTGGCCGCAGTTTCCGGAGATGAAAGACTGATTGCCGCAGTCATCGATGCGTCGCGCAAGGACGCTCTTGAGCGGATCCTTGCTCTCTGACCGTCGCCGCGCCATGGCCGCAATGGTCCTTGGGCCTAGGAAGGACAGGAATAGTTCGCCGAAGTGACGGTTAGCTTCCGCGAGTCCACAACAACTGACCGCCGGGCACTTCAGGCTGTGGCGGCGCAGTTCTTTGTGAACGGTGCTGTGCTCGCTTCCTTTGTGCCAAGACTCCCAGAGATTCGCAACAGCCTCGGCCTAAGCCTTGACGAGTTGGGCGCAATCCTTACTGCGGGCGCAGCGCTTGGATTGCTGGCGAGCTTGTGGTCGCCGCGCATTATCGCTGCTTTCGGCACGCGCCGAGCGCTGATTCTGTTCGTGTTGGTTCTGCTGTGCGGTCTGCAGATTGTCGGGCTTGCCGAAGTCTGGTGGATGCTTTTGTTGGGTTCGGCGGTGATGTTGGCCGCCGACGGCGTTGTCGACATCGCAATGAACCTTCAGGGATCCTGGTTGAGTAGTCGACGGCACGCGCCTGTGATGAATCGCCTGCATGGGCTCTGGAGCCTTGGCGCGGTGATCGGGGGGATCGTCGCTGCGCAGGCCGCCGCGGCAGAGATTTCATTGCGGATGCACTTGCTCGTTGTCAGCGCCGTGCTGCTCGTTGCTCTCGTCTTTGTTGGGTCTGGACTGTTGAAGGTCGATGAAGGCGCCAATATCGAGTTCCATGATCTGTCGCGGCCAGGACGTAGAACGCGGCAGCGGTGGGTCACGTTGGTGTTGCTCGCTGCCGCCGGTGGGTTTGCCCTCACTGTCGAACTTGTCTCGACCGATTGGGCCGCATTCCGATTGAGTGAGGACTTTGGTGCATCAGCAGGCTTTGCTGG
>Ga0213869_10002642_pt1 | contig 12281 bp, 12 predicted proteins | sample PICome_10_FD_160083 | JGI IMG/M metagenome (GOLD analysis project Ga0213869, IMG submission 160083) | Coastal seawater microbial communities near Pivers Island, North Carolina, United States - PICO132 | ecosystem: Environmental > Aquatic > Marine > Coastal | place: USA: North Carolina...
GAACTCGAACGCGCCGGCCTTATTCACGGTGATATACCTACGGTTCATTCAGCCTCTCTCAAAGAAGCGCTGGATAAATGGGATATTGTCAGTGGCAAGGTCAGTGAAGAGGTAAAGACTTTTTACAAGGCGGGCCCAGCGGGCATTCCCACTCAGACTGCCTTTAGCCAGAGCACCAGATGGCCATCACTGGATGCCGATCGTGCCAATGGCTGTATTCGCAATCTGGAAAATGCCTTTAGTCTTGAAGGTGGTCTGGCTGTTTTAACCGGCAACCTTGCTCCAGATGGCTGTGTAGTTAAGACCTCTGGTGTCGATGAGTCTATCCATGTTTTTGAAGGCCCGGCATTTATTACTGAAAGTCAGGATGAGGCTGTTGCCTGTATTCTTAACGATGAAGTAAAAGCGGGTGATGTGGTTATTGTTCGCTACGAGGGTCCCCGCGGTGGTCCGGGTATGCAGGAGATGCTCTACCCGACCAGCTATATCAAATCCAAGAATCTCGGCAAGGCCTGTGCGCTGATTACCGATGGTCGCTTCTCAGGTGGTACCTCGGGATTATCGATTGGCCATGTCTCACCGGAAGCGGGTGCCGGCGGCAACATTGGCCTGGTTCAGCAGGGCGATACAGTGCGTATTGATATTCCCAATCGCAGTATTGATGTGCTGGTCTCAGATGAAGAACTTGCCAGCCGTCGCGAGGCGCAGGATAAGGCGGGCTGGAAGCCTGTGGCGGATCGTCCACGTAAGGTTTCAGCGTCACTTAAAGCCTATGCAAAACTGGCAACCAGTGCTGATAAAGGTGCGGTGCGAGATCTGACTCAGCTGTAGTCGGTAGTGCTAAAGCAGGTAAACAAAAAGCCCGGTACTCAAAGAATACCGGGCTTTTTTATTTCTTTTTTAAAAAAGCGCTATTACTTACCAAAGCACCTTTTAACTGCAGCTGTCTATTTACTACAGCTTGGAACAGTTGCACCTACATTACGAAGTTTTTGCAATCGAGCACCTTCAGTGTCGGCGTAACGAATCCACTGCTTGGGATAGCGCTTGCTCTTTTCAGTCTTGGCGACTTTAAGTGATTTCTTAAAGGCCGCAACAGCATCCTTATAACAGTGCAGATTAACCAGCGCATTACCCATCACCAGATAGTTGGCCTCTGGGCGTTTTACACCGCCCTTTTTAGCTGCACGTGTGGCTGCGCGATAGGCTTCAGAGTCGCGACCCAGGTCCAGATAGATGCCGGCAAGACGCGCCTGAAGGTTTCCTGTATCAGATTTCTTCGAGGCACTCTCCAGCGCTTTTACTGCGCTGTTAAGGTCTTTTGACTGATACCAGGCTGTTCCCAGGACTTCGAGATTCTTCGCAGAGCTCTTAATAATGCCATCCATCATACCCTTTTCAATAATGGTCGCTGCACGATAGGGAACTTCAGCACCCAGATACATGTAGGCCATACTCATAACTTGGGTTTCTTTGCTCAGCTCACCATTCAGGTAGACAACTTCGGTAGCCACCAGACGATCCATCTCGCGCTCGCGCTGTCCGTACATACCGCCGAGCTGGCGCCAGTAGGTCCATTTGGGATAGTGCTTAACCAGCTTCTCAAGAATGCTAATTACCTTGGGATAGTCATTCTTTTCATAGTAGAGAACACGCTGCAATCCCCACCAACCCTCTTTGGGGAGAACACCTTTGGATTCAACATCGTCAATAGCCGCATTAACCATCTGCAGTGATTCTGTCTTGCGCTCCAACTGATAGTAGATTTGTGCCAACAGCATTCGCGCATCGGCGCCGATAATGGCCGACTCACTCATCCAGGCCTCAAGTTGAAGGGCCGCATTGCGGTAATCTTCTTGAACCGTATAGAGCTGCGCTAATGTATAACGAGTATCAAGCTTTAATTCCGGCGGCGTACCCACACCATCAACAACCCGTTTGTAAGAACGAATTGCGCTGTCATAGTCCTCGAGCGAGTAGTGAACATAGGCAGCAAATTTCCATACCTGAGTCTGCTCATAATCGGTCTTACAGGTTTTAGCGTTCGCCTCGACGTCGCTCAACATCTCAAGTGCAACAGCCCATTCCTCTTCTTCGAGTTTGGGTTGTACTTTTTCAAGAGCTTTTGCGCATCGAGCACCTACAGACTGGCGCTTGCGGGTTTTTACATCTTTGTATTTAGGTTGTTTCTTTTCTTCTTCTGCAAATACCGAAGTACCTAATGACGACTGTGGTTCGACCACGGAGATCATTAGCGGCAAAACAAAAGCAGCGCCGAATACGGCTAGAATCTTTGTGCTTCTAGACATCAGTTACTCCTTATTTTGCCATCTGGAAAGTAAATTTATACATCACACCGGGGACTTCCTGACCTACACCATCGACAACCCGCGGGTTGTACTTGAGCTTGGATGCAGCTCTGAGTGCTGCACGACCAAAGCCCCAGCCCTCGGGAAATTCTTCGATCAATACCGGATCTCGTGTTCCACCAGTGGTTGTAATAATCACTTCGATTACTGCATAACCCTCTTTGCCTCGTGTCTGCGCCCGACGCGGATACTGCGGTTGGGGAACGTACACAGGAATATAGTCGGAGTCACGGGCAAAACCGCCAGCACCACCAATCTTAAGATTGGCATTGGCCGATGGTGCCGCCATGCTGACCGCATTTTCAGGGACATCGAATTCTATATTTTCTTCGGGAATTTCCGGTGGAGGTGTTTCCGGATCTTCGGGCTTCTCAACTTCCGTCTGTTTTGCATTCTCGGTCAACTGCCTATCGACATGAAGAAAGTCAGCGATTTTAATCGTTTCCTTTTCATCAATATCTTTGTTGCCCGAGTCGATCAACTTATACATCAAGATAATCAATGCAAAGGTAACCAGAACGCCAAGTGCAGCAGAAATACCAACTCTGATAACAGCCATACTTATAAACTCAGTCTTTTTCTACCGAAATAGCCACCGGACGGATACCGATATCTGTTGCGACATCAGCGACCTTGGCGACTACTTCAATATTCGATTCATTGTCGGCCTGGATAACCATGCCGCCCTTTGGATTTTCGTTGTACAACCTGCTTAGATTAATTTTTAACGCGGTAGTTTCAACACGCTTTTTATCAATCCAAATTTCATTGTTATCGCTAATCGCTACCAAGATACCTACTTTTTTGTAGGAGACTGCCGTATCAGCGTCGACTTTAGTTACGTCGACACCCGGCAGCTTGATAAAAGATGCTGTCACAATAAAAAAGATCAGCATGATAAAAACCACGTCCAGCATCGGGGTCAAGTCAATTGCTTCACCCTGCGGTTGTGATCCACTTGTTCTATTACGCATAGTTTTCTCTCACAGAAACCTTGTCTCTGACAGGCTCCAGTTAGTGATCCATGGTCAGGTGATCTTCCAGCAGATGCTTCTCTCGCTCTGCAGCGCGCTCGACATAAGTCATGCCAAACACGCCTGATAGAGCAGCAACCATTCCTGACATTGTCGGTACAGTTGCCTGAGAAACACCGCCAGCCATCGCCTTGGCGTCGCCGCCGCCAGTAAATGCCATAACGTCAAATACCACGATCATTCCGGTTACCGTACCCAACAAGCCAAACAGCGGGGCCAGTGCAACCAGAGTTTTAATCATCATAATATTTTCGTCGATCTTTACGCTTACTTCAGAGATCAACTGCTCTCTGATTTGGTGAGCGCGTTTGGATTTGCGCTCTGCGCGCGCCTCCCAATGATCTATAGCACCCTGTAAATCCTGGCTAACGTCGGATTTGAGATACCACATGCGCTCGAAGAGGAGAGTCCACATAACGAACAGCAGGACAACGATGGCCCAAAGGACCATCCCGCCTGAATCCATAAACTTTCCAACTTCTGCCAGAGTATCAACAAAAAACATCTTAGCGACCCTCTACTGAACCAGCCACAATGCCAGCACTCTGCTCTTCGAGAATATGAAGAATGCGCTGTGCTTTTCCGTTGACCAATGTGTGCATCAGTACCGTTGGGATGGCAACCACCAGACCCAGTACCGTTGTAATCAACGCCTGGGAAATACCGCCGGCCATCGCCTTGGGATCGCCAGCACCAAACAATGTGATCATCTGGAAGGTAATAATCATACCGGTTACCGTACCCAGCAGACCCAGCAGCGGGGCAACCATAGCGATAATCTTAAGCAGGCTTAAGCCAGACTCAATTGACGGACGCTCTTTAAGCACCGCCTCGTGAAGTTTCAGCTCCAGGGATTCCGCATCCAGACCCGGGTTGGCCTGGGCAACTGCCAGTACGCGACCCAGTGGGTTATCTATGTTTGCCGTGCTTGAATCTTTCAGCTGTGAAGACACCTTCGCGGAAACACCTTGCAGGAAGACAAAGCGCCATATGGCGAGAAGGATAGCAATCACAAATACAGCGGTGATTACATAACCAACGATGCCACCGAAGTGCCAACGCTCAACCAATGTTGGCGTGTTGATAAGCGCACGCAACAGACCACCGCCCAGAGGACCTGTGGGATCGAGACCAACCTTGGTGAAGCCTCCAACAGCTTCCTGCAGATCGGCAGCACTGCCCTGGTGTCCAGATGGCTGGCGGGCCAGCTCAGATACCAGGCCGTTCTCTGGGCTGTACTCGAGGTACATACCATCGGCCATCAGGTTGTAGGTACCGACACGAACAACTTCCATTTCTTCCTGTGAGCCATCAGCTCGCAAAACAGTGCGGTTAAATTTAACCACTCGACCACTTTCAATCATCTCGCGCTGCTGCTCATACCAGAGCTTTTCGATATCATTGATTGAAGGCAGGCGGGTGTCGCTGCTCATCTTCTCAATCAGCTCGTCAAGGAACACTGTGCGGCCAGGGATCTGGGCGCTGACAACTGACTGTGTCAGGTTGGCGCGGATATCACCAGCGGCGCCAGTCAGGTGGCCAAACAGCTCTTTCAGAGAACCGAGACGCTTATCACGCTGTTCGCGCAGTGCGGCAAGCTTGATATCGTTGTCGCGAATATTCTGTTCAAGACGATCTGAACGACGCTCTTCGGCAGTTTTAGTTCTCTTTGCCTGATCAAGCTGTGCAGCCTGCTTGCGCTGATCGCGCTTAAAGTCAGCTTCTCGCTGACGGTACTCTGCAGACTCAGAAATCTTGGAGCCCTGAATCATTAGCAGCAGCTCATCAAGTGTTTTTGCTTCCTGTGCCAGGGCTGGCATGCTCATTGAAGCAGCAGCGATGAAAGCGGCACAAACTTTAACGAATTTCATGTTCATTGTGCTGTCTCCGGGGCAGTAATTGGCATTTCCAGAACATCCTGCGGCGCTAACTTCTTAGCGATGCGTATGCCTTGGTCAACGGGACGACGGTAGTCAGAACCCAGCGTTTCCCAAGAGTTGGTCGCTTTGTTCCAGGCACCTGTCTGTGATTTATCTTTTGTCTGATACATCAATGCAACACGACCGATACGCAGCATGTCTACTTCAACTTCAAAACCATCGCTGTTGATATCTACCAGATCGCGATAGGTTTCCAGTGACAGGCTGTACTCAGATTCAATATCGTAAAGCTCTAGTATCTGACGGAATTTTTCTGCCGCAGAGAACTTGGCGCTATCAAGGTTATCAAACAGAACTTCAATCGCCTCTTGACGCTGTTCTTTCTTGAAAGGGACGTCCAGAGCAATAAACTCTTTAAGGCCTGTGAGCATGTTTTCCATAAGTGGCGAGATGCCTCGCTCAATTACAGTGGCATTCTCAATTGACTCTTTGAGTTCTGCCATCATTTGCTTTTGGCTATCAATTTGACGCTCGAGCTGTGAGTTGTAGACCCGCAGACTTTCGATCTGCTTGTTTACCTGCTTGAACTCTTGCAACAGGCCATCGGTCTTATCGGCGATGCCGTCGACTTTTTCCTGTGCAGATTTTGCCGCCTGAACTTTACTGGCGCCGGCTTTTAGCACATCACTTACTTCAGCGGCTTGAACTGCAACAGCAGTTGTGCCACCAGCAAGAACGGCAATAAATGCCAGTGCCTTTAGTGGTTGGTTTTTCATAGTTCCCTCAACTTGGGTCTATCGGATTGATGATCTTTCGATGTCAGAGTTGGAACTAAAGCACCCCTCCAAATCCTGACAAATTATTTTTCGGCCACCTTTGTAACAGTCTGTTGTTCAAGAATCAATTTGACAGCCTAAATAAGTAATAGATGACAAAACGAATCATGGCCTTTGTTACCTAATGTAACAACTATTTTTTTACTCTTTCGAGAACAACAAATCTGTAGGGGTGGGTATCTGTAACTTCTGGCAACTGCTCGCTGACCTGATGCCAATCACTGGCATCGAACGCCGGGAAAAAGGCATCGCCCTCCACCTCGGCCTGCACCTCGGTCAGGTACAGACGATCGGCCACAGGCAATGTCATGCGGTAGATCTGCTCGCCACCAATAACCATAGCTTCATCGACATCCCCGCTAGCGCAGGCTAACTTCCCAAGGGTCATGGCCTGCACCAGAGACTGCGCCACTTCAACGCCGTCCGCCTGCCAGCTAGTGTCTCTGGTGATAACTATATTGGTGCGGCCAGGCAGGGGTCGGCCAATTGAATCAAAAGTCTTGCGACCCATTATGATCGGTTTGCCCATGGTTACCGATTTAAAATATTTAAGATCTTCTGGGAGATGCCAGGGCAGCTGGTTATCAATACCAATCACGCCATTGCGACTCACTGCGACAATTAGGGAAATTTTCATTAGACAGCCACCGGTGCAGAGATCGGGCCGTGGGACTGGTAGTCGAGCAGCTCAAAGTCTTCGTAGACAAAATCAAACAGGTTATCAACCTCAGGGTTTATCTTCAGGGTCGGCAGCGGGAAGGTGGTTCGCGAGAGCTGCTCTTCAACCTGATCCATATGGTTGCTATATAAGTGAGCATCACCAAAGGTGTGGACAAAGTCGCCGGGTTTCAAGCCGGTCACCTGGGCAATCATCAGGGTCAATATAGCGTAGGAGGCAATATTAAACGGCACGCCGAGGAAGACATCGGCACTGCGCTGGTAGAGCTGGCAGGAGAGACGGCCCTCCGTGACATAAAACTGGAACAGACTGTGGCAGGGCGGCAACCCGGATTTAACCATCACCGGGATATCCTTGGGATTCCACGCTGAGACAATAAGACGTCTGGAGTCGGGGTTAGATTTAATATCTTCAACCAGTTGGGCCAGTTGATCTACGCCTTCAAAGTTTCGCCACTGGTGGCCGTAGACCGGGCCGAGATCGCCGTGTTCTTCAGCAAAGGCTGCATCGTCTTTTATACGCTGGATAAATTCTTTCTTCTTCTCTTTCCACTCCGGCGAATACATCGGGTAGAGATGTTCTTCCCCAATTTTGCGCAACCAGCTCTGATAGGGCCAGTCGTTCCATATGCCGACACCATTCTCCACCAGGTAGCGGATATTGGTATCACCGCGGATAAACCACAGCAGTTCATGGAGGATAGATTTAAGGTGGACTTTTTTACTGGTCACCAGCGGGAACCCTTGGCTTAAATCAAAACGCATCTGATAGCCAAAAATACTTGTGGTACCAGTGCCGGTGCGATCTTCTTTCTTTACGCCATGATCGCGAATATGCCTTACTAAATCTAAATACTGCTTCATTTAATAAACCTTCTATAGCCCTGAGCCGACAAACAGCCTTGCGGCCAATATTAAGCCTTGCGGCCAATAAGTATTCGCAAGCTGTTGCGCATCATCCACAACCCAACCAGGATCATTGGAATACAAAGCGTTTGCCCACGGGTCATCCACCCCAGCCATTCAAACAGTGCGGATTGGTTAGTGAATTGAGGATCTGGCTGGCGAACGAATTCAACCGCGAATCGGAAAAGGCCGTAGAGAATTAAAAACAGTCCAGAGATCTCACCAAACAGACGCGGCTTTCTGGCAAACCAGTTGATGACAAAAAACAGTACCAGCCCCTCCAGAAAGGCCTCGTAGAGCTGCGACGGATGGCGAGTCAGCTGTTCCGGATCGGCCGGAAAAATCATTCCCCAGGAAAAATCTGTAGGACGGCCCCAGAGCTCCTGGCCAATAAAATTGCCCAGGCGACCAAAGAACAGACCACCGGGAACCAGCGGAACAACAAAATCGGCAAGCCCTAAAAAAGGCACATGGTGTTTGCGCGAGTAGATCATCATCGCCAGGGCGACACCAATCAGACCACCGTGGAAAGACATACCGCCCTCCCAGATACGCAGGATCATACCGGGATCAGCGAGCCATTTGTCGGCGCCGTAAAAAAACATATAGCCAAAGCGGCCTCCGAGAATAACCCCCCAGGCGCCATAGACAATCACATCTTCAACCTGGGCTTTTTTGATCGGCGACCAGGGTCGCTGGCTGTTGCGCACAGCCAACATCCAGGCCAGCGCAAAGCCCAGCAGATACATAATTCCATACCAGTGAACCTGCAGAGGTCCAAGGACAGTATCGCCTACGCTAAAGGGCCCCACTGAGAGTGCGACAGGATCGATAGTTGGATAGCTTAACATCTGTATTCCCGAGAATTTTATTCTGTGCAGATCATAGCTTTTTATGTATCTATCGGCTACGCAGTCAGGCGAATATTATCAATATAAATTAGCCTTCAAGCTGTAACTCGAGCCTGCATCTAGAGACTAGGGCTTCTCGACCAGAACCGGTCGATAGAGTTTTGAGAGCTCTGGCCGATTGAGCGCATCGGATAAAAATACCGATACGGAAGCGGCATCTGACATACGCAGGGCGCGCTTGGCCAGTGACCGCGCTTCAGTCCTGGATACCTGATTTAGCATAGATTTCACTTTCAGCAGGCCATTGGCGCTCATCGACAGATTTTCATAGCCGAGACCGAGCAGCACCACTGCACCGAGGGGATCACCGGCAACCTCACCACAGACACTGATCTGGCAGTTAACTGAAGTCGCTTGCTCATGAATTATTTTTAGCGCGCGTAATACTGAGGGATGCAGCGTGTGATAGAGATTCGCCACGCGCGGATTGTTGCGATCCACCGCGAGCAGATACTGGGTCAGGTCATTGGTACCCACGGAGAGAAAGTTCACCCGCCGGCCCAACTCTTTCACCTGATAGACCGCCGCTGGAACTTCGATCATGGCACCAACCTCAGGCCGCTGAATACTGTAACCCTCCTCCTGCAACAATTCATCATAGGCGCGATCAATCAGCTCAAGGGCGCGATCCAGCTCAGGCACGCTGCTGATCATCGGCAACATAATGCGCAAATTATTCAGCCCTTCACTGGCGCGCAACATCGCGCGAATCTGGGCGAGGAAAATCTCCGGGTGATCGAGAGAGATACGAATTCCGCGCCAACCCAGAAACGGATTTTCCTCTTCGATGGGGAAGTAGGGGAGATCTTTATCCCCGCCAATATCCAGGGTGCGCATAGTCACCGGTTGAGGCGCAAAAGCCTGCAGCTGTTCGCGATAGATTACCGTCTGCTCATCTTCAGTGGGGAAACTGGAGCGCATTAGAAATGGTATTTCCGTACGGTACAGGCCAACTCCCTCAGCACTGCTTTTTAGGGATATGGCAATATCCTGACGCAGGCCGGTATTCATCCACAGTGACAGGGTCACCCCATCCGGGGTGACGCAGGGAATATCGCGAAGCTTTTCCAAATCTTTGGCAAGCTGCTTTTCTTCGCGCTGACGCTGCACATACAAGCGTCTCAAACTGCGGCTGGCACGACTGATAACGTCGCCACTAAAGCCGTCAATAATTAATTCATGACCTTCCAGCTCAGCCCAGGGAAGATCTACCGCACCCATGACTGTGGGCACGCCCAGCGCCCTCCCAACAATTGCCATATGGGAATTGCTCGAACCTTTAACAGAGACAATCCCCACCAGCTGATTGACTGGAATATCCGCCAGTGCCGATGCGGAGAGATCTTCACCCACTAAAATTATTCGTCGCGGCAGGGACTGGGATTTTTTCTCATTGCGCTGCAGGTAACCCAACACGCGCTTACCCAGATCATTAACATCCGCTGCCCTCTCGCGCAGATAGGGGTCATCCATTTTCTGGAAGGTGCGTACATGCTTGAGAATAACCGAGCTCCAGGCACTCTGAGCTGCTTGCCCAGCAATAATCGCGGCGATCACTTCACCACCCAGCGAGCGATCATCGAGCATGCGAATATAGACTTCAAACAGCGCCATCTCTTCAGAGCTGAGCTTGCTCTCCAAGCCCTCGCCCAAATTGCGCATATCCTCTTTAGCCGACTTTAGCGCGGTACGAAAAATTTCGATTTCAGCGGCGGAGTCTTCGGCAAAACGCTCCGGCACAGAAGCCAGATCTGCCGTGTCTGAAACCAGCACCACGCGGCCGATACCGACCCCCGGTGAGCTGGGAATACCGCGAAACAGGGCCTCGCGACTTTTGCCGCGGCCCGCTGAGGCCAACTTTCGCAATGCGCCTGTCGCCTCGGCATGAGCTATGGCTCCAGATAGCTGGGCGCAGACGGTAACAACAAAGGCCTCTTCCTCGTCACCAAATTTGCGCAGGGTTTCCTGCTGTAAAACCAAAACCCCCAACACCTTGCGGTGGTGAATAATCGGTACACCGAGAAAAGAGTGATAGGGACTTTCGCCGGTCTCTTCAAAATAGGCAAAATTGGGATGTTTGTCAGCGTTCTCAAGATTGAGCGGCTCTTCCCTGGCGGCAACCAGCCCGACCAGACCTTCGCGCATCGCCAGTCGCACCTTGCCAATCGACTCACTGCGCAGACCTTCACTGGCCATAAGAACATAGCGCTGGTCAGACTCATCAAATAGATAGACGGAGCAGACACCAGCCTGCATTGCCGAGCGCACTTCCTTGACGATAATGCTCAGCACCTGCCCGAGACTGCGGGCGCTGTTGACCTCCTGCACTATATTGCGCAATGACGCCAACATGACTAACCGACCTTTTGTTGAAGAGTTTGCAGGCGGGCATTTGCCGCAGAGAACTCTTGCAGGGCATTGCGATAAACGGTTCGTTTAAAAGAGATAACAGAGTTCACCGGGTACCAGTAATTCACCCACTGCCAATCATCAAACTCGGGGGTTCCGCTGGTATCAAAACGAACTTTGTCGGGATCACAGGTCATCTGTAAGTAAAACCAGCGCTGCTTTTGACCTATACAGAGGGGCTTGGAGTGCTTGCGCTGCATCTGCTGGGGTATATGGTATCTCAGCCATTTTTTTGAACGCTGAATAATTTTGACGTCGCCAGACTCGAGACCTACCTCTTCATAGAGCTCACGATAGAGTGCATCTTCAACCGTCTCACCACGATCAATACCGCCCTGAGGGAATTGCCAGGCCGTCTGCCCAAGTCTTTTTGCCCAAAATAATCTGCCATTGCCATCACCTATAACAATAGCCACATTTGAGCGGAAACCATCCTTATCAACCAAAGTACATCACCCTTTTATTTTAATCTTATTGTTCCACAGTCTCGGGGTCGCGGCAATTTTCTCTTGAGACAACAGAGCTGCATGGTTATCCTGCCGTGCACAGAAACTCAATCGGACTAAATTCCATGGCCCTCGCTATATTCGACTTGGACAACACCCTGATAGCTGGTGACAGCGATCATAGCTGGGGTGAATTTCTCGTTGCCGAGCAGCGCGTCGACGCGCAGCAGTTCCAAAAAACCAACGACCAATTCTACGCTGATTATGTCACCGGTAGCTTGGATATTTTTGCTTATTTGGAATTTTCCCTGCGCCCACTCACAGAAATACCCATGGCCGAGCTACGCGAACTGCATACAAAGTTTATGCAGCATGTGATTGCACCGATGCAATTGCCCAAGGCTGAGGCGCTACTTAAAAAGCATCGTGAGGCTGGTGACCGACTACTTATTATCACCTCTACCAACCGCTTTATTGTCGAACCTATCTGCCACAGCCTGGGTGTCACCGAGATACTGGCATCCGAGCCTGAAATTACCAACAACATGTATACCGGTAAAGTTAGCGGCACCCCCACCTACCAAGAGGGCAAAGTAATCAGACTCAGAGAATGGCTGAAAGAAGAGTCTGAAACTCTTGCGGGAAGCTGGTTCTACAGTGATTCAATTAATGATCTGCCGCTGCTTCTCGAAGTCGATAAACCGGTAGTGGTCGACCCCTGTGACCGCTTGCGAGAAAAAGCTGAAGATAAACAGTGGCCTATTATCTCCCTGCGGGGCTGACTTTTGTATTGACCACCAACAAAATTCTGT
>Ga0213869_10002644_pt1 | contig 12280 bp, 10 predicted proteins | sample PICome_10_FD_160083 | JGI IMG/M metagenome (GOLD analysis project Ga0213869, IMG submission 160083) | Coastal seawater microbial communities near Pivers Island, North Carolina, United States - PICO132 | ecosystem: Environmental > Aquatic > Marine > Coastal | place: USA: North Carolina...
AGCTGAGAAGCGCCCGTATACTTTCAAAGAAATAGATGCGTATGCGCGTGGGCGAGAAAACGCTACAATGGCTAGAAGAAAGAAAGAGTTCCAAGATTTTTACAGCGATCCTAAGAAGAAGAAGAAGAAGAAAGCTAAGTTAGAAGAAGCTAAGAAGAAGCGGGGGCGTTGCTGGACGGGCTACAAACCCAAGCCTGGATCGGTCCCATACAGCAAGGGGTCATGTATAAAAGAAGCTTACAAGTTAATCGGACTAGCTTTGATTGAAGCCAAGGTAGACAAAGGCAAGCCCTACGGTGAAAAGACGAGAGCGAGGGCTAAAAGGGATTTTGATCGTGCCTATCAACATGCTTCCGATACAGGAGAAGGTAGAGTGGGTAAGATGATCCGTTCAAAAGACTTTAGAAAGACTGCCGTTTTAGCTGCTAGGGCGCGACGCAAGGCTGGAGAAGGAGATAGACCTCTTGCAAAGTTAGCGATGAAAGAAGCTTACACTATGCTTGGAGATGTTTTAGCTGAGGCTATGTCGGGCAAGGCAAAACGAGTTGCTGGAAGGCTTAGAACAAGTGCAAATAAAATTTACAAGGATGCTGAGGTAGGAGAGGCTAGTGGTGAGTCTCCTAAGTCTGTAGCGAAGAAGTCTGCAAGGGCTCACAAGCGCATGAAGACGGCTCAAGATATTGAAAGTAAGTCATGAGGTACTTATCAGAGATAGCTCGAATCAAGTCCGACGACGACAAGCAAAAAGCCCGTGACAATATAACGAGGGCGCGTGGAACCATATCAGCGGCTACCAATGCTTATAGGACAGCTAAGAGCGATGTTGGTAGCAAATTGAGAGGTTCACCTGCTAGACTGCGAGCGTCTAGATATCTTAGAGATGCTCTGAATGCTAGAAGAACGGTAAATAAAAACGTCAAAAAGGCGGTAGAGCCAAAGACGGAGGAAACTTAATTATGACTGAAAGAAATGAATATGTGGATGCCTTAAAAAGTGAGTTCGATGCATACTCCGAGAAGGTAACCGATATCTTTGATGCATATGAAGCGGGTTTAGTTCCACCGCCTGAGCCTGAGCCTGTACCGCGTCCGGTGGTCCCAGCTAATTTTGTGGCTGAGGTAGTTGGGACAACGGTGGTATTGGGTTGGGATTTTCCTTTACCGTTAGAGACTCCGCTAGTGCAGATTCACCGCCGCCCGGACTTCCGCGAGGGGGATGGTGGTTGGACTTCCATCACCAAGGAGGCGGTTGAGGGTTACGTGGATGAATATTTACCTGCGTTCCCCCAGGCCAACTCTGACGCCAAATGGGAGTACCGTATTCGTGGTTTCAACTACAAGCTGGATGGTACGCCTATTGCTTCGGTTTGGAGTGACACTATCACGGTGGAGGACGTAGATCGAACGCCGCCTGTTGTCGATCCTGAGCCTGAGCCTGAGCCTAGTGAGTTTAGGGCATTAGATCGTATAGGTAAAACGTCGGCGGAAAACAAGTTGTGGCGTGCGCCCGCGATGCGTGCTGGTCGGACTGGTCGCGTTGCTCAAGGTAATATTGGGGATGTGCGGCGTGGGGACTGGACTGAGGGGGATCTTCTTACAGAGGACATTGCGGCGACTTGTCAGTCTCAGTGGGCGAGTAACATGCATGTTGATACTGCGCCGCGTCCTGGCACGTATACGTGGAAGAACATTGAGTGTACTAACTCAGATGGAGACGTAGGGCAAACTAAAAACCTTTGGGGCGCTAGGGAGCATTACGTTCCAGAGAGGGTCATCGAGGATTGCGATTACTCTTGGATGAAAGAGCACGGTATGTACATTTCTCCTCAAGAGGGTTCTACGGTAAAGAGGTCTACGTTTGTAAACGTAGGTGCTCAGGGTCTTCAGTATGCTCACCGTCCGGCTGCGAAGCCTGACAAGCCTAGTTCTTACCCGAACAACCATTCGTACACCAAGAAGCCGACGTACATCGTAGATGACTGTCACATGATTGATTGTGGTAAGTTCGCGGGGCGAGGATCTTTTTCTCTGACCTACTTTACTTGCGGGTCAGTGAACTATCCAGGCACCATCAAGGTTAGTAACTCTTCGTTCGTAGCTAACTGGGACGAACCTAACCCGGACTACTTCGGTGATTACCATGCTACGGGTGCATTTGTATGTACTCATGGTGGTTGGTCTGACTCCAATGTCTGGACGGGTGGGTGCCAGTATGAGCTAGTAGAATTAAAGAACAATCTTTATGACTACACCACTCCTGACCGTAACATTGTTGCTATACGATCTGCTGACAACATTGTAATTGAAGATTGTGCTTTCATTATTCGTGAAAACCATCGGAACAAGGCTGCTGTATCCATTGACTCCTATGTTGACGATCCTACAATCAAGAGTAACACGATTACGTTACGTAACGTACACGCTCCTGGAGAGGTGGTTAAGGTAACCGGAGCAGGAAGCACAAGTTTGCATTGCCCTGGAGAAGAGGTTATCATTGACGCGCGTACTGGTGTGGAGATTTCAAGGAGTTCTCTTTGATCTTTTCGGAGAGTTACTCTTGAGGCGTAGAACCCTCAGTAGAAAGCAATACAGAAACAAGGACGGTAAGTTTTTTGAGAAACAAGAAGACTTTAGAAAGAAACTTACCTACCTTACCATACTAGATAATAAGAGAAAGTTCGGAAAGGACTTTAAACACCAAAATCTAAACGATAGGATTAAATGATATGGATAGATCAAGATATTTTGCTGGTAAACTTACCCCAGGCACACCTAAATTCATGAGATGCGTCAAAAAGTATGGACCATTGCCCGAAAAAGCGGTAGAAACCCCTGTTGAAAAGGTGGTAGAGGTTGTTGAAGAAGTTGAAAAGCCTAAAAAAGCTAATAAAATAGTAAAGAGAACAACAAAAAAGAAGACTGAAGAGTGATTCTGTAGATATTACTCTTTTATTTGGAGAGGCAACTCAGTTTTTGAGATAAATGCCTCTCTATTTTTGTGCCAAGAGTCTCTACCTGCTAATTCTCCTAAAGAATGGTGGATAATCTTAACATCTACGGCTTTATTTGTGAATCCTTCCAGGAATGCTTTTGTAGTGTAATGAATATCATAGAAATCCCAGTCACCTTCGAAATATTCTGGCTTTTCTAGACCAATTTGGCTTATTGTCTTGGCTCTAGCAGCTAAAAAGAGACCATCAAGAACAACAACTTCACCGGGGAAACCGTAAAGAGTATCCACAGGATGTATTCGGTCTGGGTGGACATGGAAAACTCTACCTCTATGCTTACCAGCCATCCACTTTTCTCTATTCCACCATACGGCATCTTTACCTAAGTCCGTAGTTCCTGCAACACCTACAAAACCAACATCTGTAGATTCTGTTTCTTTTATAAGTTTAATTAAGAAATCTTCCTTTGGTTCATGAATCTCAATATCATCATGACAAAAGATAAATAAATCTTCGGGATTAGGATCTGCTTTTTTAAATGCTGTTGTGTATGCGGAAAAGATTGATCTTTGGTTACACATAAGTAATGTTTTTACATTTAAAGAAGAGTAATAGTTTATCAATGAGTGAGCAGTAGCAGAAATATCCTCTCTTGACCTAGTACATATAACAGCATAAATATTCATATACTATAATATAATATATTAAAGGATTTTTCATGGAAAACGATAAATTATTACAAGAATTTAAGAAATGTGCGGATGACCCAGTATATTTCATATCAAACTACATCAAAGTAACTCACCCAGTCCGAGGTCTAGTTCCGTTCAAACTATACCCCTTTCAAGAAAGGATTTTAGGTGACCTAAAGGAGTATAGATTCAATATCTTGCGTAAGTTTCGTCAGGCAGGGTGTACCACTATTGCCGCAGGTTGGTCCTTGTGGACTATTATATTCCAGAAGCACAAGTCTGTAGTCATTCTTTCTAAGGGTGATGCTGAGTCTACAGAAGTACTAGACAGGATTAAACTCATGTATGACGAGCTTCCAGACTTTCTGAAGCCTGGAATCGTAGAGGATAACAAACACACACTAAAGCTTCAAACAAACTCTGTAATTAAATCGAGACCTTCTGGTAAGCAGTCGGGTCGATCACTTGCTGGATCCCTACTAATTATTGATGAGGCTGCATTCATTGAAAATATTGATTCTATTTGGGCTGCTGTTTATCCGATCATTTCTACAGGTGGTCGTGCTTTCGTGCTTTCTACTGTCAACGGTATCGGTAACTGGTATCATGAGGTATATCAAAAGGCTCTGGATGGGGAAAACTCTTTTCACCCCATAGACATTCGTTGGCAAGAACACCCAGAGTATAACTTTACTCCTGGGTTTGAGCATTTATACGAAAAAATGGCTGAGGCAGAGTTGGACATTCATAAGTGGGAAGAAACTACTAAAGCTAACATGCCCACAAAACAGTGGCTTCAGGAGTACGAGTGCAGCTTCTTAGGTACTGGAGACACCTACATTGAGGGAGAAATCCTAAAAGATGTTGCTCGACAAACCAGCGAAGAATATTTTACTAAATATAACAACCGTATGCGCGTGTGGCAAGACCCGCAACCCCACTATAGTTACCTGATAGCGTGTGATACTTCACTAGGAAGAGACCGAGATTACTCTGCATTTCACATAATAAACATGTATAATGGTCAGCAGGTTGCCGAGTTCTACTCTAATAGAACAGCAATAAATGACTTTGCTCAAATATTAGCTAACGAAGGTATGCTATATAATACAGCCCACATTATTTGTGAGCGAAATACGATTGGAAACAATTTGATTGACTGGCTCTACAACGTCTATGAGTATGAAAACTTATGGGCAGATGAGAAAGGAGAGATAGGGTTTCAAATCACAGCAAAAAATAGAGAGAGTATCTTAGCCGAGTTGGAAGAGGCCGTCAGGACTGACCTAATCAAAATCAACTCTACTAGGACCTGCGACGAGCTTTTTACCTTTGTTCTTAGTGAGAATGGTAAAGTTCAAGCGGAAAAAGGATATCATGATGACCTTGTTATGAGTCTTGCCCTCGCTATCCATGCATATAAAAATTTACTAGATACTACGCCAATGGAGTTATTGGGAACAAAGCCAGTTCCTGGGGAAGCACCGCTTCCTGTTACAAATTCCTACTCGGCTAATATCAAGACCGCTTTTGGCGATCTAAGCAAGGAAGATTACAGATGGTTGATAAAATAGAAGAAAACAATGAGGAGCCTATAAACGAAAGTGGGTACACCAATTTTGGTGGGTCCGCTGGAAGAGCGGGAACATACTATACTCCGACTGGGCCTATTGGTAGGTTTTTCGCTAAGTTCTTTGCCACTAAGGCGCAACCAGCAGTCCAGAAAGCATTAGATCAAGGTCAGCCCACAGGGCTTACCGGAGATACGGTTAAGTCTATGGGTGTTCTCAAAGACACCCCAGGAAAGGATGGCCCAGCCATCGGCGGGGTTTCTAGGAACCCTATTGTGCCTCAGAATGAATTAAATAGAAAGAAGAGGTATAGAGAATATGAGGAGATGGATGAGTACCCAGAGGTGGGCGCTGCGTTCGATATCTATGCGGACGATACAACTCAAAAAGGGCCTAGAGGGGAAAGATGGAGAGTAGACTCAAAGAACTCATTAGTTGTTACTGAAGTTGAAAACTTTTTTTCTGATATAAAATTAGATAAGATTATTTGGGATATTGTTAGAAATACGGTTAAGTATGGAGACTGCTTTATAGAAATGATTCTTAACGTAGAGAAGCCAGAAGAGGGAATTAAGAAGCTTAAAGTGCTTAATCCAAATTACCTTCTCCGTGTAGAAAATGAATTCGGCTATTTGAAAAAGTTCCTTCAAGAGATTCCGTCTTCTGACGTAAATGATATGCTTTATAATGGTTCAAATGATCAACGTCCGATTAAGTATATTGAGCTAGATAAGCACCAAATCGTACACTTTAGGCTCCACACATCAGACCCAGTGTTCTATCCGTATGGAAAATCTATTGCTGCGTTGTGCCATAGAATCTTCCGATCTCTGAAGATGATGGAAGACGCTATGATGATTTATCGTCTTTCTCGCGCACCAGAAAGAAGAATTTTTTACATTGACACAGGAAACCTGCCTACAAGTAAAGCTGAAATGTTTATTGAGCGGGTAAAGCAAAAGTTCAAAAAAGAAAAGTTCTATCAAGGGTCTACCTCTCAAGTTAATTCTAGATACAATCCAATGTCCTTAGACGAAGATTTTTTCGTAGCAACTAAGAATGGAAAAGGAACAAAGATTGATACTCTTCCTGGAGCACAGAACTTGGGCGAAATTGAAGACGTTCGTTACTACCGTGACAAACTCTTAGCTGCCCTAAAGATTCCAAAGGACTATCTTGTAGAAAAAGATAAGTCGCCGGAAAGAAAAGCTAACCTTTCTCAGTTAGACGTTAAGTTTGCTAGAACTATTCAGCGCATTCAAGTAGATGTTGAGAGTGGTTTAGAGAACTTAGCCAAAAGACATTTACAGCTAAGAGGCTTCCCCGCAAGCTTAATTAAGCAGTTAAGAATCAGATTGCCTGAGCCCTCCGACATGTCTGCAAAGAGAAAGTTAGATCTAGACGATGCAAAAATTGAAGTTATTGCTAAAGTTAAAGACCTTCAACTTCTTCCTAAAAAGAATATCTACATGGAATATTTTGATATGAACGAAGAGGAGGCTGAACGTATTATCGCTGAGATGGATAAAGAGCTACAGGAACAGGCGGAAATGGAGGCTGAGGGCCAACAGACGCCTACAGGACCAGCTACAGAAGGTATGGAGTCGGCTGAAAACATACCCCCCACAGCGAATGAAAGCACCCTTGTAAGTGACCAAACACCTGTGCAATGGATTCTAGATCGTTCTTTAGATGAAGAGGCGAAAGAAGTAATGCATAGAATTGTAAAAAAACAAAAGCAAAAAGCGGACGAGTTGTCCTAGAACTGCCATATATAAATTAAACGGAGAAAAAAATGTTTTCAAGATTATTCGAGGAAAGAGACAAAACAATCACCCACCTAGTAAAATTAGGTGACTGCATCGGCAGATCAATCCGAGAAAATATTATGCTTTTCAGCATGGACGGCAACAATGATCAGGTTACTTATCTTACAGAAAGCGGTAAGGTTATAACAGGTAAATTTGATATTTCGGAAGATGTTAGCATCACAAATATCAAAGTTCAAGACTCCGCAGTATTTGAAGATGAAGACAGCTTTGATGGTTTTGTAAATGAAAAGATGCATTCCTTCATTGAAAGCATTCATTACTCCGAGTACGGTGACGCTGACGATAGCTTCACTGATATACTCACGCTTTGGGAAAATAGACTAAAGCTCTCTGGAGTCCAAAAAAGGTTGCAAGAACAGTGTGCTAAATTTGCTGAAACGGAAAACATTATCGAATCAGAAAGCTTTCACAATTTATTAGAAGTTATTCCTCAGTTAAACAACTTCTTATCGGAAAACTTAGATAAAATTATTACGGTTCCTGAAATTAGAAATGCGGTAAACTTATCTAACGCCGTTTCTCAGGCGTTTAACTTTCCGAAAATAACCTTAGAGGACCTAGCTGAACAAGGCGAGTATCGCTTGAAGAGAGGAGTAAATGAATCCATTTACGAAATGGTATGCCGCCAGGAGCTTATAAAGAAAGAGATTATTGAATCGAAAAGAGACTTTGAGATGGTTTGGGCAAGTGCCCCAAGTATAAAAAATCTCGCAGGAATGGTATTTGAAGATGCTGAAGCCACCGTAGGTGCTTTAAGTGAGGCGTTAGTAGAGGTTCCTTACCTAGCCTTAGCCTCTAAGAAAAGCTTATTTGAAACTTTCTCGAACTGCCTAGCTTCTGTAGACGGCGCGTTAGGAGTAACTGAAAAGGATATTCAAGAGTTTTCTTCTAAAATATTCGATTATAAGAAAGATGTGAAAGAAGTTTTCATCAGTAACATTAATGAGAAGTACGGCGTAAACATCCAAAATCTTCAGGACCCCGCTTCATTCAAAAGCCTCGCTAATACCCAGGTTGTGATTTTTGAGGCGTTGTCTAGACTTGCCCCCAAAGGAAGTATCCTTAAGGGGGTTCTTTCTGAAATGGCCCAAAGCTTAAAAGGTAAGCACGGTGTAGAGTGCATTGATGTAAACAACTTCCTTCTCGAAACATTCATTACCGCTGGATATGCCTCTATCTTAGAAGAGGGCTCTGAAGAAAGCGTCGATTTTAAAAGAATTACAGGCCAGTTATCAGACATAAAGAACCTAGTAAGCAACATTCAGGTTCAGCTTTCTGAAAAAGATGCTGAATATGAAAGTGATGAGAACTTAGAAGATGTTGCTGAGGCAACAGAGGCAAAGGAAAAAAAGGAAAAAAAGGAAGCCCCAGAAAAAACTGATAAAGATATCGAGGATGAAGCGGAGCATGACGCCGCAGTTGATGGTGTAGATGCTGAATCAGATGCGGCTATGCAGGAAGAAGAAGAAGGAGCTAAGTTAGCTACTGAGCCCGCAGACGTAGTTGAGCCTAAAAGTGAACAAGAGGCCATAGATGATTTAGCTGATTTTGACAAGCTTATGGATGCTATCGTTAAAGAGTTAGACTGACTTGTGTAAAAACACAGGGGAAAGCGTAATAGCACTAAATAAAATCGGAGGAGTGTTTTGTCAGAACTATCATCACTATTATTTGTAGATACCGACGAGCTTGGTAGACCTACAGGACTAGTTGCTTCCGAGGAAACGGATACATTTGCATCGGCATTAATGCCTCAAGATGTAAAGGATACTGTAGTAGCAGTTTACAACAACTCAGGAACTTGGAACGAATCTAGTTCCGTGTCTGGCTTCACTGATGTAAGCTCTATAGTTTATAATAATTCTGGGACATGGAACGATGCCTCGTCTGTTGCTTTTGAGATAATTGGTGATGTAATTTATCCGATTGAAGAGAATCTTACTCTTGATATGGGCGGTGGAGCGGATAGGTCTTTTATTACTTCAGGGCTCAGTAAAACCCTCCTAGAATTTGATGACAAGAGCCGTGTCGCACTAGGAAGAAACTCAGTTCCATTAGAAATTAGTGCTTTTGGTGAGTCTGACGTAAGGCTTGAAGATGACGGAACTGATGGAGCCTTTGTATTAATTAAGGGAACTAGAGTTGGGGATGCTCCAAGCATCAGTCAGGTTCACTTGCAGTCTGCGGACCTAAGTGCTGACGCTGATTGCCAAATTAATTTCGACGCAGATATCAATATGAGCGATGACTCATATCTTCGTGGAGATACGATTGGCAGTAACTTTTTAGAATGTAAGAATGTTCAAAGTTTTGATCTAAGCGCAGGAACCCCTGTACATATTACAAACTTCTTTGGAGATACTAAAGTAGAAGTTATAGAAGCTTCAGCAGGTGTGTCAAGTTCTATGCCAGCCGTAGGCATTCTTGCTCAAGATCTAACCCCTAATCAACAAGGTTTAGTTGATATTTTTGGTGTAACTGATGGTATTGATACTAACAGCTTTGACGAAGGTGATGTTTTATATGTTGCTGTTTCAGGAGGAATAACAAATGTAAGACCTACGGGAACAGGAGAACTAGTTCAAAACATCGGTATTGTAGCTAAGGCTAGTAACAATGGTCGAATAGTTGTTCTTGGTGCTGGAAGAACGAATGACGTACCTAACACTCCAACAAAATTACTTTCAACTAACTACACTGGAACTGGCAATATACCCACATCTCTAACTACTGTGGATTGGGCTTCTCCGACACTGAATAACGGAAATATTACTTATAGTGCTGGAGAGTTCACTATTCCAGCGGCTATGGCTGGAGACTACTTAGAATTTAATATTCAACTTGGAACAGACACGGGAATAACTCCAGGTAGAATTAAGCTAGAGATGGAGCTACAAAAAGATACTGGTTCTGGATATACCACAGAGGCAGCAGCGGCAGACTATGTGGTTAGGAATGATAGTATTGATAGAGGCTCTATCAGTATTTCTGGGTACATCGACCCCGCTGCGGTATCTTCTGGAGATAAGTATCGTGTTCAAGTTCTACAGGTTGCAGAAGGTAACGCTGGGCAATTTTGGCCTGATGCTTGTAAGATCTCTATCAAGTCTCACCACCCTTAATCACAGCATGTGATTCTGCTTGGCGGCTCGGAGTAGACGCCACATAAAGTTATCTTTCATACTTGCTACTGATGTGTAGACGTTGTTAAGCTTTCTTACAACGTCTTCATCTATTTCTTTACTTTGTAGGACAACTTTAAGATCTTGTACTAAAGACTCGATTTTTTTTCTCTCGTCTTCGGAAACACCCATCAAGCTTTTTTTTATGTCTTGTGCAGTTTTCATTTGATTATATTTACCGTGTGACCTTCTCTCTCATAGTGCCGCTTGCGTGCCTTGCTATGATCTCTGAGATAGTGTTCTTTATCCATGAAATCGTAAACATATACGACCTCCTTAGACTCATGTTTACGTAAAGCTCGCCCAAGAGCTTGAATAGTGGCAATGTCACTTTTCATTCCGCGAGCGTTGATTAGGTGAGTTATTTCTTGAATATTGATTCCAGTTTGGAGGATCTTAGTTCCAATGAGAACGCTACATCCTTCAAACTCTCTGAATCTAGAAATAGCTGAATACCTTTCTTTGATCGAATCAGCCCCTTCGAGAAACTCACACTGGCCTCCAATAAGTTCCTCCAGGGTTCTTCCGTGATCAAGTGATTTGGTAAGAATAAGTATGCGTGCCGATTTGTTGTTTTCTCTAATTCCATTTACAATATCCTTTATGCTGTTATTTCGTCGTTTATTGCAAACGACATATTCCTCATAGACTCCTTGGAAATCTAAAGTATCATCGTGACCATTAGCTTCGTACTTCTGGTCTATTAGTTGTATAATTGGTTTGGTCAAGGTTCCGTCCTCAACAAGGTTCAGGGTAGTAACGGCTTCATTGATAGGCCCTGTAGCGCCCTCTAGGTTGTATAGGCGTAGATTGTCACTGGGAGGCGTAGCAGTAAGCCCGAAGCGATACAGGGCCTTAGGGAAGGACTGGATGGCTGCTAAGGTGTTTTTGCCGTTTGAAAACTCATGAGCTTCATCAATAAACAAGGCTTCTGCCTCTTCCAGATGCGTATCTAGTATCTTTTCGATGCTCTGTACGGTACAAAGCATAATGTCGCCATAGATATAGCCATCTCCATAACAGAGACCTACGTTTTTTATTCCACAAGTTTCTGATAAAAAATCATAGGTTTGAGTCAGTAGTTGCTTTTGAGAGAACAAAACAACCATTTTACGTCCTTCAAGAGCCTTTATCATGCCCGCTAAGATGAGTGTTTTTCCACTTCCAGTAGGAGATTTGATGATACACCTCTGCATGGCGAGGCTAGTTTGGATCAAATCTTCTTGATAATCGTAATAAGTGAAGCCTTCAATCTGATGATCTTTTAGATTTGTGTCTGTTATTACGGGTTTTTCTAGCTCTGGGGTGCAGTCAATCTTCTTTAAATCGTTTAGAAGTCTAGATAAAAGGCCAGTACGGAATACTCCTGCTTTAGTAATAAAGTGTTGTTTTCCGTCCCAGCGCCTTCTTTTATAAGCGGGGGAATACTCGGCCCCAGGAATTTTGAACGAATAAAGGTCTATCAGAGCCTTCAATAATTCTGTATTGTCTGTCTTTATCAGACTTTTTTGTAGTCCTACTAAGATTTTCATCACACTATAATAGTAAGAAGTATTATGAATACCCAACAACAAGATCAAGAAAAACAAGCAATAATTGCTGCTATCCTAGAAAAAGCTCCTTCTAACGTAGCTGTAGAAGTGGATCTCCCTTCAGAGAGCCGTGTATATCGCCTGGAAGATCCGGGTTCTCCTATAACTATCCGTCCTATGACATATGAGGATGAGAGGGCTATGGTCTCGCAAAGCAGTGATGATCCGATGAATATTGTCTTGTCCAGGTGTGTAGGGAATGTAAAAGTACATGATCTACTACTTATGGACAAAATGTTCTTAATTATGAAGCTCCGTGAGATATCTTTTGGGGATGATTATGAAGTTCTACTTATATGTCCTGATTGTGGGGAGGAAAATCCTGCTACCATAAAGCTATCTCAGTTACCAATTAACCCTGTTCCTGATGATTTTGTTGACCCCGTAACTATTTCTTTGAAAGGTATTGATAAAGAGTGTAAGGTTCGTTTACCCCGTGTAAGAGACACTAAGCACCTATC
>Ga0213869_10002651_pt1 | contig 12263 bp, 13 predicted proteins | sample PICome_10_FD_160083 | JGI IMG/M metagenome (GOLD analysis project Ga0213869, IMG submission 160083) | Coastal seawater microbial communities near Pivers Island, North Carolina, United States - PICO132 | ecosystem: Environmental > Aquatic > Marine > Coastal | place: USA: North Carolina...
GTTTAGGAGAGTTCAAATAAAGCGTTCTAACAGGCAGGGAAGGTGCGCCATGTGTTATATAGGTTCTCACCTTTTTGTCGCTTAGAAACGGTCTGGGATATGCATAGGGACCTATCACTGGTACAAAGTTGTATGCATATCCTGGAGTGAGTACTTCATCAAAGAAAATCTCCATTCTTGGCGTTAATCTAAACCACCAGACTGGTGAGACAAAGTAAATACGATCTGCCCATGTTACTAATTCTTTATACTTGTCAATTAGATCCGTTCTAGGTCTTTGAAAACTATCTCTATATAAATCGATAACTTCAATTTCATTTAGATAACCATCCTCTTCTAATAAAGTTTTCTTAATCGTCTTAAATATGCCGTTGTAACAGAATGATTTCTCATCTGGATGTCCAACGACTATTAAGTTTTGCATTCTTTCTTTTTTCATGGCGTATTTTCAGGTCCGTTTTGTACGTTTATTATTCTATTATATGCTGCTTGATCGTTTTCTTTAGTCCAAGCCGTCCAGTGTTTAACATATTCGATAGCTTCTTTTTTACTATTCCCTGGCGACATTCCCCATTTAATAAAACGTACTGCATCTATTACATCATCTAAGTGTAGGCTTTCGTAAGCCTCTTTTGCATTTTTTGGTCTTTCGTCATAATGTTCATGGAGTCCCATCATAAAAATTTAGTATATTTAGTTAATTCTACCTTTCTTGCTTCTTCTAATTTCTTTGCATGATATTCTTTTGCATACTGCTCCATGATTTTACTCATTTGAGTGTAATGTGAAAATGCATCACTGTCGACAGCCAGATCTGGCCATTCGTTTTTATCTAGCCAATCCGCCGCGCTCATATAAATACTCTCCTAAATCATCTCTACTTGTTGGCACATCATCCCATTTTGGATCGTACCAAAATGTTCTACCATTTCTATCCTTTCTTTTTGACATTTCGGCATTGCCATAACACAACATAAACCGCTCCTGGATAGCTTCATCTCCAAATGGATTATCCCAATCCTTAATGCTTCCGCCACCTTTAGCATACGCTAGAAGTGGAATATCACGGCATAGATCTAGTAGTTTAGGGTATCTTGCGAATTGCATGCCTGCTGGTAAGAATGGATCTACATCACCAGCTCTATAAATAATTTCTGCTCTTAGGTAATTACCAATACCATTAAAATATTTTTGGTCCATTAACATCTCATAAAGAGGTTTCTTAAGTTTAGTCAGGTTAGTCATGACTTTATCCCAAAATGCTTTATATTCTGTTGTTGGATCTGGACCTCTATTATCAGACCATACTAGCCCCTGTTTCCATTTGCCAAAACGTCTAACGTCTACAAATGATAATGTAGTTCCGTCTTTACGATAAAATTTAAGGTGTGAATGTTTTGCTTCGTCGCCGGTATTAGTCACTTTAAAATGACCGGACATACCCATTGTAATTCTAGCTGTAATAAATTGATCTGAATGATAATCTAGAAAGTAAAGTACCATTTCTTTACCTTTCGATTGAGCTTTAATCTTAAAAGTTTTAAATGGAATATCTAAGTCTTCACATTTGTGGACTGGATTCTTTTCCACTCTCACATATTTCATCCCTTCCGATACTTGATTGACGTAGTCTGCTGTAAATTTGAGTTCCGCTAACTCTGGCATAATAACTGATTTAGTTGTTATAGTTAACTTTTCTCAGTTGTTTCATGCCAATTCCAACTCTCTTCCCAGTAAATATGATCGTCGTTAGAACTGATAGTCGTCGTATTCATCTAGATCGTCTAAAGATTTTATATTTTTAAGATTTACTCTTGGTTCTTGGCTGCGCTGCTTCTTCTTTTTGAATTGCAACTTTCTACGGCGGTCCTCGCCTTCGTCTTGGGCCTTCTCTGGCTTGCTCGACTTATTCATTAGAAAATTTATTTAGAATTTAGTTTTCTGTAGGAGGGGTAAATTTAGTATCTTTATACTCCCAGTTATCACCTGCTGCTGGAGTATTAAGAGTATCTGTTGAATACCAAACCGGAGGTGGTGTAGTATTTGGAGTATCGTAATATGGATTCGGAGTATACATTGGATAAGAAGGTGGGATGTAAGTATCTCCTTGAAGTAAAATTACAGCCTCTTCTGCAGTAATTTGCTTTTTATCTAATAGTCTCTGTACGATGCTTGCCTTTGTCATATATGTTATATATTAATCTTTTTTAGTTGTTTCAATAATCTTAGAAATTAATCCATTTATATTCTCTATAGATTGCCAACCAATAACTTGCTCTTCTATATCTAAGAATTTGCTGGTTACAAACTCGCCGTCCGGGCTAATCACTGCTACTTCAAATAAACGATATTGATTAGGATCTCTTAATGTTAGTTTAGGCTCACAGTACATAGTAGGTCCTGCAACAACTGATAACTTATGGTTACTCTTAAAATTAAGTATACCAGCCCAAGATTCACCCAGTGGGTGTGTTTTCCATATAATGTCTTTAAATGTTGCCATATTTATTTAATTGCGGAGAGGGAGGGATTCGAACCCCCGGTACCTTGCAGTACGCTGGTTTTCAAGACCAGTGCATTCGACCACTCTGCCACCTCTCCTATTTTTACAATAATGGTCCTGCGCTACATGTATATTCAGCAGCTTTCATTCTCTGCTCTTCAATCCATACCCAGTATGCCCACCATTTTTTTAATCTTTTTATCATAATTTCTGTCCAGCTACATGAAAAGTTCCGCTTGAACCCTCATTTACTTTTTCATATTCGTATTTACCTTTAATGAATTCATTCAAGGCTTTACCTTGACTTTCAGCTGCATTAAAAGACTCGAAATCAGAGCGACTAACATCGTTATACACGTAGCTTGCATGGTTGAAATGTACCGTTAGAGTTTTATGTTTGTAGTTATACGCAGCTGATGTTAAAGTCGAGCTATCGTATTGACAAATTGTTGATATAATCATAAAATGAATTTATGAGTTATACAGATCTACCAGTAAAAGTTTCTAGATTAGCTAAAGAAGCTATTACCCTTCTTAACTTTAATACCCTGACTAACAAGTGTTGTTTGTAGTTTATTAATTGCTGCGACAACTTGAGTGCTATCACCTGAAGATCGATTACTAGTTTGACCTCCTCCTGTTATTTTACCGATTGCAGTAGAGATAATACCACCTGTTTCAGTTTGAGCAGCAGCACCTGCTTCTACACTACCTTTAAATTCTGCTAACATTTCTGCTAAATTTTGTAAAGCTCCTTCTAAAGATTCACCCATCTGTGCAAGAATATCTGCAGGCTCACCACCTTCTGAAAGTACACCTAGTGCTTCAAATAGAGTTCTAAGCTCAGTTACTTTAGCAAGATCCATCGAGTTAATAGATTGAGCAATTGCAGGCATGCTCTCTGAAGTTTTAAGCATAGTACCACCGATAGTTGCCCATAGTGTAGCCTGTTTAGCATAACCTTCTGCTCTAGCACCTTCATCAACAGGGCCTAAGAATGAGCCAAAGAATTGTTTACCTATTTCTGGGTCATAAGAACTAAGAGCAGATATAATACCAGGTATTGAAGATCCCATTTTCTCAAATGTATTACCAATAGCGGATGTCATATATCTTCTTTGCTTTAAGGTTTCCGGATCAATATCATCAGCACTAGTAAATACACCAATAATATCTTGCATCTTACCAGCAAATGCTTTAGAGTCCATTTTACCTACTACCTCAATAATAGTTTTTACAGATTCACCAAGTACTTTATATGGTTCACCAATCATACTAACGATTTCAATACCCTTTTCAAAGTTATTAGTACCTTGCCACCAAGATGAAGAACCTTCACCGTCTTTACCGATTGTTGTAAGAGTATCTGTTAATGCTTCAATTAACATTTGAGTATTCTTACCTATCTTTGCCTTTAAACCATCAACACTGTCAATTGTATTATAGCCTGTAATCTTACCGTCTTTATCATAGATAGGGAATTTAAGATTAGCCATAGCTGTCACACCTTTCGCTAGGTTAAGTAGTGGCTCACCAATACCTGTAACAATTTCAATACCCTTTTCAATAGTGGATTTTCCACCCCACCATGAACCATCATTTGCATCTGGATTAGATCCAATCTTAGCGAATGTACCTCCTAGTGCACCGACTAACATTTCAGTATTTGAAGTAACTTGTTGAGCTGCAGCAGCATCAAATTGTCTATATCCTGTAACTTTACCTTCTTCGTCGAATCCTATAGGGAATTTAAGTAGCGCCATATCTTGAACACCACCTGCAATATTACTTAACGCTTGGCCCATGTTCATTACAGATTTAATACCCATTTGAACAGCACCGCCACCTTTTAAGAAGCCAAGTAGACCTCCTGAACTTGGTTTACCAAAGTCCACTTCTATTATACTTCCATCAGGGCCTATAAGTTCTTGTGGACCACCCATACCGATTTTAGCAAATGGAACCGCAAGAGCTCCGACCATCATCATAGTATTAGTGATTACTTTTTTAAATGCATCACCACCAATAGTTTCGTATGAAGTAGGATTACCCTCTTTATCAAATGCAGTTGGGAACTTTAAGTTCGCCATATTCTGAACACCTTTAGCAATTCCAGATAATGCCGTACCCATTCTAAGTACTGAAGAAATACCTTTTGCGACTGGGTTAGAGGCACCTAAGCCAAATAGACCTCCACCGCCACCGCCAAATTTAACAGTGGTTTTATTACCGTCGGCGTCTAAGACTTCCATCTCTTCACCAGCTCCAATTTTTTGGAATGGAACTGCTAATGTACCTAACATTAATGAAATTTGAGAACCTAATTTACCTAGGTCCATTCCACTATCTGCTAATTTAGCAAATTTTCTAATCCCTAAACCAACTGTCATTAATGCAACACCTGCTGCTACCATGGCACCAGCGCCTAGTAGTATACCAGCTGCTTCCCATGGCCACATAATAAATGCTTTACCTATTGCTTTAAAGGTAGGTACTAAACCTGTTTCTTCATTTGTAAGAGCTGCAGCAGTTTTGCCGTTTAAAACTTTAGCCATAAGTGCAACACCCGCTCCTACTGCTAATAAGGCTACACCTGCTAATATCATTGCACCAGCACCTAAAGCAATAAATGCTGGAATTGGACCTGCACCTGCAATACCGAATACTATACCCAATCCTCCGATTAATGCCATAGTAGCTCCAATCATTGGCATTGGATCTGCACCCAATGCAGATGTTAACATTTTAAATCCTAGTCCTATAACTATTAAAGATACTCCTACTAATAACATCGCGATAGCTCCCTTCTTAATAAATTGCTCTGCAACGCCAATTGCTGTAAATCCTACTGCTAATAGTCCAATTACTAGTAGAGCTCCAAGGCCCTTTGCGGCCTCTTCACCTGTAATGTTACCAATTATTTTACCAAAAAATAGGAGTGAAAGACCTAAGACAACAATGGATAAAGACACCCATAACATTGATTTAGCTCCGTCTTCTATAGGTTTACCAAATATACCAATTAACGCAAATGCTAGGCCTATGGCCATTACAGTACCGACTGCCGCCAATACAGTAGTAAAGCTAGGAATTATTAAACCAAATAGTGCTAAAGAGACACCAAGACCTAAAATTGCTAAACCTGCAAACAGAAGCCCCTTGCCCGTCTTTTCCATACTGTCTACAACTCCAAACTCTTCTAATACATAGAAAGCTAATGCAATTGCACCAATTACAAATATGGACATTATGGCTCCCTTAATCGCTGGAACTGCTATTAAACTAATTAATGCAAAAGTGACTGTTAGTGCTAATAGACCTAAAGCAACACCAGTCAGTGATTTACTGACACTTTCCATTTTATCTAGGACTTTATCTGGAATCAATCCAATAATTAAGGCAATGCCGCCTATTAATAAAGCGCCTGCTATGGCTCCTTTAAGAGCAAATGGTGCAATAAGTGCCGTTAATGCTAAAGTACCGGCTAACATTAGTATTGATTTACCAACGTCTCCTATCATTTTAACCTTCTCTAGCTTTTCTTCATCTAAATTCTTAGTACCAAAATCAATGGCAGCTATAAGTCCTCTTAATGTAAGTGCGATGAGTGGTGTGCCTAGTACTGCCACCATTAATAGTGGAGTGGCTAATAGCATATACCCTGCAAACTTAAGTATTGATTTACCAACGTCTCCTAATAGAGTAAGTCCGGTAGCTAAGCCTTCCATTTTGGCTTTAGTCTCTTCACCGGAATCTTTTAGATTATTTACAGCATCTACTACGAATTGTAGGCCTTTACCAAGCGGCTCCATAGAAGGTGCTAACATAGCAATTGCCAATGCACTACCCATCCCTGGTTTTGAGCCACCTTTACCGTCTCTAATATCTTCTAGAGCAGTGGCCATCGCGTCCATTCTATCGTAGAACTCGCCACCTACTGCTAATGATACTGCAGTATTTTCAGTATTAACTGCTATTTGACCTAGAACATTGCCCTGGCTACCTAACTTGTCGAAGGCGCCCGATAATGATTTCATCCAATTTTGAGCCATGTATAAGTACCGTTGGTTTTTTTTAAGTATATAAGAACACCACTGTAAAAGTGGTGCTCCTTATTACTATATTATATATCTCTAGAACTTCGGCATCTTAATAGATGGAGTCTTGAGAGATGGGGTGCTTGGCATCTTAGGCGGTTTATATTGAGATTTCATTGATGACATCTGACTCGCCTGTTGTTCTTGTTGCTCCCCTTGCTGTTTATTCTTATTTTTGATGTATTCCGAAAGATTCTTAACATAGTACCAAAATTCGTAGTAATACATATTTTCAATCTCGCTCGGTTGCATCCTAAGATGAATACCCAGGTAGAACTTTGTCTTAAAGTAGTTCTCCAGCGAGATCTGAAATAATGAAAAGACTTTTGATGCCACCTGGGAAGTCAAGAGGGGCTTTTACCAACTCTCCTTCAAAGGTAGTTTCTAGTGTAGTAGCTACACCAATTTTCATTCTTTCAGCTAATCTGTAGATTACCATAAACTTTTTCTCATCCCAGGCTTTATAGTCAACTTCATGTTGGAAAATCTTACTTAGATTTAAAGTTCTCCAATCTGGTTGCATATAAGGCAATACTTGAATAAATGCTCTATCAAAATCTTGATCTTTTTCTTGTCTATCCTTTAGATAAGATGTAATCTCTTGCATAACACCAATTGTAGGTGGTTTCATTTTAACTTCACCAGCAGAACGAGTCTTAATTACATAAGTTCTTTCTTTTTCAGAATAATATCTTTCGATCTCCTCGTCAATCTCACTTGGAATTAAATTTTTAACAGCTAATTCAACATCAATCTGTTTCTTAGTCTTTTCAGTTTTACCTTTTAAGATTAGTTTATTCTCTGGTTCAGGGAATGTTAGATCTCTAACACTCAATAATACTACAATTCTATCTTCTTCTAAAAGATCTTTCCAAGATAGTCTCTTTTTATCTGCAGTGATTTGCATACAAGTTTCAACAATAGAATTTAATTTCTCTTCCATGTCGATATAGTTAGATTCATCCATAGTTGAAAAGTGTCTAATCTCAGCTGCTTTCGCAGATCTAATTTTAATTACACTATCAGCTGGATAGAATTTACCCCTTGAAGGTAAAGTCTCTTGGTCTAATACATGCCATCCCAGTGCACTATCAGAAGATTGTGCTCTGTCTGGTCCAAAATCAGACATATTAACTTTACCTAATCCGCCAGAATTAACTACGGCTTCAATACCTGCAGCATCACCATCTGTGGATTCAACATGCGGCTTATTAATTGAGTCTTTAGATTCTAAAGCCTTTGCCATTTTTTGCTCCTCAGGAGTCAATTTGTTTTTGTCTTCACTCATTTTATTTGCTTTTTAAGTTTTTAAGATTTTGTTTTATATAGGATCTTTGCTCTATACTTCTTCTACTAAGCTCATCCTGTATTAAATTACGAATGAACGCGCTCACAGATATTGGGCGAACCTCGCGGTCTAGAGCATCATTTAAGATAACTCTATTAACTTCGCGGACCTCGTCCTCTGTTAGTAGAACCTGTAATTTTTTTGTTAATTTATCACTCATAATCTGTTATTATCTTGATATTATATTATGTTTTGTAAGGCTAAAAAAAGAAGGAATTCTGAGAATCCCTTCTTTTACTAGTCTGTATTAAATTTAATTCAATTCTTCTGAGTAAGTATCACATCTCCATGTGATTTCTAATGCTCTAGGCTCTGCATCTGCATAGTCTAGTCCTTCCACTAGGTTTACACCTGATGAAATGAAACAATCATCTAATGTTACTTTTCTGTAAATGTCACCTTCTCTGTTGAATTGAACAATAACGATTGTACCAACATAATTCTTTTTAAGACCCATTTCGCCAGTTTCCGGATTGTAAGCCGCTCTGTACCATTGTCTCATTGATTTATATAAGTACGCTTGGTTTGAATCGTTCAAGTTTAGCGTGAAGTTGATTGTAATATCTACTGCAGTGTTAGCTGGCATACTTGCGAATGATCTATCCGCGAACTTGTATTTTTGTCCTACGAATTCCGTTGCTGGAGCTAATGCGTCTAAACCAGAGATTGAATTAACGTGTTGTAAAAATAATTCCTGTCCTGCGACTCCTGCTGGAGGTAATAATGTCACCTCAAATAGGTTAGCCTGTACTGGTTCGAAATTTCTACCTTTCTTGCTAGTTTGGTCCTCTGAATAATGTGGTAAAGCCATATCTTAATTTTCTATTTTATTTATATATCTTTCGTTTCTTATGCAAAGTTTCCAGTTGCAATTTCACCTGTGTTAAGTACTGTTACTCTCGATACTAGAATTTCAAGACCTTTAACTGGTTCTACGAACGTATCTAGAATACCCATGTTGTTATCAATCACTTCATTTGTATTGTTTGAAGTGTCCATGATATTCTTATAGTCGTATACACCACCATCTTTCTTCACTGACTCCATAAAGTTATCAGCTAGAGTTTTGATCTCTAATCTAGTTTGAGCGCTATTAAACTCAAATAGGTAGTTTTTAAGAATCTCAGCTAAACCATCTTCAATGTAAATAAGAACTTCTCTTACGTGTGCTGAAGATAAGGCTGATTGAATTCCTTGTTGTGCAGTCTTGTTACCTTTGATCGTTAAACCAACGCCTCTTTCGAATACGATTGGGTTGTAACCGAATGGCTCAAGTACATCTCTATCATTTTTATCGAATGCAAATTCTAGAGACTGTACACCTGTTCCACCTACAACACCTCTTCTTGGGCCTGCGATGATTGACCATGGTAATGCATCTAAAAATTTATCAATATAGTTGTTTGATACGTAAGCTGCTGGTGGAATAACTTTAGTTCTACCGTTCTCAATTACATTAAGACCAGGACCGTAGTAGAATGCATAGTTTGCACCTTCGTTGATCGATGGTAATGTGTAAAGTTGAGTTGGGTTATTCTCTAAGTTACCTCCAGTTGCTACGTGATTTACACTAAATCCGTAAGGAGCAGTTGAATCTTTAAAAGAAGGATTAGTTGCTGCTTTAAATTCTTTCACCATCGGTGCGTTAAGAATTGCAGAAGCATTTTGTCTTTCCTTACATAGGAATGATAATTCTTCTTTATTTAAGATACCACCAGCTTCTAATGAACCGAATGTATCAACAACATATCTGAATGTAATGTTGTCTTTGTCTACTAAAGCATTACCTAAACCAGTACCTGGCTTAATTGCTGTTAATAGTTCTTGTATTGTTTTCTCAGTTTGAGTTGCACCTTCTAATGGGAATGTTTTATAGAAACCTGAAGTTTCTTCGTATCTCTTAAGTGCATACTCTGGTCTTGAAGTAACTGCTCTATGTGATTCAAATCTGTAATAAGTTGTTCCGTTTTCAACAGATCTCTTAATTGATTTAATTCTAGATAGTTTACCACCATCACCTGGTACATACATACCTACTTTAATTGGCTGTACACCTTGAGCATCAACTGGGAAATATACATCACCAGCTTTGCTGTATGTGAATCTTCCTGCTTGAGCACCACCAAAGTCCCAACCGTCACCACCTAATGTTGGGAACATCACTGTTCTTGCGTTAGGTTGTAATGACCATGACTTAAAGTCAACAGTTACTGCTCTCTGCTTGATAGCTAGAGAAGTTAGGTTAGCGCCAGCGTATGATGCACTAAATCCAACAGAACCTGCTGGAGATACAGTTACAACACCCGTTTGACCATCAACACTAACATCGTTAATCGCAACATACTCGTTTGCATTTTCTGATAATAAGAAGTAGTTACCTCCGTTCTGTAAGTTACCATAGTTAAATGGAGCTTCAGATATAATTAGGTTACCATTAGCATCAACTGTCATAGTAACACCATTCTGCCATGTTGCAGCAGTTGCATCACTAAAATTTTCATAAGATTTAGATACCGGTCCGGCTGCTTCAATGATAATCCCATCCGATACACCTATAGTTGAAACTCCGGTGATCGCAACATACTCAGTACTTACTGAGCTAGTTAAGAATTTTGCATCATTAATATCATTTGCTAAAGTATTAGCATCAAGGCCTGTACCATTAATAGTTACAATACTACCATCGACAGATACGATACCTGAATAATTTGTTAAATCTAAATCAGTGCTTGATTTTTCTTGAAGTACTTTATGTGATAAAACTTCGTAATCTTGACGAATATCAAATCCATTACCTATTAGGTCGATTTGTGGAAGTGCATCTTCTTGTACTGCACAGAATAAACCTGTTCTTCTAGCCTCTAAGTTAATTAGAGTCTCGATATACATTTGGTTACCTTCTGCATCCATAAATTCAGGAATTAAAGATAATCCATTATATTGTGCTAATAATGTTACTTCTCTTAAACCTGCGAATTTAGCAAATTCTGATTTAATTAAACCATTCTCATCGAAGTATGTTCCGTAGTTAGGATCGTTATTTAATTCATCAGAATCAAATTTACCTTTGAATACAAATACATCTACTAAGTAGTCTGATACGTACTCATCTGCATCTACACCTTCTGGAATACCAGTTTCACCATACCATTCTCTAGCTGTTAATTCAAAACCTCTAGTATCAGCAGCTTGTCTAATGATAACTGTGATTGGATCTTGTTTGATATTAACAAATGAGATAGCGTGATTTGTATCTTCTGCAGCTGCAACTAATAATTTTTCATCATTAGGTACCCAGAATTTATCTGTATCAAATACATCTGTAAACTTCTTAGAAGCAGCATTAGATGCTTGAAGTGTATTAGCTGATAAACCTTCTTGTGAAGAGTTTGTTGCTGGAGAGAAAACTGATACTCTATCAGCCGCGTCGTCTGCAGTTAGGTTAAGAGCTAAGATTGGACCTCTTGATAGAGCTTCAATAGCTGATCTGTGGAAATACATTCCTTTTCTTTCTAATGACTTATCAACGCCACCGAAAACTTGTTTGAATTGTTCAACATCTTCTACTAAAACTGGAGTGTTGTATGGACCTTTTTTAGATCTACCTACAACCAATCTGATAGTCTCAGCTGGGATGTTCACGGTTTGTGACTTGTCAAACTCTAGACGATATACGCCTGAACTTTTGAACTGTAGTAATTGAGGACTTAATGCCATAATTTTTCGTTATTATTTTTTATTCTTTTATTATATATCCCTGTCTTTCTGCAAATTTATTTGAGCAGGTCATAAATATCAAATTGTAAATCTCCTTGTTGGTCGCTATCCTTATATAGTATAGCTTCCATCTGGTCATGAAGATCCGGGTCAATGAAATCTAAGAGCTCTTCTACGAAATCTGCATAATCCGTTGTATTAAAAAATTCTGTTGCAGTGATGCAAGTCATTATCACATCGTCGTTGCCCATTTGGGCTCCATAACTTCCATTTGGTAATGTACCAAAAAGGCTAGCTTCCGTCACTGTAACTTCATCTGTTAAATCTAATCTATTTATCTTGTACAATTTTGCAAAGTTCTGACAAAAGATAGCTTTATTGTCAGATTTTAGTTTAATACCTGGTTTTAAAGTTCTTCCATCATGTCGATGTCTAAATTTAACTACCATTTCATCATCAAAGTCATTTCTCTGTGGAAAGATACTTCTTAGGTATTGAAATAGTACTGTACCATAAGTATTGTATTCCACAATCATCTTCACGTTTTCAGAGTTAAATATGTCTACTGATAATGTATATAAGACCTTTGCAAAATCTT
>Ga0213869_10002652_pt1 | contig 12262 bp, 15 predicted proteins | sample PICome_10_FD_160083 | JGI IMG/M metagenome (GOLD analysis project Ga0213869, IMG submission 160083) | Coastal seawater microbial communities near Pivers Island, North Carolina, United States - PICO132 | ecosystem: Environmental > Aquatic > Marine > Coastal | place: USA: North Carolina...
ACAAAGAGCCAGTTAAAAGAGCTGAGAAATCTCTGAAGAATTTTGATCAATCCTTAGAGGTTATTGTTTTAGATAAATCAGCAAGAACAGCTCAAGATGCGGCAACAGCATTAGATTGTAATGTTGGAGCAATTGTTAAAAGTTTATTATTTAAAACAAATGATAGTTTTATACTTTGTTTGGTTGCAGGAGATAAGAGAGCCTCTTTGAGTAAAATAAAAAAAATAATTAACAAAAAAGATGTTTCAATGGCAAATCCAGAGGACGTAAAATCTCAAACAGGATATACAATTGGTGGCGTATCACCTATTGGTCATTTAAAGCAAATCGAAATTATTATAGACAATTCCCTAGAAAGGTTTAATGAGCTATTTGCAGCAGCAGGACATCCAAATTGTGTATTTAAAATAAATTTTACCAATATTCAAAAAATCACTAATGGAAAAGTTGAAAATATAACTGAATGAGACAACCTAAATTAATTGATTATATACTGTTAGTAATTCTAGCTTTAATTTGGGCTTCAGCTTTTTTTAATATTAAAATTGCAACAGAGTCTTTTGGCCCTGTTACAATTGCTTTTCTAAGAGTTTTTTTTGGATCTATTCCAGTACTATTGTTATGTTTTTACAAAAAAATAAGAGTGGAGGCATTCTCTAAAGATTGGTATTGGTTTGCTATAATAGGTTTTGTAAATTTAGTTTTACCTTTTTTTCTAATAGCTTACGGTGTTAAATCAGTACAAAGTAACTTGGCAGCAATATTAATGTCTACAACACCATTAAGCTCAACTGTATTAGGTCATTTTTACACAAAAAATGAAAAATTTAATGCACTTAAAACTTTTGGAATTTTAATTGGTTTTGCAGGAATTATTTATTTATTTTCTGACGACATACTGATTAATGATAACAATTTTATTTCTGCATTATTAATCTTACTTGGATCAACATGTTATGTTGTTGGTGGCGTTCTAACCCTTAAAATTAGTAAAAAGAAAAATGAAAATGTAACAGGATCTATATTAATTTGGGCTGTTTTAATTTTACTACCTTTAGTTTATTTTTTTGAAAAGCCTTGGAACTCAGTACCCAGTATAGAGTCCACAATATCAGTAGTTTATTTAGGAATGGTTTCAACAGGAGCTGCTTGGTTGTTAAGATTTAAAATTTTAAAAAATAATGGATTAATATTTCAATCCCAAGTCTCTTATTTGATACCTATTTTTGGAATTATTTTAAGCTACATATTTTTAGATGAATTAATTACCGATAAAGTTTTAGTATCATTATTTGCAGTACTAGTAGGACTTTATTTTGTAAAAAAAGCAGGATTAAATAAATCATGAATAAAGATGACAAAAGTAAAGTAGAAGAAGACTTTGAAGAAATTGATAATTTTTGTGAAGAATGTAAAAAAGAAGACGAAAGTGTTTCTCAAAATTTAATTTTAACAGGATTTAAAATTTGCAGTTCTTGTAAAACTTCTAAAACAATATTTCCAATTTAGCTGATATTGCTTATAGGCAAACTGTTCATTTTACTCATAACAAAAGATATTGAAAGAAAAGCAATTATTAAAAATGCTAAAAAGACTATTCCAAATGATTTAAAATTAGACTTAAGATTTAAAACTTGTTTTGTTGAAATGATTAATCCTGCAAATATCCAAAACTGAGTTAGAAATATTATTGGGATCATTAAATCTGGAGTTACAGCAAAAAATCTTAAAAGCCCTGGTGCATGAGCATAACCAACAGCTGTTAATACTTTTTTAAATGAAACTTTTGTCTCCTTATCTGGAAATAATTTTACACCAATTACATAAATAAATAGTCCCCACACAAACCAAGTAAGAATGGCTGTTAAGCCAGACATTGCAACTGCAGTTTTAATAACGGTATTTGCAGCAACTGCCCCAGCTAAACCATCCAATATCATGATAAGACCAGCAAAGTATACTGCTGCCTCACCAAAGTTTTTATTATCTTTGTAGAGAGATTTATCTAATTTAATAGACCTGACAACAATATTTAAAAATTGACCAAACATTATTTATTTTTTTTACTATTTTTCTGAGCTTTGTAAGAAACAAATAGTGGAAAGAGTATTAAAGCAATTACAATTATTATGCAAACTACGATTAGGAATGTTTTTGTCATTATTAGTGGGGGAGAATAAGTCTCCCCCAAATAATTAATTTAACCTTTAACGACTTCTCTAGTGTTTGCGTTATAAGATTCTGTAAATGGAATATCCACTACCACAGCATCAACTGGTGTTCCTGGTGCGTCAGAATATTTAGCAGGTAAATGAACTTTGTACTTAGTTCCAACTTTACCCTTAGGGAAACCATTAGAATTCAATGTTCCATCAAATGGTACATATCCCATTGCTATATTTTGACCTTTTTCAGGGTGATACCAAGGTGATGTGATAAATCCTACTGGATCTCCACCACTCTGAGGTGACACTAACCAAAAGTCAGGAGCATATTCTTCAATTGGTTTTCCACCCAACTCAAGACCTACTAACTGAAGTTTGTAAGGTTTTTTACCAGCCTTAAGTTCTGCACCCATTTTCTCTAAAGCAGCTTTTCCAACATAGTCAGCTTTTTTATTCCACTCACCTTTACCTGAAAGTGACACTTGATAACCAAGGTTACACTGGTAAGGGTTATGTTGTTGATCCATATCTTGTCCCCAAGAAAGAATTCCAGCTTGAATTCTTCTGTGGTGAGCAGGAGCGATAACCATCAGGCTATGTTTTTTACCTGCAGCAAGAACAGCATTCCACATATCGTCAGCATATTTAGTGGCATCTCTTAGATAAATTTCATATCCAGCTTCACCTGAGAAACCAGATTGTGAAATTATACAACTTCTGCCACCAATTTTTGCTTCAGCTAAACCATAGAAAGGCATATTGTCAAAATCAACTTGATCTCCACAAAGGTCTTTCATTAAAGCTTTTGATTTAGGTCCTTGAATTTGTACTGGACAAACATCAATCTCATCAATAGTACAATTAAACCTTCCGTCAGCATTAACACCTTGAAGATACATTCCTATATCAGAGTCCGATAATGAGAACCAAAATTCATCTTTAGAAATTCTAAGAAGAATAGGATCATTTAAAACACCACCATAAGCATTACATAAAATTACATATCTTGCTCTCATTGGTGAGATTTTAGTTGCATCTCTAGTTATAACATAGTCAGTAAACTTTTCTGCATCTGGACCTTTAACTCTAATTTGTCTTTCAACAGCAACGTTCCACATTGTAACGTGATTTTTAATTGCTTCATATTCAACCATCGCTCCACCATCTTCAGGTTTTACATAACCTCTTGGGTGATAAATACGATTGTATACAGTTGCTCTCCAACAACCAGCTTGCATAGATAAATGCCAGTATGGAGATTTTCTTACTCTTGTTGAAATTAACATCTCAACTTTTGTAGGACCACTTTGTCTTAAGTTATATGGTACTTCACGATCTGATTGATCAACTGAAGTTACGTGTTTTAGTTTAGTATAGTCAAATTCATTAGACATAACCATTCTCCTTCAACCACTTGTTAGTTTCCTTCAAGCCGCCGAATGTATAAATGTGGAAGTTACCTGTAAACTCTTTCACTTTCCCAATTAAATCATTAGGGTCTTTAGGTTTCAATAAATCTAATGCCTTACTAAAATTAGATCTAAGAAAATTTATGGAATTTTTCGCCCCAACTATATTAGCAAACTTAATTAAGCTGGATATTTTCATTGGCCCAGTAATTCCCACATGCACTGGTACTGACTGCTTAGAAATGAAATCTACAATGGGTTGACTATCTAGTAACCATTGAGTCACTATATAATCGGCGTAAGGTTTTTTATCCATCATAGCTTTTTCTAATTCTTTATCAGAAATATCAGGACTACCTTCCGGATGCCCTGCTATTCCTATTTTAATTCCTTCAAAAAATCCTGTTTCTAAAATTTGTATTGAACTATCAAATTTTCCAATTGGATCTCTACTACCACCTATTACTAAAGCTTGTTTTGTACCAACATCTTTACATCTTGTGATAAAATCTTTTAACTGATGCTCATCTAAAATTGATCTTGCTGGAAAATGGGGAACTGGATTGAAACCTTTTTTAACTAAATCACCAGATTTTGCTGCGGTTTCTTTATAGTCTCCACCTGGTAGCATAGTCACATAAACATCTTTAACTGGTGGCAATGTTTCAAGATCAGTGTGAGGTCCAACCTCAAGAGAAAAATTCATTTTTTTTTGATCTTTATCTTTTTTGTAAAAGCTGTCAAAGAAATTCATCTTGTGGACAAAGATATTTGTTGCCAAAATAAATCTCAGTGATAATTTTTTTTATGTCCAAAAATACCAAATATTTTAAACTTTCAGAGATTTTAGATTTGGACAAAATCAGGGTTGTTGGAAACCCTATTGAAACAGCTCATGGCTTACCAAACGAGTGCTACACTAGCTCTGACTATCTAACCATTGAAAGAGAGAGGATTTTCAAGGATAAATGGACGGTGATTGGCGTTGGAAGTTCTGTGCCAAATGTAGGAGACGCTCGACCTTATAATTTACTAGGTATCCCTCTTATTATTCTAAGAGATAAGGAGAAAAAAATAAGGGTATTTCACAATGTCTGCAGCCATAGAGGCTTCAAGCTTTTAGATGAGCCTTGTGCTTTGAAAAATGTCTTAAGATGTCCATACCACTCCTGGTCCTACAATTTTGATGGAAAGTTAGTTGCGACACCTCACATTGGAGGTCTGAATGTTCATGAGACAGAAAAATTTGATAAATCATCAAGCAATTTAAAAGAGGTTAAAATCAAAGTTTGGATGGATATAATATTTGTTAATATAAATGATAATGAATTAGAGTTTGATGAGTATATCAAGCCACTTGAAGAAAGATGGTCAAAATTTATATCTAAGGAAGATCAAAAATTACTTAAGCACGCAAAAGATCATGGATACTTCAGTCTTGATGTTAAGTGTAACTGGAAGTTTGCAATAGAGAATTACTGTGAAAGTTATCATTTGCCATGGATACATCCTGAATTAAATAAAGTTTCAAATATTAGTAATCATTACCATATTCAAGGTCTACCCAATAGATTTGCTGGGCAAGGAACAAATAAATATGATCAACCTGTTAAAGGAAATCAAAGTTTTAATAATTTTCCAAATTGGCCTAAAGACTTATCTAAAAAGGCTGAATATATTGCTTTATTTCCAAACGTAATGATTGGTCTTCATGTAGACCATTTTTATGTTTTTTGGTTAGAACCAAAGTCTATTAGTGAGACTAAAGAGCATTTAATGATGTATTATGTTGGTGATGACAGTGCAAATGGATCTGAGTTTAGTGAGATGAGAAAAAAAAATTCAGAATTTTGGAAAGAAGTAATGAAAGAGGATATAAAAGCTATTGAGGGTATGCAGGAAGGTAGAAATTCACCAGCATATAACGGTGGAAATTTTTCACCAATAATGGATAATCCAACCCATCAATTTCATAAATGGGTAGCAGAAAATTTAATATAAAATGAAAATAATTTTAATAATGGGTCTACCCGGCTCGGGCAAGACAACTTTAGCAAATGAAATAGCACCAATGTTAAATGCCAAAAGACTGAATGCTGATGAGGTTAGAAAAGAAGCTAATGATTGGGATTTTTCAGAACAAGGAAGAATAAGACAATCAAAGCGAATGGCAGATTTTGCAAAAAAATTGAAAGATGAGGGAAATTATGTTGTGGCAGATTTTGTTTGCCCAACTCCTGAAGCTAGAAACTTATTTCCTGCTGATTATATTATTTGGGTAAACACAATAAAAGAAGGACGTTTTGATGATACTAACAAAATGTTTGTAAAGCCTGAAAAATTTGATTGTCAGGTCACAACTCAAGATGCTAAATACTGGGCACCAATAATATTAAAGGAGATAAAATAATGACTTACAAATGGGACAATAAAAAACCAACTGCACAAATGTTAGGAAGGTGGCAACCATTTCATGATGGTCATTATGCATTATTTCAGGAAATTATTAAAAAAACTGGACAAGTTTGTATTCAAATAAGAGACGTTCAAGGAGTTGATGATAACCCATTTGATTTTGACACAGTGAAAAAGAATATTGAAGAAAGATTAAACCCAGAGTTTGAAGGTAGATTTAAGGTGATATTAGTACCTAATATTACAAATATTTGTTACGGTAGAGGAGTTGGTTATAAAATTGAAGAAATAGTTTTATCAGAGGAAATTCAACAAATATCGGCAACTAAAATTAGAGCTAAAATGAGAGAAGATGGCAAACTTAAGTAATATTAAAGTAAAATTTTCAAATAAAGATATTGCCTCAATCATCATTAATGAGCCAAAAACATATAACGCACTTTCATTTAAAAATTTAAACGACCTAATCAAAGTTTTTAAAAGATTAGATAATAATAACGATGTTAAAGCAATTATTATTGAAGGTGCTGGCAAAGGTTTTAGCGCAGGTCATAACTTAAAAGAAGTGAGTGGATTAAAAAAAAGAGAAAAGTATCAAAAACTTTTTAATCTTTGCTCAAAATTGATGCTTCAAATAGTTGAAGGAAAAAAACCAGTTATTGCAAAAGTTCATGGGGCAGCATTTGCAGCAGGTTGTCAGTTAGTTGCAAGCTGTGATCTTGCTTACAGTACTAATGATGCAATTTTTGCAACACCAGGAGTAAATATTGGTTTATTTTGTAGTACACCAATGGTTGCAGTTAGTAGAAAAGTTAATAGAAAAAGAATGATGCAAATGTTATTAACTGGTGAACCTATTAAAGCAAATTATGCAAAAGAAATTGGACTAATTAATAATCATTTTGCTAAATCAAAATTAAATAATGAAGTATTAAAAATTGCCAAAACTATTGCTTCAAAATCAAGCCTTACAATTAAAATTGGAAAACAAACTTTTTATAATCAATTAGAAATGCCATTGAGAAAAGCTTATGCATATACGAGTAAAATGATGACTAAAAATATGATGGCAATGGATGCAAAAGAAGGGATCTCAGCATTTTTGCAAAAAAGAAAACCTAAGTGGAAACATAAGTAGTGAATGATAAAATAAAAAAAATTCTCTCAAAGTATAAAACAATTGCAATGGTGGGTGTTAGTAAAGATGATAAAAAACCCTCAACTATTGTTATGAAATATATGCAGAAGTATGGCTTTAGAGTTATCCCAGTTAACCCAAGTGCAAAGGGTCAAAAAATTTTAGGAGAAGAGGTTTTTGAAAAACTTGAAGATATTAAAATACCTATTGATATTGTAGATGTATTTAGACCATCTGCAGAAGCTAATAAGTATGCAGAAGAGAGTGTTAAAATTGGAGCTAAAGTTCTTTGGTTACAACTTGGAATTAGAAGTGATGATGCTAAAGAGTTGGTAGAGAGTAATGATATTGAATACATTGAAAATAGATGCACTAAAATGGAATATCAAAAGCTTTTTTTAAATATCAACCCAGCTTTTCCTGTTTTGCAGAGCTAGTTTTTTATGACCCAAGCACGATGATAAAAATCATCTATATTTTTTTGAATTAATCCCTTTGCAATCTGATTAGCTTCTTGTTCTTCAAAGGGGCCATGTTTTTTTTCAGTATTCTTCAGTAATGTTTTAATTTCGTTTGGGTTGGTATGTTCACCTTCAATTACATAAAAATTTTTCATGGCTTTCTTATAGAACTAGTTTAAAAATACACAAATGAAAAAAATATTTCTTTTATATGGTCACTATAACGAAAAATCCTTTAACGCTGCGATTAGAGATACGTTTATAGAAACAGCTGAGGCAAAAGGTCATTCAGTTGATTGTGTAGATTTATATAAAGAAAAATTTAATCCTGTTTTTGCTGGTGAGCAAGCCGGTGAAGATGTTCTAGATCATCGTAAACGAATTGAAAAATGTGATACAATTGTATTAATTGCACCTATTTGGAACTTTAGAATGCCAGCAATTGTAGAGGGATGGATAGATAAAGTTTTATCACCACCATGGGCCTATACATTTAAAAAATTAGTTGGAAACTACGGTTATCCAATGGGAAATTTAAAAGACAAAAAAGCTATAATTTTTTGTACCTATGGATCACCAAGACTGGCTGTTACAACTTTCTTTTTAAACCTGCCTATAAGAAGATTAAAAAGAGGGGTCTTTCACATGTGTGGCATTTATAATATTGTTTACAGAAGATATTTTGCTGTACCGTTTGTTAGTGATAAAAAAAGAGAACTATTTTTGGAAGACGTCAGAACAACTGCTCAAAACATATAAAGTAATTTTAATTACTTTATTTTTTACATCTCCATCATTTGCTGAATTGGTAAAACCTAATAATGGGATTGAACCTTATCAAGTTGTCAAAATCCAATTAAGAAGCTTAAAACAGAACGATAATCCAAAAAAGGATAATGGAATTGAGCAGACTTGGGAATTTGCACACCCAAATAATCAAAAAAATACAGGTCCCTTAGATAGGTTTAAAACAATGATTAAAGGAAAATCTTATGTGATGCTACTTAATCACTTGGATCATAAGGTTGTGGAGATAAAATCTGATGATTTAACTGCTCTTTTTGAGGTAACAGTTCTTGATAGAGATAAGGTCTATTATAAATTTAAGTGGGCAGTTGAAAAATATATAAAAGAGGGTCCTCTCAAGGACTGCTGGCTTACCACAATGGTGTCTTCGCCAATGCCTCTTGGATCTTCAATTTAAGCTAATAACTAAACGAATTTTGTTTCGTTAATAATAAAAAAATAGTAGGAATCGGATTAATGAAATCTAAAGCTAAAGTTGTTGTAGTTGGTGGCGGTGTAGTAGGAGTTAGCGCCCTTTATCACCTTGCAAAAAAAGGTTGGTCTGATGTTGTTTTAATTGAGAGAAAAGAGTTAACATCTGGTTCGACTTGGCATGCTGCTGGATTACTGCCTTTGTTTAATATGAGCTATTCAGTTGGTCAACTTCACAAATATGCAGTTAATCTTTATAAAAAATTAGAAGAAGAAACTGGAAAAAATGTAGGTTTCAGTGTTGTATCAAATATTCGTTTAGCAAGTACTAAAGATAGAATGGATGAGTATCATCAGTATGCAGGTGTTGCTCAAACAATTGGTGTTGACGTAAAATTTTTAACACCCGATCAGGTAAAAGAAATTTGGCCTTTGTGTAATACAGAAGATTTAATTGGTGCAATCCAACACCCAGAAGATGGTTATATTCAGCCCGCTGACTTAACACAAGCAATGGCAACGGGGGCTAGAAATTTAGGTGCAGAAATTTATAGAAATACAGCTGTAGTTGGAATGAAACAAACTAAAGATGGCTGGATTGTTGAAACAGATAAAGGTGCAATAGAGTGTGAACATGTAATTTCTTGCTCTGGAAATTTTGCAAGACAAACTGGAAAAATGGTTGGTTTAGATATTCCAGTAATACCAGTTGAACATCAATATATCGTAACAGAACCTCATCCAGATATTGTAAAAAGAAAAAAAGATGGTTTACCTGAAATGGGAGTTTTAAGAGATAGTGATAGTAGATGGTATATGAGAGAGGAAGCAGGTGGATTAATATTAGGTCCATATGAAGATGGAGCACCCGCATGCTATGTAGATGGTCCATCAAAAGATTCTGAATATGAATTATTTCAAGAAGACTTAGATAGATTAGCACCACATATTGAAGGAGCTATTCACCGTGTACCTGCTTTTGGAGAAGTAGGAGTGAAGAAAGTTTATAATGGTGCAATTTGTTATACACCTGATGGAAACCCGATTGTTGGACCCGCATGGGGATTAAAGAATTTTTGGATTAACGAAGGACATAGTTTTGGAATAACGGCAGCAGGTGGAGCAGGATGGCAACTTGCTGAATGGATAGTTGATGGTGAACCTACAATAGATATGCTTGGTGTCGAACCAAGAAGATTTGGTGATTATGTTTCAAAATCATATTTAAAAGAAAAAAATGAAGAAGCATACAATCATGTATTTAAAGTTCATTATCCTGACGAAGAAAGAGAGGCTGCTAGAGAATTAAGAACATCACCTTGTTATGATAGAATGAAAGCCCTTGGTGCAGTTTTTGGTCAAAAATTTGGATGGGAAAGACCCAATTTCTTTGCAGTTGATGGGATGGAACAAAAAGATGACTGGTCTTTTAGAAGATCTAAATGGTTTAAGGCGATAGAAAAAGAATGTAAAAATGTAAAAGAGAATGTTGGTCTTTTAGATATGACTGCATTTGCAAAATGTAGAATTAAAGGATCTGGTGCTGAAGAGTTTTTAGATTATTTAGTTGCAAATAAACTTCCAAAAAAAATTGGCAGAATTGGATTATGTCATGCTCTTAATACTAAGGGTGGAGTGCATTCTGAATTTACAATCATGAAAGAAGCAGAGGGAAGTTATTATTTAGTTTCCGCAGGAGCAAATCAAAGATTAGACCATGACTGGATTCAAAAATGGATGCCAACCGATGGTAGTGTTCAATTTGAAAACTTAACAAATAGCATTGGTGTTCTAGTTGTCTCTGGTCCTAAAGCTAGAGAGTTAATGACTAGAGTATCAAGAGATGATTTTTCAAATGAAAACTTTAAATGGCTAAGTGCAAAAACTGTTGATGTTGGAAATGCACAAGTTAATGCTATGAGAGTAAATTTTGTAGGGGAACTAGGTTGGGAACTTCATCACCCAATTGAATACCAAAATCATATTTTCGATAAATTAATGGAAGCTGGAAAAGATTTAGATCTTAAGCCTTATGGAATTAGAGCAATGAATAGTTTAAGACTTGAAAAATCTTATAAACTTGTTGGTACAGAATTATCAATCGAATACTCACCTTACGAATCTGGGTTAGATAGATTTATTCACCCGAATAAAGGAAAATTTATTGGATTAGAGGCTTTGAATAAATGGAGAGAAAAAGGATTTTCAAATCAACTGGTTACCTTAGAAGTTCACAATATAGAAGATGCAGATGTTTTAGGAAATAATCCAATTTATGATAATGGAAAAGTAATTGGACGTGCAACTGGTGGAGATTTTGGTTTTAGACTAGGTAAATCAATAGCATTAGGAATGGTTAAGCCAGAGATTGCGACACCAGGGCAAAAATTGAAAATTGATATTCTTGGTAAAATGTATGATTGTACAATTTTAGAGGAAAGTCCTTATGACCCAGAAAACAATTTACTAAGAGCATAATGAAAATATTAGTCGCCGTAAAAAGAGTTATTGATTACAACGTCCAAATAAGAGTTAAGGAGGATGGCACTGGTGTCGTCACAGACAACGTTAAAATGTCAACAAATCCACCTGATGATAATGCAATAGAAGAAGCTGTAAAAATTAAAGAAGCTGGTAAAGCCACGGAAATAGTAGCAGTAACTATTGGTGAAGAAAAGGCACAAGAAACAGTTCGTAAAGCATTAGCAGTTGGTGCAGACCGAGGAATTCATGTTAAAATAGATGGAATTGTTGAGCCTTTAGCAGTCGCTAAATTATTGCAAAAAATTGTAGATAAAGAAAAACCAGATTTAGTATTTATGGGAAAACAAGCAATTGATGACGATTGTAATCAAACTGGGCAAATGCTTAGTGCATTATTAAACTGGCCTCAGGCAACTTTTGCATCAAAGATAGACATTAAAGATAATAAATTAGAAATCATAAGAGAAATTGATGAAGGTTTGGAGACAATTGAAGTTAATGTTCCAGCGGTGGTTACTTGTGATTTAAGATTAAATGAACCTCGATATGCTTCATTACCAAATATTATGAAAGCTAAAAAAAAACCAATCGATGAACTATCAGCAGCAGATTTAGGTGTTGATGCAGCACCAAGAGTTCAACAAATTAAAGTTGAAGAGCCACCAAAAAGAAAAGCTGGAATAAAAGTGTCAAGTGTAGCTGAATTAGTACAAAAACTTAAAAATGAAGCGAAGGTTATATAATGTCTATTTTATTAATTGCTGAACATAATAATAAAGAATTAAGACCATTTACTCTTAATGCAATTACTGCAGCATCACAAATTGATAGTGATGTTCATGCATTATTAATAGGAAATAATTGCTCTGAAGTTGCAAAAGCTTTATCAGAAATACCTTTGGTTAAAAAAGTAATACAAGCTGAAGCTTCTCATTATGAAAATTTTTTGCCTGAAAATTTTGCACCATTAGT
>Ga0213869_10002653_pt1 | contig 12258 bp, 19 predicted proteins | sample PICome_10_FD_160083 | JGI IMG/M metagenome (GOLD analysis project Ga0213869, IMG submission 160083) | Coastal seawater microbial communities near Pivers Island, North Carolina, United States - PICO132 | ecosystem: Environmental > Aquatic > Marine > Coastal | place: USA: North Carolina...
AGATACTCTAATAGTGTGTCATATGCACTATCGTATGCTTGAGACTCAACCCACTCATCACCTTTAGAGATTATCTTATTCCAATTGAAATCTCCTTCTAAATTAAATTCTTTTGTTTCTGCCATTTTTATACTCCATGTAAATTTGCATAACGTTGTCTTAGTTTATATAACTTATCGACATATTCTCTAGGGTCTGCCTCAAAGACTTGAACCCCACCACCATCAACAGCAACAACTGCCACTATTGAATCAATAACTTCTCCAGTAAGTTCCTCAACCATAATTGCGTATGCAGTCATTTGATGAAACCATGGGTCTGCCATGTACTCTTCTTTGTACTTTGCACTTGTCTTAAAGTCAATAATACAAAGTTCGTTATCCCAAACACCAACACAATCTACTTGTCCTGCCATTTGTAATGAATCACTCCACATTCCTGCTTCAAGTGCAATAGGTGTAATATCATCTAACACTGGTTGCACTGCATTGAACATTGATTCGTCTAAGATATTTTCAAAGACTAACTCCTCGTCTTGTCTTAGGTATTGTTCAAATAAGGAATGCATTTTAGTTCCTCGTCTTGCTGCTACAGATGAGATTTTATTTGCTTCTTCAGCACCTACTCGTTCTCTCCATAATTTAATGTGGTCTCTTGTAAGTAAACCCGTCACTGTTGTGACACTTGGATACCTCTGACCTTCGGGTGTTTCATAGAATCTTCTACCGTCTTCTTGTACACGAGTCATTGATTCCTGTAATTGCTCTAGGTCTCCTAGTGTGATTTGATTATCCATAATTTATTTTACTTCTTTCTTGACTGAATGTCTAGATGTTTTTTGACTATTTCTTTTGTCTTTACTTCTTTGACTCCACGTTGTCTATGTCTGTCCATAGGTGAGCCAGGGTTTGCAGATGCAATTTTGTTTAACACTTCCTTCATACCTTCATCTGTTTTTACTCTGTCTCCATGTCCACCTACGGTCATAGGAGCTCCAAGTATTTGTTGTTTTAAATGTGGGTTGTCTTCTTTGAACTGGTCTAACTTAGTGTAAGACATTATATGTTCTTCAACTTCACCTGTATCATTGTTTAAGAAATCGTATGCTGGCATTATATACCTTTGTCTTGAATATGTTTCTCTACGAGTTTAATTACTTTTGATTCAGAATACCAAAGACCACTGAACATTGATTCAGTGCCATCTTCCCATTGAACGTGATATCTTTTATAACCGAATGGTCTATCTGAAAAGATTTTAATATCACCATAACTCTCAACTAACATTCTCATACCATACTCATAAATTGTGGGACTGGTCTATCAGTCCATACTGCAAAATCTTTCTTGTAGTTTGCATAGTATTTATGGTATGCAGAGATAGAGTCATTTTGAACTTTGACATCTTCAGGCATACACTGGGGTGGTTCTGAATAAGAACCTAGTGTAATATTGTTTGGTATTTCATTGAGTAAGTCTCTGAGTTTTGTATCAGTCAAGTGTACCTTACCATAACGATAAGTGTATTCGTCACATAGTGCAGTAAACATATCGTATGCATACTGATACTGAATTGCATTCTCACGAACCCAACGTGTAGAAGGGTGGTTGATATGTGAGGCCTTGTATAAGATACCGTCCATATTAGAGTTGTCTAGTCTCCATCTTTGAATCCTACGACCACTAGATGCATCTGTATATTGTGTTCCGTCTAGCATTCTATGTGCAGTAGATAACATTTGTGCATACTCGATAATCATCTTAACTACGTGTTTGTCACAATGTAGTGTAGCAGATTCTACTGGGTCTTTGTGTAAATAAAATAAATTCATAATTATTTGTAAAATATATGTTCGTTAATAACTACAGTCTCATTAAGTGAGTCTGCCCAATATGGATATATCCATGTCGCATGATAATGAGTTGAACCTTCTGTAATGTCTCCATACTTAGATTGTATCACATCTCTTGCAATGTGCATAGAGGATAACCAAGTTGTACTGTCTACTGGGTCGTCTGACTTACCATCACAAAACCAACTAAATTGACATTGGTTCAATGCAGGAACTAGATTACCTTTCCAGTTTGTTTTATACTTTGCATCATAGACAACACCACATACAGTATCGGGATACCCATAGTGTTCAACTCTGTTAAGAACAACTTGTGATACTGCAATCTTACCAGCGAGTGGTTGATTACCTGCTTCAAAATATATGTTCTGTGCCATGCAATATATTTCATTGTTTGCATCTGAAGCTTCTATCTTCATTGATAATGCACCTACAAGAAAACCTAACCATGCACCTAGTAAAAGATAGTAGTATCTCATTCTTAATTTTTCAGGCCCTCTCATATTAAACTCCTTGTGTCATATGACTATATGAATCGGGACATGTATTGATTGGGTCTCCACAAGCACACGACTCTTCTTCTTCTTTAGAAGGAGCGCCCATCATAGACCTCACTTGGTCTTCTGTAAGTTTTTGTTCTCCATCTACTATTGATTGTTTAGCAAGTAATTCGTAGTTATTCATATTATTCTCCTATAAGTGTTTGACATTCAGTGAGAGCGTCACTCCCACTATTATATGATACTTGATTTCGGGTAGCATTGTCAAGCACTAAACAGTACTGACCACTAGTAGTATAACTATAGACATAAGTTTGAGTAGTGTCAACCTTTTCTATTTGTAATTCATCACCACTATAGATATATCCCTGTAATGTATTTACATTATCTATTCCTTTAGGGATACTACTTAGTTCTGTATACACATCTAATGATGTTGTAAGGTCTCCATTGACCACTATACTTTGAATATCATAGTTCACTAAATTATTAGAAGGGTTGTTTATATCCAATACAGTATTCAATGTAGGTTGGTCTGTATACCAATCTCTAATTCTAATTTCTTTACCTGTATCAGTAAGACTCACTTGTCTATCGAATTGTGAATTGGTTTCCCTATCGGAAAATAATACAAACTCTGATTCAGTAATTCTTAGTTCACCCTCATTATCGTAATCCTGCATAGTAGAATCTTTAAGTGTGACATCTATGTCATTGTCTATATAATTCTCTGCAAATAGATTAAGAGACTCCTCATAGAAGTCAGCACTTTGAGACACATTGTCTAGTGTCATAGACATAGTTTGATTGTTTCTATCTAATATATTTCCACTCCCATCTATTGTAATGTTATGGAAATAGAATCTTTTGATTTGTTGAAAGTCTCCTACAGTGATACTACCATCTTCTTCGTATGATATATCAGTTTCTAAACTAGTAAAACTTGGATTGGTTAATACAGTATTAATCATACCCTCACCCAAGTATTGATTGACTGGTGAAGCAACGGAGGGTTGCACCAAATCTTTCAAAGCTTCTGACGTTGCTAAAAAGTCAACAATCTTTTCTGCAAGAATTTGTGTATCAGTATCCCCAGTTAATAAGAAATCCTCATAGAAGTATATTGGGTCTATATCAAAAGAATCTTTCAACTCATTCATAACACCTTCTAGTCTTGATATGAGTAATGACATTATATCATTTGCATAAGTATCACAACTTTCACTGTATGGAATGTCTTGGATATTTAACCCACTTATAAAGTATTCTAATAAACTAAGAAAAGGTGTGATGTTAAAATCTACATCGGGTCTATAACCACCCTGTTCATAATATGGAATGTATGCCATTTCATATGCAGTCTCTACATATCCTCTTTCAGAATCATATGCACCAACTGGAACTTCTGCCCTTATAAGTTTCTTACCATAATGACATTGATTTGTAATACCTGCATTCCATGGAGTCACATTATAAGTTTCCCACCATGGGGCAGGAGGGTTGTCTCCATAGTATCCATTGGATTTATCTGTTTCATATTGGTCAACTGTTTCTTGACCTAAGAACCAATAGTAATTATCGGGTGGGTCAACAACTATAGTTTCAGTACAACCATTTTCATCTGCCATTATACATTGTGTATATGAATCGGTGACTCCTGTAAAGAAAGCACTTTGTTCGTCTTCGTCTTGGACTCCATTGAAATTTAAATCAACATAAACATTTGCACCCTCAACATAACCGTCAATAACTGTAATCTTATTTACATGTTCATGTATATTAAAATTATTTACACTTGTGTATACTGGTGGACTTGAGCCATTATCAACGGGGACAAGCACTAAACTTCCAGCACTTCCTCCACCACCACAACCTACTAACAAAAGTAGGGACATTAAACTAACTAACTTTTTCATATTCTCGTTCTCCGTTATGGTTTTCACCATTCTGATTATAGTTGTCAACAATCATGTCAACAACTTCTGTTGCATTGTAGGAAGTTCCTCCTACATGCCATTGGTAAGGTTCGGTAGGTATTCTACCAGTCTTCCAATTATAGATAGTGACTGTTTCATATTCCCAGTCATCTCTATCAATCTCATTGATATCATTTGCATCATACCACTTTGAATCTATAACCCACTCACAATTAACTTTTTCATATGGGTCTGCACTTGTAAATGTTGGAGGCCCTAACACTTGACACAACCTGTCATAAGTTGTTTCTTTATATCCCTGTAGGGAAGTTCCACCCGATGTCATATCGGGAGAACACACTTCGTAATCTTTAATAATCATTATGCAACCTCCAATTGAGACTCTTCAATCTCTGCAATGAGTTTGTCAGCATGACCGTTCCATTCGGGATGGTCGGGAGTATCGAAAGGACTCTCGACAACCTCAATATTAGTAATGTAGTCAAACGAACCATTCAGTCCATTGAACCTGTTGACATGTTTCATGACCAGTGCAGCCACACTTGCCTCAGTCAAACTAGGTGAATTGTAGTAAGAGTGTTCACCCTCACCAAATGCATCTTCTTCAAAGATGAGTTTCTCTACACTAAAGTGAACAGAGTAAACTGAACCACCTTTGAACTTATGAAAGTTATCACCATACTCCTCAACATTCTGAGTAGTGACAACGTAAGTTCTTGAAGTTCCGTTTTTGATGTGATTTAAATGTGTCATATTGTCTCCTTTTTTCATTATATACATAGTATAACAAAAAGTGGCACCCATTGTCAAGCACTACTTCTTTTTATTTTTTAACTTATCTAGAAATCCACCCTTTTCCCAAAACATTGGTTTGTTTAAATGTATTCCGATATATGGTAATAATACCATTAGTACACCTAAAAATATTGCGAATATTAATTCAAATGTTGTCATTTTTTTCTCCTATAAAAAGGGGGGTTAGGTCTCACACACCAATCGTGTAATAGTTGTAGACTTTGTGATACTTGACCTTCACCCGTCCCCGAGTCTTACGACCCTAAACTTCTCCTTCCAAATACTTAAGGACTGCTTTCTTTTCGATTGCAGATAAGTCCTCATGTGATTTGAATTGTGTCCATGTTGTTCCAAAGGTTATAAACTTATTCCCTGCAGTCACAGCTGCATTCCATAATGTGAGGGACTCTTCGTCTTGTCCATTGAACAATTCGTTGTTCTCACATAGTGTAATAAGTTTTCTTCCCAAATCTACGTATGCTTTTTCTTGTGCATTCATTATATTTCCTTAAGTTATTGTTTTTCAATACTTAACTAGTATACAAAAAAGTGGCTGGGATTGTAAAGGGGTTTTAGAGTTTTTTTTGAATTAAATTTAATTCTTCAAGTTTCTTTTGTAGAATCTCTGTTCTATTAGGCCAATAGATATAGTCTTTATCAGAATCCCTCATAAGATTCTCTAACAGTGGTCTGATAAAGTCGTCCATTTTATTAACAACTTCCGTTGCAGAAGTTGTTTTCTCAACTATCTTAGTATCAACAGAGGCAAGTTCCTCTGCGTCCATAGCTGTAAATCCGAAATCGTTATATTCTATACTCATACTATTATTTAGTAAATCTTTCTAAGTCTTTTAAATCTTCTTTATCACTTTGCACTTCTTTATAGTTTGCAAATGCTTGAATTGTGATTTCAGGAATTTCTATGTCGGGAAAACTTGTAATAAGATAAAAAATTACCCCTGCAATGTCTTGATGTTTTAAACTAGGTAATTCGGGGCTGTTTATCAGACCAAGGTTGATAGTAGACATCCTATATTGCCTGTTAGAATTATAGGTAAGATTATTTCCAAGATGATTTAGAGATGCCTTCTGAGCTGCATACATATATCCCTTAGAAATGTTTGGTTGAGCTGCACGACTAGATATATTGATAATAAACTTCTTACTATCATTCTGCCATGCACGGTGTGTTATATCTAATATCTTAGTTTGGTCGAAATCATTGTGTGCATGATTAATTAATACATCAACATTGTTCTCATTATCCTTATCATAAATCCAGCACTGGGTGTCATTCATTATAATATCTTCTATACGAATAGAATTTACCTCTATTACATCTCCTTGATATGGAGTTGCTTGTAATGTATTCTTAATTATCTCTGCGAGACCACTACTTCCTGTTATTGCTACTTTCATAATATTCCTTAACTATATCAAACGATGGTTTTCCAAATAGTGAACCATCTACACTACACTTATTACACGGGGACATACTTCTATCTCCCTTCATAAGTTTTTTTCTAATCTTTGTCATAGGTTTAGAGAACCATACTTCGTGTAAAGACATTGTCAATAGATTCCCTACGACATGTTCCCTTCCCCAATCGTTAGAACAGAACAATACATCTCCGTTCCAGTCTACAAACATTTTATAGAATGGGTAGTGACATGGTTTACCTTTTAGATTCTCTACAGTGTCGTCTTCAACACCGACCCAGTCAACGACACCACTTCGATTGTTTAGTATCAGTCCGTGTTTCTCAAAGTCTCCCCAATGCATTCTGTATCTGTATTGGTCTTCATGCACTCTTGCATCAGCCATCATAGTGTCGAAGTGTTGCATTTGTTCTATCCCGTCATACAAATTGATATACAATAAATCTAATCCACTCTTATACAATCCGTTAATGTAATCTATGTCTAACTTATCTCCGTTAGTGTTGCACTCTATTGTTGCAAAAGGTAGATTCATTCTAAACACTTTAACGATTTCTATAAAGTTGGGGTTAAGTAAGTTCTCACCAAACCCACTAAAGGATATCTTGCCTCTGAATTGATTCTCACCTAACTCTTCTGCAATTATCTCTGCACCTTTAACTGTTAAGTGTAAGTTTCTGTTAGGGAATACTTTAGGGTCATGTCGTGGACAAAACACACATGTTCTATTACAAAGTTCTGTAGTGTTAATCTCTACAGTAAGAATAGAATCTAAAGGCGAACTACCTTGTACTTTATTCCAATGTTTCTTTTCTTGCTCTCTTCTATGTTCTAAGAAGTCGAACTGGTCAACTGCAGTAATAGGAATGTTTCTTTTATTGTCTTTCACAAATTACATGACGTTCAATGTCGTCTTCCTCTTTAACATATTTATAAACTATATTATCACCTTCTTCAAACGGTGAAAAGTATTTTGGTATTGTAAAGAACTGCTGGTCTTCATACTCACTCAATTTAGTTGCACGAGGAAACCCTTTATGTTTATAGTAGAAGGGTTTAATACATATACTGCGACCAACATTCATATCAAATGCAGAGAAGATAAGTGTGTCTTCTACACTATGTAAAAATAATTTGTTAATGTCATGAAAGAAACCGAGTCGAATAGAATATTCTTCGGGAAAATTAAATCTAAGGACATCATCTATGATGTCCCTAAAGTAGTCCTCATAGATAGGACTGATTTGATTTAATTGTAATGGACGGACTATATCTTCCTTAGAAGTAGCCACCGTCTCTGACATCGTCATTCTCATTATCACCTTCTTCAGTTGAATTTACAAACTCCCCACTATCTTGTAGGTCTTCAATTAACTTTGTAGTTTGGTCTTGGAATGATTGAATCATGTCTTCTTTAGTATCTTTAGTTGATACATTGAAACCTAAACCTTTAGATACTTCTTCGATTTTTTTCTTAGTCATACCTTCAAGTTCGTCTGAACTAGGAATTACAATCTCATCATATTCCTCTTCGACTTCCTCTTCTTTCTTTGCATCTATTTTATCTTGAACTGCCTTTAATAATTCTTCTTCAGAATCATACACTGCAGATACTTTTTGTGGTGCAGGTATCTGTCCTTTTAGATTTGGAGCATTACCACCAGTAATAGGGAAGGTAGGTGTAGTTGTTGTATCTTCTTCTGCGACTTTAAGTTCTTCAACTATATCTTCTTCAGATAGTTCTTCATCAAGAAAATCTTTTTCTTCTTGTGTAAAATCTTCTTCAGATACAAATGATTCGTTAAACTGTTCTTCATCAATTAAATCCATTTCGACTTGGTCTAGTTCGTCTACTTCTGATTCAACTCTATCTACTTCTTCAAAAAACTCTTTAGTTCCTTTTGCATCTGTAGGAACATCTAATTCTAATTCTACAGGTTGTTTCGGTTCTTCTACTACAGGATTCATTGCACGTGCAACTGCAAATGCAGGAGAAGTCTTGCCTGGGACTTTAGGTTTAGGTTGTAGATTTGGTGTTGTTATGTTATTCTTTTCTACTTGAACTATTGAGTTGACTTGTGCCTTTTCATCATCTGTAAGGTCAACTTGTTTCTGACCTTCAGTAAGACCAACCTTACCGTCAGCATTTAAGTCCATTGAAATGCCATGAGACAATAGAACTGCTTCCATATTTGCAAGTCTTTCTTCTGCAGATTTTCTTCTCTGTCTTTCAGAAGCCATACTATCAAAAAGTTCTTGTTGTTCTTTTTCTCTTTCAGCAACAATGTTTGCAGTTTCTTCTTCTTGCAATTCTTGTAGTCTTCTTTGTGCAACTTGTACTTGAGTATTGTACTCAATTAAACCTTTACCAACTTCTTCTCTAATAGAGACTAAAGAGTCTAGTTCAGAAAGTTTAAAGTTTCCTTTTTGTAAACCCACCTCAAGTATGGTGGAAATTGTTTGTGCATTACTTGGAGTAATGCCAATTGTGTAATTTTGGATACGTTGTTGTACCAATTGATATTCACTAAGTTGTGGTGGTTCCACCATTTGTTGTGAAAATTCTGATTTGACTTCATCTGCCATAATATATCTATCCTATAGTTTATCAGCTGAGCCGCACACGACTAGAAAGATATACATCGGGAAATGTAATAACTTTCCCACTTTATTTTATGTATAGTCTCTGGCGACTTGTACTAATATTTAGTTAAAAATTGTGTCGGGGAACGCTTTTTGAGCGATATTTTTAGTAATGTTTTTGAAAGGCCATTGACCTTCTTTTACTAAATCCAACAGTTCTGCTTCCTTAGCAGGAATTGCTTCTAACAGTTGAATCCACATATTCTCTCTTCTGTTTTGTGGAATCTGTTCTGTACAAAAATATTTAAATTGTCTAAACTCGAATCTAAGACTTGTTTGTGCAAGGTCTGAAGCAGGTGCATCATCTAGTTTGTATGGTGTCTTACCTTCAGGCAATGTTGAGTTGATATTATCATCAAACGCCCATTGTAATACTGGTTTAACAGCACCATTCCTTTGACCAAAAACTTTTAGTCCTTGAACTGCATTAGTTTCTGACTCTTGTGCAACAAGGTCTGCCTGACATAATATTTCATATACGTCTGCATCATTAGTAAGTGTTTTTCGTTCAGTCACTAATTCTAGTTTTGGTTTATTGGGAGCACCCTTCGGTCTTCCTCTTCCTCTTTTTTCTGTCATAATGTAAAATCCTCTACATGGTTAAGTAAATCATTCAAACGATGACTTACTAGATAGTTAAAAACTTTACCTTTAACTATCGTGGTTTTTTCAAACTCATTTAATATTTTGTCTTCTATATCGTTTGGTATAAAGTCTAAGTCTATTAAGGTTTGGTTTCTTAAATAATTACGATAGTATTTATCGTCTTTTTGAATGGTCATTCTGAGATATGATTCTTTAATGCCTTTTCTTAATGGTGTTTGTCTAATACCTTCATCAAATACATTGTCATTAGAAAGTATATTAGGAATACCGTCTGACTTATCTCCCGAAAGAATATGTTCTTTAAGGAATAGTTCGGGGTCTTCACACACAACCATTTTGTTTAAATTAGGAGACCACTGTTTTACATTATCATATTTGTGCAACTGTTGAAAGTCTTTGTCTCCACTAATAATTAGTACAGGTTCTTTTGCCTTCTTTGTTAACACTGCAATGATATCATCTGCCTCACAGTTTTCTACATACATATATCTGTATGGGAAGTTGTCTCTAATCTCGTCTTTGACTTTTTGTAATGTATCAAATAACATTTTCCAATCTAAGTCTGACGCCTCTCTTGTCTTCTTTCTACCTGCCTTATATAAAGGGTAGTAGTCTCGTCTCCAAGGGTGGGCTGCATCAGTACAAAGAGTTATCTCTCCATACTCACCTGCATATTTCTTTTGGTAATTTCTAACGGAGTTTAGAATCATATGTCTTAACATATCCTCTGAAACATCACCGTCATTCATTTTGAGTTGTGCCATCAAACCTGCAATTATGGTTTGAGTAAAATCTATAAGTATCATCTAATCACTTTTATTAATAATGTATTTTTAGTAATTAAATCGTTTCCGTCTTTTAGTTTGGAGCGAGGAATCTCATCTAAGAAATTCTTTGCAATTATATTACCACCTTTAACTATTCTATCAAGAAGTGTCTCATCTGTCAAGGTCTTTTCTTCACATATATTATAGTCGGTAATTCTAGACCCTTTAACAGATAAACCACCGTAAGTTTCAAACTTAGTAAACTTCTTAGAAGCAACATTGTATGTAAACAAATATTTTGCACGGATAATTTCTACTGGGTCTATGGAATGATACTTACCATGTTGTTTTAAGAATGGAAGTCTTCGGACTAGTTGTTGTGGAGTTTTAATTCTAACTTTGCGAACAGGTTTATATTCTAATACATACTTTGATATATCAGATTCTATCTCGTCCAGTTTTTTAATGATTCTTTCTTTAGAGGCCTTGGTTAAAAAGTTATAAGCTTCGTCAAGCTGCTCACAACCTTCCTCATTCACTAGTTCATATTTTATGTCGTGTGTAAATCCCTTCATAAAAGCAACAACCTTCCCACTGTATTCTAGTTGTTCCAAATACTTGTACATTGAAAAGGAAGACTTGCCTTCCTCCATAAGTTTGTCAATTTGAAATTCAACTTCGTCTAAGGCATCCTCTGCCTTGTTTCGCATTCGTTCTTGTATAGATATTTTTTGTGTCATAATGAATAGTATATAGAAAAGTGCATACCTTTGTCAAGCGGTTAATCAGAAATATCTTCTCCTTTATTCGTTAACATGAATTTTCTTGAACAATTAATCATAACATTTGCACGAGACATGAAGTCTCGATTTATGAGAAGAGGAATACTTCCTCTTGAATCTAAAGACACTTCAGTATCTTTATATAATGTGTTTAGGAACTCTATGTCCATTAACACAACTGGTCGTTTCTCTGCAGGTTTAACTAACTCAACTGTTCTATGTAATGGTTTAGTATGAGTCTCACCTTGAAGTTTCCATGTGACCTTCTTACCTTTAATCACTACATCTTCTGCATGGAGTGAACATACTGAAGTAGAGTTTCCTGTATCTAACTTACCAGTCATTTCTTGACCGTCAACTATAAAGGACTCTAACACTCCACACTGTTTAGGTTCCTTCCTCCACATGTCTCTGTCAAAGTAAAGTTTAAGAACCATTTTAGTAATGTCTTCTTCGATTGCTTCAGAGATTGCTTTACTACCAGCACTATGATTGACTTCAAGAATGTACGGTGAGTCCTTGTCTCTGTTCTTAGCAGGAATGTAATCCACTCCTACCCATTGACCGTTCACACCTTTTGCAGCCTTAAGACATTCTTGTTTTTCCAATTCAGTCATTTCAATTAACTCAACTGATGCACCTTGTGATGCATTACTTCTGAAGTCGTCTGTAATCTTATTACGTTTCATTGCACCAACAATTTCTTGGTTTACTATCACGCACCTTACGTCATAGTCGGACTCAATGTATTCTTGTAATAGAATATCAGTGTATGGGTCAATCTTATAAATCAAACTAATCTGCGATTGTAAACTTCTTTCAGTTTCAATTAACAGAACACCAACACCCTTAGAACCACTAAGTGTTTTAAGTACCATTGGAAATTTATTGTCTAGTGCTTCGTGGGCTGCATCAACAGCCTCGGGTGTATCATTT
>Ga0213869_10002656_pt1 | contig 12252 bp, 11 predicted proteins | sample PICome_10_FD_160083 | JGI IMG/M metagenome (GOLD analysis project Ga0213869, IMG submission 160083) | Coastal seawater microbial communities near Pivers Island, North Carolina, United States - PICO132 | ecosystem: Environmental > Aquatic > Marine > Coastal | place: USA: North Carolina...
TCCCGAAAGCCGCCTGTCGTGATCAACCCTGTGCGCGATAGTTTGCGTTCCAACACCGCGTTTGTCGTTGTCGTGGTTCCATGCACGATCAAGTTGATGTCAGATAATTTCACTTGGGCGTCATCTACGGCTGTCAGGACACCAAATGCCTGATTGTCCAGCGTCGTCGGCGTCTTTGCTATCCGTATATGTCCCGTTTTGCCGTCAATCACGACAAGGTCGGTAAAGGTGCCGCCTACATCCACACCGATTATTCCGCCCCGATTAGTCGACATATCTGTGTCCTGCATCAATTTACATGTATGCAAGTAATCTTCATGCGGCCTGTTTAGTCAACCACAATGACGCTTACTGCGGTCGTAGAGCTTATCGGCCCCATATATGCACGCGATCATTGGCGTTAAGTGCAACGTCTATTTGATGGGTGTCAGTCGGGAACTTTTTGATCCTGTAGTCGCCGCAAAAGACACATCCAAACTTCATACCCCCCACAGAGATATGCGCTAGGCCGAAGCCTGCCATAGGTAGTCCCCATTTGATCTTCGAAGAATCTGAACTCTTGGTGCGTGATTGTGACATTCCGGCCGTCACCTTCCGCTATGGCTGCGATGTCAACAGTGGGCAAGGGCCGCAAATTACGTCGGCGTCAGCCCGTTCACAAGTCGGAAAAAAGTTGCCAGATGCCTATGTTTGGTCCGGCGCAGGTTATACCCAACTTGAATAGAAAGCTGATAGGCTTCGGTGGAACTGGCTTTTAATATGCATGCAGAAATTATTGACACCTTGCTTCCGGTACCGCAACGTCTGCTTGTGTAATAACAAAAAAGCATACCCATGACAGTTATCACTCCATACCTTCGCCCCTCTGCTTTGGAACACGCGCTTGAGGCGCTTGAGGCCGGATCGTTGCGAATTGCGGCAGGGTGCACTGATTTGTTTCCCACGACGGAACATAAGCATTTGCAAGGCTCCATTCTGGATATTACCGGGATTGAATCGTTGCGCGGGATCAGTCATACGGAAGACGGTATCCGTATCGGGGCCACAACGACATGGACCGATCTCATAAAGGCTGACCTGCCGCCCGCCTGTCGCGGACTTCAACTTGCCGCCCACGAGGTCGGCGCATTGCAAATTCAAAACCGTGGCACCATTGCAGGTAATCTGTGTAATGCCTCACCCGCCGCAGACGGTGTGCCGCCACTATTGACACTTGATGCAAAGGTTGAGCTGCAATCCAAGGGTGGCACCCGCGTTGTGCCTTTGCACTACTTTATTACGGGACCGCGCAAGACCGTGCTGGCCGAGACCGAACTTATCACTGCGCTTCTTATCCCCAAATCTTCTCTAACGGGGCAAAGCCATTTTCTAAAACTGGGCGCGCGCGCCTACCTTGTTATTTCTATCGCAATGACATCTGCACGGCTTGTTGTGCGTAACGGCGTTGTGGTTGAAGCTGCCCTCGCCATTGGGTCGTGTGGTCCTGTCGCTACCCGTGTGCCACAGGTTGAGGCACAGATGATCGGCAAAGCCGTTGATCCTGTTGTGATCACCGATGATATGGTCGCAGCTGCCATTGATCCTATTGCGGACATGCGCGCTAATGCTGCTTATCGTACCATCAGCGCGGCAGAGCTTTTGCGCCGGACCGTCCTAGAGCTGGCTATGGATCTGGGGGCCGTCACATGACCTCGATCACGCTGAACATTGCACGCCAGTCTCACATCGTTGAAACCCATATGGCGCGCCGTCTGTCAGAAGTGCTGCGCGATGATCTCAAATTAAAGAGCGTAAAAATCGGCTGTGACGCGGGGGATTGCGGGGCCTGTACGGTCTTAATCGACGGCGCGCAGCACTGCGCCTGTCTAGTCCCTGCGGGGCAGGCGGATGGTCGCGAGATTGAAACGCTTGAGACCTCTGAGCCACAGTTGCTCGCTCGGCTGCAAGCCAGTTTTCTGGATCACGGGGCCGCGCAATGCGGAATCTGTACACCGGGAATGATGATGGCCGCGACCGAACTGTTGCGCGCTGTCCCGAACCCCGATCAGGCACAGGTTGAAGAAGCCCTTGCAGGCGTTTTGTGCCGCTGCACCGGCTACCGCAAAATTATTGCCGCAGTGATGGACGCCAACAGCCAGACAACTGCGTGCCCACCGCCCAAGGCAGGCCATGCCGTTGGCCAACCAATCCGAAGGCTAGACGGGAAGGCGAAAGTCAATGGTACAGAGGTTTTTGGCGCTGATTTTATCCCCGATGATACACTGCTGGTCCGCGCCATCCGTGCTCAACATTACCACGCGGATTTTGAATTCGGTGATTTACTGGCTTGGGTCAAGATGAATGCGGGGGTCGAATGTGTGATCACAGCCGCCGATATTGCTGGGATAAATTGTTACGGGGTAATCCCGCCCTTTGCGGATCAGCCTGCGCTTGCTGAAAAAACGACCCGCTACAGAGGAGAGCCTGTTGCCTTGGTGGTTGGCAATCCAAAAGCGCTAGAAGCACTTGGTCTGGATGATTTTCCGATTTCATGGACGCCGCGCCCCCATAGCCTGACACAAGCAGAGGGGGCAGGCCCTGACGCCACTTTGCTGCATGATGATCGCCATGACAACACGCTGATCCGCGGCAATGTCATTAGCGGTGCACCCGATAGTGCCATGGCTGAGGCTGCGCATGTCGTTACCGGCCACTTTGAAACGTCCTATGTTGAACACGCTTATATCGAACCCGAAGCCGGGGTCGCGTGGATGGAGGCTGACGTCTTGTGTATCCAAGCCTGCACCCAAGCTCCCGTCATGGACCTCGAAGATACCGCCAAGGTTCTGGGCCTACCTTTGAATAAGGTGCGGATCATCCCTTCGGCTGCAGGGGGTGGTTTTGGTGCGAAGCTCGATGTGACGTTGCAACCCTTGCTGGGCCTTGCAGTCCTAAAAACGGGCATGCCTTGCCGTATGGTTTTTTCGCGCCGAGAATCCATGCAGGCCAGCACCAAACGCCATCCCGGATCAATGCAAGCCAGCATTGGTGCGGATGCAGGAGGCAAGGTCGTGGCGATGACATTCCATGGGGATTTCAACACAGGTGCCTATGCCAGCTGGGGCCCAACAGTAGCAACCCGCGTGCCTGTTCATGCCTCCGGCCCGTACTTGACGCCGAACTATCGCGCCACGAGCCGTGCAGTGCACACTAACGGTCCAACGTCAGGTGCGTTTCGGGGATTTGGTGTGCCGCAAGCGGCAATCACGCAAGAAAGTCTTTATGATGACTTGGCCCAGAAATGCGGGATCGACAGATTGGAATTCCGGCGGATCAACGCCCTGCGCGACGGCGATGTGACGCCTTGCGGGCAAACCCTGCAAGCGGTGGGCATAATTGACTGTCTGGACGCTTTGAAGCCGCATTGGGATGAGTTCCATGCCGAAGTTACAGTCTTCAATACGACCTCTCTCGCCCACAAACGCGGCATCGGGATTGCGTCGTGTTGGTATGGATGCGGGAACACGGCATTGTCAAACCCCTCGACGGTGCGGTTCGGGATCACACCGGACGGGCAATTTAACTTACATCAAGGCGCGACTGATATCGGGCAGGGTTCCAACACGGTTATCGCGCAAATTGCGGCGGATGCACTTGGTGTTCAAGTCGAGATGATTAATTTGGTGGGCCCCGACACCGCAATTACCCCTGATTGTGGAAAAACCTCCGCATCGCGTCAAACCTTCATCACTGGCCGAGCAGCAGAGGCATCAGGACAGGCCTTGCGGGCCGCTATTTTGCGCCTGACCAACCTGACCCATGCGGATGAGATTACTTTGGAAGGCGGCATGCTGTGCGTCCGCCAAGATCAGAACGACCAGAAGATTTCACTGAAAGACCTTCCCACTGATGCCAATGGCTACGTGCTTTGCGCTGAGGAAACCTATGATCCGCCAACCACCACATTAGATGAAAATGGCCAGGGTACGCCCTATGCGGTCTACGGCTACGGCGCACAGATTGCCGAGGTCGAAGTTGATCTGGCTCTTGGTACCACAAAGGTGTTGCGCATGGTCGCCGCCCATGACGTTGGCCGCGCCATCAATCCGCAGTTAGCTGAAGGACAGATTGAAGGTGGCATTGCCCAAGGACTTGGGCTGGCCCTAATGGAAGAGTATCTGCCAGGTGAGACTGAAAACCTGCATAATTACCTAATTCCGACAATCGGCGATATGCCGCACATTACCTCAATCCTGATTGAAAAACCGGACACCGAAGGGCCGATGGGCGCAAAGGGTTTGGGCGAGCATGTGTTGATCCCCACAGCGCCGGCCATACTGAATGGAATTCATCACGCGACAGGAGCACGGGTAATCAAGTTGCCTGCATTACCGCATCGCCTGCTTGCTGCGATCAAGGCCAGCCAGACATGAACAGCCTTGAGAAAATCCGCTGCGATGCTTGTCCGGTCATGTGCTACATTTCTGAAGGCAAGACCGGAGCATGCGACCGCTATGCCAATCACGACGGCAAAATCATCCGCTGCGATCCCCTGACCATCATCGACAGACGTTTGGCAAAGGGCGACAAAATCCAACCGTTTCTGGCGGCAAACTGGGACGGGCAGACCTTGTCGGGCCATGACATAGTTGTCTCGGCCATCGGCGCTGGCACGACCTATCCTGACTATAAGCCCGCTCCCTTTATCGTCAGTCGCGAGATTGACGGTGTTGATTGCGTGACCGTGGTGACAGAGGCGATTTTTTCCTATTGCGGGGTTAAAGTGAAGATCGATACGGACCGTCACATCGGGGCAGAGGCCGCGTCAGTGCGCGCTGACGGCGAGGCGATCGGCCATGTTATGACCGCCGAATACGGTTCGCAAATGTTATCGCTTGGCGGCGTAGATCACCTGACGGGTGGCTCAAAACCCGAAGGGCGCAAAACGTGCGACGCACTCTTGCGGCTGTGCAACAAAGAGGCGGTCGAGCTGACGATTGACGGCGGATCAAGCATCATCGTGCAAGCAGGTCGCGCGCCAGTCATAGATGGCAAAGCTGAGGAACGTATGCGGGTCGGTTGTGGGTCTGCTACCATCGGGATGTTTGCGTCGCAATGGCAAGGGCTGGTCGATGAAGTTGTAGTGGTCGACGACCATATCACGGGTGTCGTGTCAGAACATCAGGCTGGCAAAGTAATTGACTGGGCGGACACAGGCATCCGCATCGATGGCAGACGTTCGACGCCTGGTCGCTATTTCAAGGTGGCAGAACCCGGCAATGGTTGGGGGGGCACGAACATTGATGACCCTCTGGCGATATTGGGTCAGTGGCGGGCGGCCAAGGGCGCCCGCGCTGGACTGTCATTGCTCATGTTGTCAACCACTGGCGAGCACGCGGGTTATTATGTGCTGAATGACGCTCTGGAGCCAGTGATGGAACCGATGCCTGCTGAATTGCAACCTTCCGTCGATCTAATCGCACAAAACTGCGAACCGGCCTTGTGTACGGTGCTGTTTATGGGCGGCGCTGGCGGATCGCTACGGTCTGGGGTAACGGATAATCCTATCCATCTCACCCGTTCAGTCCACAGCAATGAAACCAGCGTGACGATTGGTGGCGCGCCCACATACAGATGGCCAGGGGGCGGGATCACAGTGATGGTGGATGTGATGGAAGTTCCCGATGGGGCCTTTGGATATGTCCCCACGCCTGCGCTTGTGGCTCCGCTTGAATTCACGACACGGCGCGATGCCTATCAGCGGCTGGGCGGACACAACGCGCATATTCGCAATCTGGACGACGTGCTGGAAACCGGCGGCGAATACGGCGCGGACGTGCGCGTGATCGGAGAGGACCCATGAGCTGGACCGCACCTCAAGCCAAGCTTTTACCGGACGGGAAACGGTTACACCTGCACCACGGTCCCATTGACCTGATTGTCGGAGTGTCTGGGGAAATGCGAGACCTCTGTTTTAAACGTGCAATCGGTCGTTTTCAAAACATTCTGATCGGGTTGATGAGTGAGCTTGACGCGCTTCGCCAACCTTTGACGTCAGATGTTTGCTTCACGGGTCCGGTAGCGAAACGGATGGCCGAGGCGGTCCGTTCATATCCAGATGTCTTTGTCACCCCGATGGCCGCGGTAGCAGGCGCCGTTGCGGATGAGGTTCTGGCGGCAACACTGTCGGACAATGTGCCCCAAAAGGCCTATGTGAACAACGGCGGCGACATTGCCTTTCACCTGTCTGAGGGCGAAATATTTGAAGTGCTTAGCCCCGCAGGACTGTTGACCATTACTTCTCAAGACAGCGCGCGCGGCATTGCCACATCGGGATGGCAGGGCCGCAGCCATTCGCTTGGTATCGCCGATGCGGTCAGTGTAGTTGCCAAGACGGCCGCCGCCGCAGATGTGGCCGCAACCTTAATTGCTAATGCCACCAACTTGCCAGGTCATACCGCAATCGGTCGGTGCCCGGCCAAACAGCTAAGCCCGGACAGCGATCTAGGGAAGCATCTTGTCACAACTCATGTGGGGCACTTGCCCGCGTTGGATGTAGATAAGGCGCTGCAAGCAGGGACCCGTTTTGCGTCCGACTGTGCTGCACGCGGCCTGGTGAAGACGGTTGCGATTTCGCTGCAAGGCCAATCTCGTATTACCAAAAAAAGTTTCCAATCCAACACTACAGGAGCCCTCGCCCATGCCTGAATTTATCATTCGTAAGATGCAGCTTATGATCGAAGAAGTGCGGCACGATGGTGGACCTGCGCCCGAAACACCGCGCATTTTGGGGGCGATACTGGCGTGTGTGTGCAACCCTTTTGCGGGCCGCTTTGAGGTGGATTTGCAGCCTGCGATGGAGGATCTGAAACCTCTTGGCGCAGAAATGAGCGCGAAACTGATTGCATCGCTTGGCGGCAAAGACCGCATTGATGGATACGGAAAAGGGGCCATCGTTGGAGAAAGTGGTGAATTGGAACATGCCGCTCTCTGGCATGTGCCAGGTGGCTACGCGATGCGCGAATTGCTGGGCAGATCAAATGCAATCGTGCCGTCTTGCATGAAGCGCGGTGGCATTGGCAGCCGGCTTGATGTTCCCCTTGGGCACATCAACGCTGCCTATGTGCGCAGCCATTTTGATGGGATCGAGGTTGGGCTGCCGGATGGACCGAGATCAGACGAAATCGTCTTTGCGCTCGCGATGTCGTGCGGTGGGCGTATTCACAGTCGAATGGGCGGTTTGGACACTTGGGACGTTCAAGGAAACGACGGTTTACGGTAGCGAACGCTAGACCAGTTCTATATCCTCGACCTGTCACGGTTAGGTGATGTGAGACGATTTAAAACTCACTTCGGATTGCTGGCCCGCCCAAATATATGGGTTCAATAATTGACGCCACTCAGTAAAAGCGGCGGTTCGATTGAGCTTGAAATTGTCTCGTGAGTAGAAGTGGCGTTCCTGATTGAAATGGTTGTGGACCGAATAGTGGACTGCAGCGAACTTCTGCGGACATCGCATCTGTCGAAAGCGGAGCATAGCGCGTTCTCGTCGTCGAAACGGCAAGTGAGAATTCTCCGCCCTATTGTTACACCAGCGGCCGGTTTCCTGCCGATCCGAGTTGCCGATGACTTTCATTGCAGCGCTATAGGAACGTAGTTTGTCCGTCACAACTACTTCTGGTCGACCGTAGCGCTTCATTGCTTTTTTGAAGAATTTCAATGCTGCCTTGCGGTCTCGGCGCTTGGTAACATAACTTTTCAGCACCTCACCTTCGTGATCCACTGCCCACCAGAGGTAATGCGTCCCTCCGTTGATCTTCACGAAGACCTCGTCCAAGTGCCATTGCCAGTTCGAGTAAGATCGCATCCGACTAACCCGGTTTCTTCGTATCTCAGCAACAAACATCGGACCAAATCTATTCCACCAAAACCGAACTGTTTCATGGCTAATCTCAATAGCACGTTCGTGCAAAAGATCTTCCACGTTACGCAATGAGAACGGAAACCGTATATACAGCATCACCGCCAAGCGGATGATCTCAGGGCTCGTTTTAAAGCACCTGAATGGGGAGCGTTTTGTCATACAGCGAGGCTGCGAAACCGCCCCGCACGGCTCAAGCTCGTATTGTCTGACAGTACCGGCAAACGTGTTGTCATTTACCAAAAATACGGATCGATCGCGAAACCGTCAAGTTTGTCTGACACCACCAGTAATCATCCAAATTTAGAAACTAAATTTAAATTTTTGGACGAAAGAGTCGAATTTTACTGCCATTGATCTAGCTCTATCACCGTAATAAATCCCGATTAATTTGAAAGGCGCAAGCTTCATGAAGGCACTCTTTTTTGGCTCAATTGGCACTGTCGTTGAAACGTCGCAGCTGCAGTATGATGCATTCAATGTCGCGTTTGCGCAGCATGGCTTGGACTGGCATTGGGACCTGCCGACTTACCGAGATATGTTGAAGATATCGGGTGGTGCCAACCGCATCAGTGCCTTTGCAGATAAACGCAACGAGCGGGTCGATGCGACGGCTATCCACGCGACAAAAACGTCATGGTTTATTGAAAAATTACAGTCTGACAGTGTCAAACCGCTTTCTTATGTAAGCTTCGGTCTCAAAGCGGCTCAAGAATACGGGATGAAAACTGGGTTTGTCTCCACAACCGAGAAAGCGACGGTCCAGATTATCGCTCAAAAGCTGGTCACTGAAGGTAATCCAGGTTTTGACATTATGACACATCGTGGACTTGGCTTGCCCGAAAAACCCGAGCCAGATGCTTACATTCACGCGTTTAAAGCTCTTGGGATTGAGCCACAAAACGCAATTGTTATTGAAGATAACGTCGATGGCGTTGCTTCTGCCAAAACCGCAGGCGCGCGTGTGGTTGGCGTGCCGGGGGCTTTTGCAAAGCAGACCGATTTGAGAGCATCAGATACAACCTTTGGCTCAGGATCAGATATTCAGTGGGTAAGCTTGTTTACCTGATATTCTGGGTTTAAACGGTTCTGTAAAACTAACGCGAACTCGCATCGGATTGCTAGCGCAGCCTGAATCTATGCTGAACATAGCTGACGCCACTCAGTAAGAGCGGCGGTTCGATTGAGCTTGAAAAAGGGCTGTCTCAATCGGCTTGCGTGCTATGAAGTCAACCAACGCGGACATCCCAACATGCGCAGACCCAGACTTTTGCTCAGCCTCATATTCTTCACTGACTAGCGTATCGCAATCATGAAAGACTGAGTTAAAACTCTCTTTTGTATACATGTTTTCCATATATGGTGGACCACCTGTTCCAAATTCCAGCTGTTTGGGCGTATAGCCATGGATTGCGATCAGCCCACCAGGGCTGGTTGCATCCAGCATTTTCTGCCAAAGGATATCGCGTTCAACAGGGCCAACAAACTGAAAAAACAAACCGAGTGTGATATCAAAGGTATTGTACGGCCAGCTCCATTCAAACAAGTCTGATTGGACAAAGGCGACATCAACTTTATTCAGAGTGGCCAGTTTGTTTGCCTTGGCAACTGCCGAGGGGGCAAATTCGACTCCCGTTACACTCAGGCCCTTTTTAGCCAAATGCACTCCATTGCGGCCTTCGCCCTCAGCAATCGACAAAACCGACTGACCCTTTGCAAAATGTTTGTCATGCTTGAGTAGAAACGGGACTGGTTCAGTTCCAAACAGATATCCTTCTTGCGCAAAACGTTCTTCCCACATTGCATCCATCCTGTCGTTAAAAGTGGCGGTTGCCATTATAGTTATATGTCCAACTTAATGGCTTGCCAAAATATTCCAAAGGTCAAAGCGCTTGTGGACAATGGCCACTTTTAATTGAATGACGCCCTATGACGTTGATGCGAAAGACGGCCAGGTATCAGTTAAGCGGTAACCTTCAGGCCAAGGGTCATCTGGATCGAGCATGTGTTGATGCGTGCCGGTTATCCAAGCGCGACCAGTAATTTCTGGGATAATCGCAGACCTGTCACCAACCTTTGTTATATCCGATATCCTTCCCTGAAACTCGGAGCCAATTATGGATTGAACCGTAAGAGAGTCTCCAATCTCCATTTGTCCGGATCGGTGCAACAATGCCATGCGAGCAGACAAGGCAGTTCCAGTTGGCGATCGATCTATTTTTCCTGGCTGAATCGCCACAGCAGCTTTTGTACGCAGTTGATTGCCTTCACGCTCCAATGGTCCAGCAAAAAGACAAAACGAAAAATGATCCCATTCACTGTTTTCGGGGTGGTGAAAGTTCAGTTGCTCATTAGCGGCATTGGTAATTTGAACACCAAGTTTGGCCAAACGACCTGCTTCTGGAGCGTCCAGGTTGAAGCCAAGCAGAGCAGCATCTACGACAACGAAACTATCACCACCATAGGCAATATCTACTGAGATCTCACCAAACCCGGGCACGTTCAATGTATGAGCAAGTTCACCCACGAAGGAAGGTAAGTTCTGAACAGTGATGCTCTGAGCCTTCCCTTTACAGCACTCTGCCTGGACGCGAACGAGGCCACCAGGTGCCTCAAGAACCATCTCTGTTATGGGTTCGACCATAGGAATAATTCCACTGTCCAACAGCACTGTGGCGACACATATCGAATTTGAGCCCGACATTGGTGGTGTGTCTTCGGGCTCCATTATAATCCAACCCATCTGAGCGTCAGGATGTTTGGCTGGCACCAATAGGTTCACATGACGGAACACACCGCCTCGCGGCTCATTCAAAACAAAATTGCGTAGTGTTTGATCTTTTGCAATCCAGTTGCGTTGTTCCCAAAGCGTTTCACCAGGCGGTGGCGCTACACCTCCAACAATGACGTCTCCAACTTCACCTTCGGCGTGGCAAGACACGACATGAATTGTTTTTATGCTTCGCATTTTCGAGCTTTCTTGAACGACATGATACAAATTTTAATATGCTTGCTTACATATTTAAAAACAATAGAAGGTGCTGCCAGACAAATCAAAACTCGCATCAGATTGCTGGCGCAGCCTAAATCTATACGCTCAATAGTTGGCGCCACTCAGTAAGAGCGGCGGTTCGATTGAGCTTGAAATTGTCTCGTGAGCAGAAGTGGCGTTCATTTAAGGCTTTACAATCAACCTCACCCCACACCCAGCCTGTTTAGCGCCCTGAGCGAGTCACATTGGCACCAGCGGGAAAGCAGCATACCGTAAGGCGGATGATCGAGGGGCTCGTTTTAAAGTACCTGCATGGAGAGTGTTTTGTCATACGAAGAGGCTACGAAACCGCCCTGACCATTTCAGCCAAGTTTAATCTGACAGTGCTGGCACACTTAATCGAAAGGTTTATAAAACTTAATAGCGGTATAGCGCGAGTTGGTGCTGTCAGACAAATCGGCTCAAGCATCAGAAGCCTGAAGAGCGTGCATTTTATGAGGCGATAAGAGAGCGCCACTCTGTAAGAGCAGCGTCGCGGTTTAGCTTGAAGGTACTGCGAGTTGATAGTGACCTTTGTGAATTGAAGTGATTGTGAAATGAGGCGTGGATTGAGGAGAACTTTTGGAGGCTGTGCATACGCCTAAATCGCAGCATCGCACGTTCTCGTCGTCGAAACGGTAAGTGTGAATTCTCGGCTCGGTTATTTGCCCACCGCTGTGTAACTTGCTTATCTGCACAGCCAAGCTCTTTTGCTGCTGCACTGTAGGATCGAAGCCTATCTGTAACGATCTCATTGGGCGATCCATACCGACGCATGGCTTTTTTCATGAACTTCAGAGCTGCTTTCTTATCCCTCTTTTTGGTGACGTAGCTTTCTAGCACCTCGCCCTCATGATCGACTGCACGCCAGAGGTAATGTCTTTCCCCATTAACTTTCACAAAGACTTCATCAAGGTGCCACTTCCAGTTGCTTGACTGCAGGCCCCCTGCTCTTCGCTTTTTAATTTCGCTCGCGAACTGAGAGCCAAACCTGTGCCACCAGTACCGGACAGATTCATAGCTTACATCCACGCCTCGTTCATGAAGCAGGTCTTCCACATTCCTCAGTGAGAGTGGAAATCTCACATACAGCATTACCGCAAGCTGGATGATCTCTGGACTGGTTTTGAAGTAGCGAAAGGATACAGGATTGGGCATGTCGCAGAAGTTAATTTCCACGATGCTGTCAGGCAAGGTGGTTTATTCTGACAGTGCCCGTTTGCCGGGTGCAGGCGTTCAAGGGCGTTGGTTGAGGCTCGACTTTCAAAAAGCGGAGAGTAGTCTGGGCAATCAGGGGACAAGACTTGCCCGAGGCTTTCTG
>Ga0213869_10002657_pt1 | contig 12252 bp, 12 predicted proteins | sample PICome_10_FD_160083 | JGI IMG/M metagenome (GOLD analysis project Ga0213869, IMG submission 160083) | Coastal seawater microbial communities near Pivers Island, North Carolina, United States - PICO132 | ecosystem: Environmental > Aquatic > Marine > Coastal | place: USA: North Carolina...
AATTTTGAGACACAAATAGAACAAGAAATGTGCAACTTTATGAGCTTCTTTTTGATAAAGTTTGATCATAAAAACTTTTTGCATTATCTGGATCTATAGATAAATTAAACTGAACTTTCCAACGAAATTCAAATCTAACACGTGCTAATACATCATCTCTAACTTGCGAACCAGCATTCTATTAGCTAAACCTGCTACAAGACCAGCTAATTAGCACCCCTGTTTTATTAATTTAAAATAGCAATTCTAAACATAGTGTCATATATTTCATTCTTAATAACTATTATTTTTTTATAATATAAATTATAATATATATAATTAATTTTATTGGATACAGTATGTCAAAAATCATGAAAGCTTCTTTTGGAACACTTGCTGACCCTAAGAGAATAGCCAGAGGAAGTGCATCAAATGTTGTTAAAAAAGGAGCATTCTATACATTTTCTTTAACTATTGATAACGAAGATATTAGGGAATATTCTTTTACAGATAGAGCAAGAGCAGACACAATGAGGGAAATCTTAATGAGTCACCTGGAAAAGAAAATTATAGATGACCTTAATAAATAGAGTGAATTAATTATCTCTGATTAAATATTATATAATTAATATATATGCTATTTATTTTTTTCTATAATATTTGCTTGTAAAATTTCTATCCAATAACCATCAGGGTCTTCTATAAAGGCTAAGCCCTTCATCTTTCCTTCGTCTGGCTTTTTAATAAACTTTATACCTAAATTTTCAAAGCGTTCTGATGCTTTATAAACATCTGGAACTGAAAATCCTATATGTCCATAACCTTGAGGTTTTGTATTACCATTATGATAGCTAAAATCATCATCATTTTCAGACCCCCAGTTATGAGTTAATTCAAGCATTCCTCTTTGACTGAAAGTCCAAGAAGTCCTTTTATTATCATTTTGAGGTATATTATTATTTACATCACCTGGCATTGCCAAGAAATATAGTGTAAATTTCATTTCTGGAAAATCTAATTTTCTATATAATTTCATACCTAAAATTCTAGTATAAAAATCTAATGAAGTTTTTGGATTTTTAATCCTTAACATAGTCTGATTAAATATATAGGATTGCGTTTCTAAATCTACTTCCTCACACAAACCTTCTGCTATCTCATGGTGTATACTCATTAGTAACTCCTATATATAAAAAAAATTCTTCTGATTTATAGTATCAGAAGAATTCTTTTTATTCATAATTGTTATAATAATTAACTAAAGATTACCTTTTTTTAATTCATTAGCTAAGTATTCACCTTGTCTAATAGCAAGAGCTGTAATTGTTAACGTTGGGTTTGCAGCAGCACCTGATGTCATCACAGAACCATCTGAAATAAATAGATTTTTCATGTCATGTGCGCGACCCCATTTATCAACCACCCCATCTTCAGGTTTTTCACTCATACGATTTGTACCTAGGTTGTGAGTAGAAGGATATGGAGGAGTTCTAACTGTTTGAACGGCTCCTACAGACTTGTATAAAGCTTCTGCTTTCTCATAAGCATATTCTCTCATAGCAACGTCGTTTGGATGATCGTCAAAATGTACGTTTGGAGCAGCCATACCATACTGATCTTTAATACTATCTGATAGAGTTACTCTATTTGTAGATTGAGGCATATCTTCTCCTACAAGCCACATACCTGCTAAATTAGAATATCCGTCCATCATTTTAGAAAAATCAGCTCCCCAAGCACCTGGATCAAGAAAGGCTCCTAAGAAAGCTGGCCCAAGAGCCAAGGTTTCCATATAATAACCTCCTACAAAACCTCGAGCGGGGTCATTTACTACTTCATCAGCAATAAAACCTGCCATAGTCTCACCACGATACATATTTACTGGTTTATCAAAACGAGCATACATAGATCCAGTCATATGTCTCATATAATTTCTTCCAACTTGACCTGAACTATTTGCTAATCCATCAGGAAACATTGATGAAGAACTTAGTAATAAGAGACGAGGAGATTCTATAGAATTACCTGCGACGCAAACTACTTTTGCTTTTTGACGCTGAATATCCCCATTTTCATCTACATATAAAACTGAATTTGCTTTACCATCTTTATCATGCGTGATTTGAATTACATGAGAATTTGGACGAAGGTCTAAAAGTCCAGTTTTAAGAGCCCTTGGAATTTCTCTTACTGCTGTACTCCATTTTGAAGAGTTTTTATCTCCTTGAAAATTAAACCCATCCTGAATGGAACCTGGACGACCATCGTACGGTGTTGCATTGGTTCCATATGGACCTGTTGCATAAAACTTGTATCCAACATTTTCCGCGCCATTAGCAAATACTTTATAATTATTATTTGCTGGCAGTGGAGGCCTTCCATGTCGATGAGTAGAACCAATAGCTTTTTCAGCTTTATCATAATATGGCTCCATTTCATTTAAAGAAACAGGCCAATCTAATAAATTTGCACCATCAACATTTCCATAAGTTGTACGTGTTTTGAATTCATAGTCCATAAAACGAGGAGTTGCTCCTGCCCAATGTGTTGTAGTTCCACCAACAGCTTTAACTAACCATGCTGGAAGACCAGGAAAATCTTTATTAACTCTCCAAGATCCACTTGTTCCCCTAGCATCTAGCCAAGCCATTTGCATAAATGCTCCCCATTCATCACTTGTGTAATCTTCAGGTTTTATATAAGACCCAGCTTCAAGGCATACGCATGGAATTCCAGCCTTTGTAAGCTCATAAGCCATGGTGCCTCCTCCTGCACCAGAACCAATAATTACTACTGCGCTTTCGTTTTTATCTATTTTATTCATTACTCCCCCCCCCACTATTTATTAGTATTTGTTTGTTTTAATTCAGCAAGTTTATTTTGCGTTGCTGTAAAGAAATTTGCATGATCTGGATGTTCAGTTATACGTGGCTCAGGTAGCCAGTTTAAGTCATTAAATCCACGATTAACATAGCCCCCCTTTTCATAACTAGCGCCTTCATAACCTAAAAGATCCCATACTTCTTTATCATTATAAAGTGTTACTACGCTTGTTCCTCTAACATGAGAAAAAAAAGCAGACCCTTCTATTTCTTTAAGATAGTTAGTTGCTTCCCTAAAATTAAGACTATCAAAAGATGCTTTTCTTAAATCAGCAATCCCATCACGCATCATTAAAGTTTTAGCTGGGTCAGCATTTCCCTTACCTATAACATCATCAGTTGTTCGCTGATAAGGTCCATCAGGAAAACGCTCATGTGGGTATAAGGTTTTAATCATTTTAGTAATTGTTTGTCTATCATTTGCACTTGAACCAATTATCATTTTTGCATTTACATTAGTTACTCCAAATAAACACGCCAAAGCACCAACTGAACTAGTTCCAAATAACATCCCTCGTCTTGATATATTCATTTTTTCCCCCCATTTTAACAAAATATTCTAAATATAAAACTTATATATAAAACTTATATATAAAACTTATATATAAAACGTTAACAACAGAGGTATAAAAGTCAAGTTTGACATATAATTTTATTAATTTAATTAGCTGCCTTTATTTTTTATTCCAATTAGACTTTTTAAAAGCAATACTTTCAAGATAAGATGCTAATTGATTAATTTGTTGCACATTAATCTTCCCCATCCCTCCCCAAGCAGGCATTCTTAAATAACCATTTACTATAATATCTGTAAATGCTGAATAGCCTTTTCTATATTTTCTTAAATTTGGTGTTTGAAGGTGACCGCTATTAATGCCAGTTGCTTTTATACCATGACATTTGGCACATTTTACTTTGTATAATTTTTTTCCAATTTGTATTGCCTCTTGATTAGCAGATAATGGATTAGGAGAGTTAGCATTAGAAACAGGTGCAATAATAAATAAATATATGATTACAATATAAATAAATTTTTGAAGGCTTTTCATAAAAATATAATAACATGTCAGAGATTTCTTATCTACAATTTAAGAAAAACTAATTAATCACTTAAAAAAATTACCTAGCAGCAAACCTCAAAATTTTTATAAAGTGTATTAAAACCGTCTCATTATAAATCTAATTAAATTCTTTAGAAGAATAAATATAAATGGGCTCTTTATTAATCGTATTAAAAATAATTTTATTTTTGGAAAAAATTTATAAATAATATAAGTAGCTATAACTAATAAAACTAATATCAAAGCAATTCTAATCATAGACTCTCTCAACATCACTCATTTCAGACTCCTTAAAAATAGGTTAACATAATATTAATTAAAGGAGGATCAAATGTTAACAAATATATTATGTATTATAAAGATTTTAATAACAGAGCAAAACCTAGAATAAATAAAACTATAATTATAAAATTTCTAAAAATTTTTTCAGAAATTTTATGTCTAATTCTTGAACCAAACTGTTGTCCAATTAATGCAGGTATAATTAGAAATAAACTAAAATATAAATCATTTATTGTTCCTAAACCATAATACATTAAAGAACCATATAGTGGAAAAGATCCTATAAAATACATTGTAGAAACAACTCTAACAAAAGTTTCTTTTTTTAGCTTTAGAGCAACTAAATAAGCAAGCATGGGAGGCCCATAAAATGATGAAAGGCCACCCAATATTCCTGATGAAAAGCCAATAATTATTGTTATTGTTCTTTCCCAATTTTTATTGATACTTTTTATTTGCAAACCAATACTATTTATAATTGCTACAAATATTACAGATATCGCTATTAGTTGAGTTATAGTATTCAACTCTATCTCTAGAATTAGTCTTGCTCCTATTAATAATCCTAATACTAAGCTCAAAAACATAGGTAAAAATCTATAACTAGTAATTCCCTCTTTAATTTTCATTTGTATAAAATTTGTAATAAAAATTGGGGCACATAGAATTATCATAGCTTTTGTTGCTGGTAGTATAAAAGCAATTATTGGTAATGCTACCATAGGCATACCAAAACCTATTGTACCCTTGACTAAGCCTCCACATAATACTGCTAAAAAAATAATAATTATTATTAAAGGGTCATTATACAACTATATGCTCTGTGCTAGGAACAATAATTTATTTTTCAAAAAGGAAAGCAATAACAATAGAAATAATTTTTTCATAAATTTATAGTAACACAAAAATTTTATTCTTCCACCACCACCTATATGATGATATTGCCCCATGTTTGAGATGTATGCTCTTCCCTGCCCTATATAGCACCTAATAGTATAGGCCTACATACTTCTATTGTTATTACTACATGTTGTATATGGACCATATATTGTTAAACTGCTAGTAAAAGCATTTGGCAGTCTTGTGTGGAATGTATGATTATTTGGCTTCTACTCTACAGGATATGGCGTTTATGTAGAGTATGGTTAGTGATGGTATCCCCTAGGAGAATCGAACTCCTCTTTCCAGGATGAAAACCTGGTGTCCTAACCGATAGACGAAGGGGACACATGATAAATGATATATAAGTAGTATTAAAACTAGTCAATACTTTTAGCAAATTAAACATTTAAAAAATTTACTCACAAAGCCAAATAAAGTATGTATTACTAATTATGTAATTATATTTTGGGGGCTTAAATGTACATTAAAAACATTAGTATAAAAATCTCTTTATTAACTATAATATTTTTTAACAGCATTGTATTTGCTAATGCAAAAGATACTATTAAAATTGGTACTTTATTGCCATACTCAGGAGTTTATACAGTTCTTGGAGAAGAAATTACAAATGCAATGATTTTAGCCTTTGAAGAAGTAGACAATTCTATAAATGGCAAAACAATTGAATTAATAAAAGGAGATACTGAAGTTAAGCCAAATATTGCCCTTCAAAAAGCAAGAAAATTGGTTTCATCAGATAAAGTTGATATACTTGTTGGTCCAGTTTCATCATCGGTTGCATTAGCAATTAGAAATCTAGTAGTACAATCTAAAACACCACTTATTATACCTAATGCTGGTGCCAATGTACTGACTGGAGAAAAATGTTCTAAGTTTATAACAAGAATATCTTTTTCTAACTATCAAATAAATGCTCCTATGGGAACATGGCTTGCTGAAAGTGGTGTAAAATCTGCATTTCTTTTAGCTCCTGATTATGCGGCTGGAAAAGAAATGATGTCTGCATTTAGAACTAAGTTTGAAGAAGCTGGAGGAGAAATATTAGGAGAGGAATACACACCTTTTAGAAAAACTAAAGATTTTGGACCATATCTAGCAAGAGTAAAAAATAGTGGTGCAGATGCTGTTTACGTTTTCTATGCTGGAGGTGAAGCAATTAACTTTATTAAACAAGCGCATTCTTTTGGATTAGGCGATGTAATGAAACTAACTGGCGCTGGCTGGACAACATCTCCTCTATTCTTACCTGCACAAAAAAATGCCGCTATTGGTTTTATAGGTAGTTTAAATTATGTACCTTCAATAGATACAGAAGAAAATAAGAATTTTATAAAAGCATATATAGATAGATTTGATAGATCTCCATCTGAATTTGCTGTACAGGGCTATGACTCTGCTAGGGTAATAATAAAAGCAATTGAATCGCTATCCGGAAACATAGCAGATAAAGATAAATTAGCAGAAGCAATTAATGCCATATCTATTACTGGCCCACGTGGACCCTTAACTATTGATCCTGAAACTAATAATGTCATTCAAAATATATATATATTTGAAGTAGTAAGTAGTAAAAATGGCCCGGAGCTTAAGGTATTAGATACAATTGAAGCTGTAAAAGCTCCAGGACCAGGTTGTAAACTATAGGAAATACTATGCTTCTTATACAATTTCTTAATGCCCTTCAGTTTTCAATGACATTATTTCTATTAGCAGTAGGCTTAACTATTATATTTGGATTAATGAAAATTGTTAACTTAGCTCATGGCAGTTTATATATGGTGGGAGCTTATTTAGGTTTATCTATTACTAACTATACGGATTCATTTTGGTTGGCATTAGTAATTGCGCCTATTCTTGCAGCTTTAATAGGAGCTATATTGTACTCCATTCTCTTTAAACATATTCAAAATGCAGACCCTATGAAACAGGTATTATTAACTTTTGGGCTCATATATATAGCTTTGGATTCTGTAAGGTTATTATGGGGAACAATGAGTCATTCTATCTCAGCTCCTAATATATTATCAAATTCAATATTATTAGTTAATGAACCTTATCCATCTTATAGATTATTTGTTATTGCTATAGGATTAATAGTCCTTTTTATATTATATATTATTTTAGAAAAAACAAAAATTGGAGCAAAAGTAAGAGCTTCTGTGGATGATCCAGAAACAGCACAGTTACTAAAGATAAATACGGATAAAATACTATTCTATACTTTTGCATTAGGATGTGGCTTAGCGGGTTTAGCAGGCATAACTGTAGCTCCTATATTAGGAGTAGAACCAGGAATGGATATGGAAGTTCTAGTCTTGACTCTTATCGTCGTCGTCGTCGGAGGTCCTGGTAGTCTAAAAGGCGCTATCATTGGTTCTTTATTGATTGGTTTTGTAGATAGTTTTGGCAAAGTCTACATACCTCAGCTAGCGCAAATCATAATTTATGCAGTTATGGCTTTAACTATATTATTTAAGCCAGATGGGTTGTATAAAAGATAATGCATGCTGTAAATAATAATCCACAATTAAGATTACAATTATTTTTTGCATTATTAGTGTCTGCAATTATAGCAAATATATTTGGTGGATATTTTACAAGGTTTTTTGTGGCTGAAATAGTAATACTTTCTATTTTTGCAATAAGCTTAGATTTTATAGCCTCTAGAGGAGGAATGGTTTCTTTAGGTCATGCTATGTTTTTAGGAATTGGGGCATATGCAACTGCTATATTAACGCTTAATTATGGAATAAGTCCTTTTGCATCAACTTTTTTAACATTTATTATTGCATCTTTAATAGGTCTTATTATAGCTTATTTTATAGTGCTATTAGATGGGATATTTTTTATAATGGTGACCTTAGCATTGGGCGAAATGTTCAATTCTTGGGTCTTTACGAGTGATTATTTAGGAGGTTCTGATGGTATTTCAGGTATTATGCGTCCTGATTTAGCTTTTATAGGAATAGATACTAATAATCCTCTTGTTTTCACATTTTATGTCCTTTTATGGTTAATAAGTATTTATTTTTTATTAATAAAAATTACAGATTCTCCACTTGGAAAAAACTTAGATGCGATAAGACAAAACTCAAATAGAATATCTGCAATTGGAGGGTACACCAAAGCATACAAAGCAATTGCATTTTCTTTATCAGCAGGAATAGCATCTATTGCAGGCTCGTTATATGTACAATTAAATGGGTTTATCTCTCCTGAATTAACGCATTGGACAGTTTCTGGTGAAGGCTTGATTATGATAATAGTTGGGGGAATTGGCTCAATTTCAGGTGCTATTTTGGGAGCTACTGTAGTCCATATTGTTCAGCATGAATTATCAAGTATAATAAATTGGTGGATGCTAGTCATAGGCTTTGGTTTTATACTTATTGTGCTTTTTATGAAAGATGGCTTATGGGGCTTACTTGAGCAAATACAGAAAAAGTTAAGGTAAAATATGTCATTATCTCTAAATAATATTAATAAAAGTTTTGGAAATATAAAAGTTTTAAATAATGTAAATATTCAATCTCATAGTAGAGAATGTCTTGGCATAATAGGACCTAATGGAGCAGGTAAAAGCACTTTATTTAAAGTTATTTCTGGAAACCTAAAACAAGATAAAGGTGATATTTATTTTAATAGTCTTAATATAAATAATTTAAATATTAACAAAAGAGCAAGGCTAGGTATAGCTCAAAGCTTTCAAAAAAATTCATTATTTTTAGAAATGACCGTTAAAGAAAGTATAATGCTTGCACTTTCCCATAAATATAAAATTACATTCAAAATGCTAAATTCATTAATTAGCAATAAAGCAATAAATAATGATGCTATGGAAATTGCAAAAGATACAGGACTTTATGATTATTTTGATACAAAATCTGATAATTTATCTTATGGTTTACAGAGGCAGTTAGAATTAGGAATAGCAATATCTTGTAGTCCAAAATTATTATTGTTAGATGAGCCTACAGCGGGTATGAGTCCAGCAGAAACTAAGGATATTATTAAATTAATAAAAAATCTATCTGCTAAATATTCTATCATTATAGTTGAACATGATATGGATGTTATTTATGAATTAGCTAATAGGATATATGTTTTAGATAGAGGTTCATTAATTTTTGAAGGTGACGCAAAAGCTGTAAAAAATTCAGAATTAGTACAAAATAAATATTTAGGAATATAACTTATGTCAATTCTTAACCTTGATAATATAAATACATTTTATGGAAAAAGTCATATCCTGCAAGGAATAACTTTTGATTTAAAAAAACCAGGTTGTTTAGCACTTTTAGGAAGAAATGGAGCAGGAAAAACAACTACACTTAGATCTATTGTAAATCTAACCAAACCATCTTCTGGAAAAATATTATTTAATAACAACAGTTTAATAAATTTATCTACTTATAAAATTGCAAAATTAGGCCTTACTTTGGTGCCTGAAAATAGAGGAATGTTTTCATCATTAAGCGTAGAAGAAAGCTTAAATATAGTAAATAGTAATTTCGATAATATTGAATGGAATAAAGAACGAGTCTTAGATACTTTTCCTCAGCTAAAATTAAAATTAAAAAATAACTCTTCGAGTTTATCCGGCGGGGAACAGCAAATGCTCGCTATTGGAAAAGCATTATTAACTAATCCAAAACTTATATTATTAGACGAACCAACTCAGGGATTAGCACCTAATATCGTAATTCAACTTACAGAAACTTTAAAAGCAATAATTAAAGAAGGTATTTCCATCATAATAGTAGAGCAAAATGTTAATATGGCGCTAAAAATTGCCAATCACGTTGCTATAATCGGCAAAGGCGAGACAAAATGGAGAGGTAGCAAAGATAATTTTTTAAAAGATATACAAACACATAAGGAATGGATTGGTATATAAAAAATTACTTACTTAATTCAACATATTCATAGCCAGTATCAAGTTTATTTATGCCTCTACTAGGGGAAGCAATCCAACCTGCAGTTTTATTTACTTCTGTTACTTGTACCATCAAGCTTTTTATATATTCTCTATCATTTTCTGATGGTAGCCATGAACTTATGTTAGCCTCAAACTCACTTTTTGATATTATTTTGCCTTCAGGGTTAGTCTCTATACCCGCCCATATTCCAATACTTCTTCTGAACCTCGTGGAAGGTAGTGCTAATACTATATCATGTCCAGATTTTTTAATTAATCTATTCCATCTCTTTAAACCAATTTCACAATCTGCAACATAAGATAACCTTGTAATTTCATTCATAGCATTTCTCATAGGAATAGTTTGCTTTTCTATAGCATTTTTTATTGATAACCCTTCAAATGTATATGTACTATTTTTCTCTGAATGATCTTCATATCTCATTTCATCAGGCCTACCCTTCAACCCATTAGCAAAGGCTGTGGCTGAGTTTGAAGATATCTCAGATCCAAACAAATCTAAAGATGAAGAAAACCAAAAATTTATATATCTTTGTATAGTTTGTAAATCTACTACACCTGCATTTCTTATAGCCTCTACAGAGTCTGTTTTTAGCTCATTCATGACTTCTAATGTTCTTTGAATCATCCTTGTAATTCCTGACTCACCTACTTGCATGTGATGAGCTTCCTCCGTCAACATAAATTGACATGTTCTTGCTAAAGGATCAAAACTACTTTCTGCCAAAGATTTTAATTGGTACTTACCATCTCTATCTGTAAAGTATGTAAACATAAAGAAACTAACCCAATCTGTAATTGGCTCATTAAATGTTCCTAGTATCCTAGGATTATCAACATCTCCAGAATTTCTTTCTAATAGACCTTCAGCTTCCTCTCTTCCATCTCTACCAAAATAGGCATGCAATAAATAAACCATTGCCCATAAGTGCCTACCTTCTTCAACATTAACTTGAAATAAATTTCTTAAATCATATAAAGAAGGGCACGTTTTACCAAGTTCTCTTTGTTGTTCAACAGACGCGGGTTCCGTATCTCCTTGAGTAACTATTAATCTTCTCAATATTGATCGATAGTCACCAGGAACTTGTTGCCAAACAGGCTGACCAATATTATCTCCAAAATGAATTTTTCTATCTGTTACTTTATCATTTAAAAAAATGCCCCACCTATATTCAGGCATTTTTACTTTACCATAAGTGGCCCAACCTTCTGCATCTACAGATGTTGCTGTTCTGAGGTAGACATCAGAAGCTTGAAAACCCTCTGGACCCATTTCGGTCCACCAGCTTTTGAATTTCGGTTGCCAATGTTCTAGAGCTCTCTGTAAAGATAAATCATTACTTAAGTCAACATTGTTAGGTATTTTTTCTTGGTAGTTTAAATTCGTCATAATTTACACCCTTTTATTATCAAATTTTGCTCTAGTTCCTGTACCAAATAATTTTAATGCACCTTTTTCGCTTACTGCATTTGGTCTATTAAATATCCAATTTTGCCATGCTGAAAGCCTTCCAAATATTTTTGTTTCACAAGTTTCCTTTCCTGGAAAACGCAAATTGGCTTCTAAACCTGTCAAAGCATCCGGAGAGAAACTTGTTCTTTCCTCAACACTTAATCTAATTTCTTCTTTCCAATCAAGGTCATCAGGAATAACCGTGATTAATCCTTCATCGTAAGCTTCTTCAGCATTAATCTCTTTATTAATTAGTTTACGTAAATTATTTAATTTTAGTTCATCGCTATTAAATCTTGTCGATAATCTCGTAAGACCATTTACCATCTCTAATGATTCAAAATTTATTTTACTTAATGATATGTTAGGGCCTTTAAGAGAATTTGCTTCTAAAGCATTATTAAGCATATAAGTTCTATCTGCACAAAAAAGTAACTCAGCTAAAATACCTGAAAAACAACTATCATTGTCAACTATCGTAAATATAGACCTTGAAGACAAATCTAATCGGGATAAAGTCCTTCTAAGAAAACCTATAATTTCATTAACAAACCAATTATTTTTATTTTCTTCTATAATAGTAGTAAGTTTAATAATATTTTCTGTATTCCCTTCAGATGTAATAGTAAACACCCCTACTTCTAACTCATTTGTTCTCAGTAAAAGTATTAAATCCTCAAGTTCTCTTGCAAATTTTAATGGCCACCAATTACATCCTAATTCTTCTGTATCACCCGGAGATATTAATTG
>Ga0213869_10002660_pt1 | contig 12248 bp, 18 predicted proteins | sample PICome_10_FD_160083 | JGI IMG/M metagenome (GOLD analysis project Ga0213869, IMG submission 160083) | Coastal seawater microbial communities near Pivers Island, North Carolina, United States - PICO132 | ecosystem: Environmental > Aquatic > Marine > Coastal | place: USA: North Carolina...
AAAACCAATCCAAGCTGCTAAATCACAAATTATGCGTGATACCCTAGATTCTCTTGGTCATTCAATCTTCCCAAGAATGGGAGTTGTTGAGGGTCAAGTAAACATAGACGATGTACTCAATACAGATATTGGTCAGCCAATAAGAATGAGAGCGCCAGGAATGGTACAACCATTTGCTGTACCTTTTGTTGGTAAAGAAGCTTTCCCAGTCCTAGGATATTTAGACGAAGCTAAAGAAAACAGAACTGGTGTATCTAAAGCTAGCGCAGGACTCAACGCAGAAGCTTTACAATCTACAACTTCCGCAGCTGTAACTGCTACTATGAGTGGTGCGCAAGGTAGAGTAGAACTTATATGCAGACATTTTGCTGAAGGTGGCCTAAAAACCATGTTTAAAACAGTCAATAACTTGGTAATCAAGCACCAAGAAGCACAAGATGTCTTTAGATTAAATGGTAAATTTATACCTGTAGACCCAAGATATTGGGATTCAGACAAGGATATGGTAGTCAATGTAGCTATATCTAAGTCATCAGACGAAGAGAAGTTCCAAGTTTTAACACAAGTCGCAGGAAAACAAGAGCAAATATTGCAATTACTAGGGCCACAGAATCCTCTAGTGTCAATGCAACAATATGCGAACACTTTAACAAGAATGATCGAGCTAGCAGGCTTCCAAGATGCACAGTCATTTATAAATACGGAAGTTCCGCCTATGCCACCGCAACCGCAAGAGCCACCTAAACCAGATGCAGCAGAAATGCTTGCACAGGCTGAAGCTATGAAAGCACAGGTTAGCGCACAGAAAGCTATGATTGATGCTGAAACAGATAGAATGAAAATCATCATGGATGATGACAGACAAAGAGACATTGAAGAGGCACAACTAAGAGTAAAAGCCTTAGAGCTACAAGCCAAGTACGGCGCACAAATAAACATTGCAGAAATTAATGCTATCATGGAAAGAGATAGAGAAGGAATAAGACAAAATGCAAAAGCTCAAGCTCAAGGATTATTTACAAACAATGTGCCACAACAAAATATTTGATATTGAAGTGATGGTTGATGATATGGTTTATGTAGGTAAAGAAATAAGAGCAAAAAATAAAAATCATGCACTACAGATTATGTCGGTTATGTCAGGCGGTGAAGTAAGTAAAGATTCTGAAATAATTTATTATGAAGAGAGGACAATACACTAATGAAATATATAAAAAAGTTTTGGGTATGGTTAAAAGAAACGATACATAAATTTTTAAACTGGTTTGATAATCTTATGACACCAGCACCAGTTGTTAAAAAAAGAGGTAGACCAAAGAAAAAATAATGGCGACACCAAGACGAGGCAAGGCAAAAGTAAAAGTAACCGCATCTGGTAAAAAAGTCAGTTACGGTCAAGCAGGTAAAGCCAAAGGTGGTGGCCCTAGAGTTAAGCCAGGAACATCTAAAGGTGATTCATATTGCGCTAGAAGTCTTGGTATAAAAAAAAGACTCTCCAAGAAAAAACAAAACGATCCCAACACTCCTAACAATCTATCAAGAAAAAGATGGAAATGTTCTGGAGCTAAATCAAGAAGAAAATAAGGAGATAACTATGTCATTATATGAAAACATAAACAAAAGAAAAAAAGCTGGAACAAGCAGAAGCAAAAAAAAATCTACAATTTCAGCAAAGGCTTACAAAGCTATGAAAGCTGGATTTCCCAAAAAGAAAAAAACAACTAAAAAGAAATAATAAATGAACGACATCGTAGTTCTTATAACCGAGCTAGGATTTCCTATAGCTGCGGCTATAGGTTTGGGTATGTTTGTTTGGAAACTTATAAACAGAATTATTGACGGTATGGAGACTAAACTTGATACCGTTGATGATAAAGTCAACACATCTATAAGCGCTATGGAAGAACGCCTTGGCACAAAACTTGACGCACAGCATGGTATTTTAGTAGCCTTAATAGATAGGGTTAGGTCTTTGGACAATGAAATCATTAGACAAGACACCATGATTAAAACAATGCTAGGCGTACCACAGTTAATTGATACTAACAAAATTGCCAAAGCAGGAAGAAGAGATAAAAGGAAGGACTAATGGCTGGTTCATATAAAAAAAAACTTACAAAAAGAGAAATAACACAGGAATTAATAATGGCAAGTTATAAAAAAAGAGGTCTTACAAAACAAGAAATAGAACAAGAAGAGGCTGCAATAGCTAGAGTACAGGGATGGTTTTTGTTTATGGGTCTAATATTAATTATTTTTATTGTAGCAACAAATGCTGAATCAGATGAAATGGTACATAAATTTAAGTCGCCATCATTTTCTGGTGTAGGAACATCTGCACATTATTTAACCATAGAAAACCAACAGTTCAATCGGAAGCAAGCGCTTAAAGCAGAGATAAAAGCTTTGCAAGATGAAATAGAAAGAGACAAAGAAAACACAACCCTAGCAAGATTTATAAGAAACCTAGAGTCAAGAATATATGCACAGTTATCAAGACAGCTTGTAGAAAATTTATTTGGAGAAACACCTAGCGATAGTGGTGTTTTGAGTTTAGAAGGAAACACTATAGAGTATAATGTTGTAGACGGAATAATAACTTTAAACATAACTGACTCAGATGGTAATACAACAACTATATCTCTTCCTATCGGTAGTTTTACTTTCTAGTTGCGCGTTAATAATAGATCCCCTAGAAAACAACCTACCCCCATTACAAAAGATAGAAAAGCCAACGATAGGCGCATTGCTTGTACCTGAACTAGCAAACATACAAGCAAACAATAAAGTAAAACCAGTCGTAGCTATATACCAAGGTTCTTTTACAGATCAAACAGGGCAAAGACGAAGCAATAGTTCTTATGCAACCTTTTCATCTGCGGTAACACAAGCACCAGACGCATATCTTATTAGAGCTTTAAAACACGCAGGTAGTAGTAAAAATGGTTTTTTTGATGTGGTTGAGCGTGTTGGTTTAGACAATGTAACTAAAGAACGACAGATAATAAGAAGTGCCAGGCAACAAAACAAAGACAAGCAGAAACTACCAGATTTATTGTTTGCTGGTTTGATAATGCAAGGTGGCGTGATATCATACGAAAGTAATGTAAAGTCTGGCGGTGCAGGTGCTAGATACTTAGGCATTGGAATGTCTAGGCAGTATAAGCAAGACACCGTAACCATATCTTTACGCACAGTATCTGTAAGTACAGGTAGAGTGTTACTAGAAGTATTAGTAACTAAAACGATATTAAGTGCATCTATCGATCAAGATATATTTCGTTTTATTACTGACAATACCGAACTTGTTGAAATAGAAAACGGTTTAGTCAGGAACGAGTCAATCAATATAGCACTACAAACAGCAATAGAAACTGCTGTATTAGAAACAATTAAGGAAGGAACAACCAGAGGATATTGGAATGTTGATGAACAAATTAAAACTATTGATTGCGACAATGATTGTGTCGCCTCTATACGCGGCTGATAACGAAATATATATAGACCAAAGCGGTTCTACAGCAAACATAGACTTAGAACAGTTAGGATCATCTAACATTATTGGAGGCCTAAACTCTGTTGCAGGCACACTAACAGCATTAGATTTAGATGGTATTAATCTAACCTTAGACATAAACCAAATAGGTAATACTAATAAGTTTCTTGGTGATATCTATGGCGATAACGTAACAGGATTCTTTGAGTTTGATGGTGACAGCAACACCTTTACTATACAAGGCGATCCAGACAATACCTATGGTATTGATAACTCAGACTACAACGTAGATGTAACTGGTAGCTCTAATACATTCACATTAGACACAGGTACAACAGCATTAGCTTCTGGTCTTGACTTAGATTGGATAATTAACGGCGACAGCAACACATTTGATTTTGATATAAACTATGATGGTGCTACTAACTATGTAGATGTAGATGGAGATAGCAATACAATAAACTTTACAGGAAGCGGATATGCAGGTGGGTATTTCTATCTTGACCAAACAGGAAACAGTAGAACATTCAATATCATACAGTCATCAACTCTTGCTGCTGATTGGTTACAGATTAACTCTACTGGTTCTAACGGTACTGTTTGTGTCGTTCAGAACGATGGCGGAACAACCACAAGCTGTTGATATAGGAAGCGTATCTGAACTAAATGGTTCAGCACAAATAGTAAGAGACAAGCCTTATCAAGCAGAAGAGTCTTTTGATATACAACAAAATGATGAAGCAATTACGACTAATGGTCGTATGGCTATTACGTTCCTAGACGACTCCAAGGTAAGACTTACAGAAAACTCTCAGCTAACCATAGACGAATACATCTTTGACCCTAACCCTAGTAAATCTAAAATGGCTATTACCTTTGGTCTTGGTACAGCTAGGTTTATTACTGGCGGTTTAAACAAGATAGATAAAAACAATATAGATCTTAAAACACCTACTGCAAACATAGCAATTCGTGGTACTGATTTCACAGTTACGGTAGATGAAATTGGCAGGTCTTTGCTTATACTTTTACCAGATGAATTTGGTAATTCTAGTGGTGAGATATTAGTAACTACAGCTATGGGTACAGTTACACTTAATAAACCTTACGAAGCTACAACAGTAGATGTTTTTGAGAAATCACCTAGCTCACCTGTAATCTTAGACTTAACGCTAGACCTTATAGACAATATGCTAATTGTTAATCCACCTAAAGAAGAGGTGGTTGTAGAAGAAACAACACAAACCAAAAAGAAAAACATACTAGACTTTGATGGTTTGGATGAGGACTTCTTAGAAGAAGATTTCCTAGACTCAGAAAAAGAGCTAGAATTTACAGAGTTAGATATAAACTATCTTGATGTAAACTTCCTAGAAGATTTGCTAGATGTTATAGATGCACTACAAGAAATACAACAAGAGGATCAGTTAGCACAAGATGCTACATCTACTAATATTGTTGGTACTAAACTAGGTCAAGACTTAGGCACCCAAATAACATCTTTTATAACAGGAGAAGTATTAACGCTTATGCGTAGTGTTAGCGATACAGCTAGAGTGGATATAGACTCTGCTGGTAGTTATACTGTTATCTTTATACAAGATGGTGCATCCAATATTATTAAAATAAATGGTGGTACTGGCGGCACTATAAAAATCACTCAAAGTAATTAATGAAGCGACTACTATTCACCATACTTATAATATTAGTGTTGCCTGTCTTATATCAGTCAACGCCAACAGAAACACTAAAACTAAAAGTATTTGATTATCTTGTGCCTCAACAAAATCCTTCTGGTTACTTTACTATTTTAAACATTACCGAAGAAGATATAGATGCAGAAGGCGGTTGGCCCATACCAAGACAAAGACTAGGAGAAATACATAAACAGATTATAGATGCTGGTGCATTGGGTGTGGGTTGGGTTGTTAGTTTTCCGCATCCAGATAGATTTGGTGGTGATGAATTTTTTGCGGAGTCGTTAAGATATGGTACATCTATTTTGGCTTCATTTGAATACCCAAATCAAATATACCCAAAAACAGTTGGTACGGTTATCAAAGGACCTGATGTTGGTGGTATGCTTTCCAAGGGTGTAGTACAGAATACTCACAACCTTAGAACTAACTATATACAAGAAGGTATATCTGCTGCACCCACCGATGTTGATAATCTAGTCAGACGAATACCATTACTACTTAAAACACCAGATGGTTATGTTTCTTCTTTTGGTACAGAGGTATTGAAAGCACTAACAGGTGCAAGAACTTACATTATAAAAACTAGTGATAATGGAATACAGGAAATATCAGTCAGAGGAATACCACCGATCAAAACAGATAGTCTTGGTCGTAAGTGGATTAGTTGGGTAGATACACCTCAAACAGATTTACAAGAAATGAATGTTGCTGGTAAGTTTGTATTTCTTGGAATTACTGCGCCAGGAATCATGCCACAAATTGCAACTCCGGCTGGATTATTAGAACCACACAAAATTCAAGCAGCATTATCTGAGTCAATTCTTATAGAAAACTCTCCAAGGATTCCAGAATGGTCATTGGTGGCTGAAATTTTAATTTTTGGAATTTTCGTGTCGTTGACGTGGCTTGTAATCAATTATCTTGGTGTGGTTAAGGGTCTAAGTATCGCTGTAATTTTGCTCTTCACCACAGGCTTCTTAGGAGCTTTTAGCGTTCAGAAGGGCTATTTGATAGATTTTTCATGGACTTTTATCTCACAAATCATAACTTCTACTATTGCCTTCTATATTAACTACAAAAAGCAATATAAATTGCGTCAACAAATTAAAAAACAGTTTGAACATTATTTAGATCCAAGACAAGTAAAACAATTACAAGACAATCCTAGTTTATTAAAACTTGGTGGTGAAAAAAAAGAAGCAACATTTTTATTTACAGATGTTAGAGGTTTTACATCTTTGTCAGAAAAATTAGAACCAGAAGAAGTAACTGAAATTATGAACAAGGCATTGACAATACAATCAGACGCTGTGCAAAAATATGGTGGCATGGTAGATAAGTATATTGGCGATGCAATGATGGCTATATTTAATGCACCTATAGATTTACCAAATCATAGAAGTGCAGCTGTACAAACTGCTATAGAAATAAAAGAAAACATGAAGAAAGCAAACCTAGGTATAGATATTGGTATAGGTATTAATACTGGTGAAGCCGTTATAGGTAACATGGGTAGCGATACTAGGTTTGATTACTCTGCTATTGGAGACTGCGTAAATACAGCAGCAAGATTAGAGTCTGCAACCAAAGAAGTAGGAAAAGACATATTGATTGGTTATTCTACTGCCATAGATTGTAAATTTAGGTTAAAATTATTAAAACCGATAAGTGTTAAAGGCAAAAGCCAAAAACTATCGATATATACAATAGACGAGGAAACATTATGCCAAAAGGAAAAGGAACATACGGAAGTAAAGTAGGTAGACCACCAAAGAAGAAAACAAAGAAAAATAAAAAATGATTGATAAGCTAATAGGTCCAGTAAGTGACATAGTAAACAAAATGATTCCTGACAAGGACTTGCAGGCTAAACTAAACCATGAACTTAAAACCGAACTACATAAAGCAAATATGGCTCAAGTGGAGATTAATAAAATTGAAGCTGGCCATAAGTCTATATTTGTTAGCGGTTGGCGGCCATTTGTGGGTTGGACTTGCGGTATTGCTTTGCTTTATCACTTTTTGCTTCAGCCTATTATTATCTTCGCACTCTCAGCATTTGGAATATCTTTTGTATTACCATCCTTTGACATGGGATCGTTGATGACTGTATTGATGGGTATGTTAGGACTTGGCGGACTTAGAACATTTGAAAAAACCAAAGGAGTTGCTAGATGAGTTGGGATAACTTTAAATTAGAAGAATTTGCTTGTAAGCATTGTGGTGAAAACAAAATAGAACATGAGCTTATAGATAAACTGCAAGCGCTTAGAACTGATTGTGGTTTCCCATTTAAGATAACAAGTGGTTATAGGTGTGCTGAACATCCTGTAGAAATAAACAAATCAAAACCAGGCACACACGCCGTTGGTCTAGCAGCTGACATAGGTGTTAGAGGTAAACAAGCATTAGAGATTATATCTAAAGCTACTAATTATGGTTTTACTGGTATTGGAGTCAACCAAAAAGGTGGTGCTAGATTTATACACTTAGATATATCTAAAGATTCACAAGGTCGCCCAAGACCACATATCTGGAGTTATTAGCATGGACCCAATGATGTATTGGAACATAATTATTACTCTAATCTTTGCTCCTATAGTTCATAGCATAAGAACCAACGCGACAGAGTTAAAAAGAGTTGATATACTACTCAATAAGACTCGTGAAGAAGTTGCAAAAGATTATGTAACTAAGGTTGAATTAACAATCAGTATAGACAGAGTTATAGATCGTTTAGACAAGCTAGACGAAAAAATGGACAAGTTAATAACAGGTTAATATGGCAATAGGAATACCAAACATAAATTTAGATTTAGATTTATTAGAACAACTCAACCAAAAACAACCCGTCAAAAAAGGTGGTTTTATGCAAAATTTAAAAAATGTTTTTAACCAAAAACCACAATTAGGTCCAGATGATTTTGGTAGTTATACAATACCAACTTCAGATCCTACATATCGTTCTGGTTTTGACTATGCACGTTCTATAGCTGGCGGTATGCCAATGTCTCAAGTCATTGCACCAGGCGTAAGCTACTCTCCAGAACAACCAATGGGTTATACACAAGAACAATTAAACTTACCAAAAGATGTAGATATTCCACCTCCACCTCCACCAATTTTACCTCCAACAAGAGAATTTGATGATCCAAGATATTTTGGAACAGGTATTGGTGGTGTAAATATTCCTGTTGATAGAAAAGACATACCATTTAGAGATATATTTAGTGGCGTAAAAGATATTAGAGATGTACCACCCCTAGAAAATTTATTAAACATAGGTAAATTATTTGATGGTGGTTTTGATAAAGATGCTATAGACAAAATAGTACAAGAGCGAATAGCTGAAAGTATGCCAACTTTTGAACAACCTGATTTATCACAGTTTGTTACTAAACAAGACATACCTTCTTTTATTCCAGACATTCCAACAGGTAGAGAGTTTTCAATAGATAGAGATGAATTAATAAAAGATATAAGAGCAGGCATAGATATACCAAAGTATGAAGCTCCAGACTTGTCACAATTTGTCAGGCAAGAAGATATACCATCATTAATACCAAATATTCCAACAGGCAGAGAATTTTCTATAGAAGATATACAACAAGATTTAAACTTACCTGACTTCTCACAATTTGTTAGACAGGAAGATATACCAACACCTAATGTTTTTGACGAAGAGGCACTAAGAAAAGAACTTATGGAAGATATAAGAGGAAGTATTAATATTCCTGATATAAGTGGTCTTGCTAGGTTGGAAGATATACCAAGTTTTGACCCAAGCGTTTTAAAACAAGATATATTAATGTCTATACCACAACAACAAATTCCAGATATTTCTAAGTTTGTAACACAAGATGATATATCCAAAGCTATAGCTGGTATTGATATGCCAACTTTTCAAGCTCCTGATTTATCAGCTTATGACACAAGACTTGCAGAGTTAGAAAAAAGTTTATTAGGTTTACAACAGCCAACAGGCAGTAGTTTTTCAATATCACAACCTAGACCTATGGGATTATTTTAATGTCAGTATCACACGAAGAAGTAGTTAAAGCAGCACAAGCAGAACAAATATTAACCTCAGAAGTTTTTAAAGAAGCAATAGAAAATCTTAAAAACGAATACATTACTCATTGGTTAAACTCAAGAGAGATAGATGATGTTAATGCTAGAGAAGATATCCACAGATCATTATTACTATTACCAGAGGTTGAAAGACATCTTCGTATCATTGCAGAGAAAGGTAAACTTACACAAGCTAATATAAACAAAATTAGAAATATTGGTTAAACCTTCCCTTTTTACACATTATTAAGCTAAAATACTCTTAAATACATAAGGAGTATTTATTATGGCAATAACGGATAAACCGACTGCTTTACAAACTGATAAGGAAGTTACTACTTCGATGTTTGAAAGTTTCTTAACCCCTGAAGAGGATAAGGTTGAGGATGCAGTCACAGAAACAGAAGAAGTAACACAAGAAGAAGTCCTTGAAGAAGAACCTGAAGCATCTGAAGATCTTGAAGAAGATGTAGAAGATGACGAAGAGTTTGACGATGAGGACGAAGAACTGGATGAAGAACAAACCGATGTTGAAGAGGAAGCCTTGCAACCTCAGACATTTACAGTAAAAGTAGATGGTCAAGAAGTTGAGGTGACGCAAGACGAACTCATCAACGGATATTCTCGTCAGCAAGATTATACGCGTAAAACACAAGAACTCTCTCAACAGCGTAAGACTATTGAGCAGCAGCAAGCAGAGTTAGCGCAAAGAGACGCGATTTATTCGCAATTGTTACCGAAGATGGAAGCCCAATTAAAGGGCGAACTGGCTAACGAACCAGACTGGAACACTTTGTACGAAGATGATCCTGTTGGGTATGTTCGCGAAAAACAGCTTTGGGATGAAAAGAAAGAAAAGCTTAGTGCTGTAAGTGCTGAACAACAAAGGCTTCAACAAGAAGCTTTGGTTAAACAACAAACACAAATTCAACAATTTGTTGAATACGGCAATCAAAAGCTTCTTGAAATAATCCCTGAATGGCAAAACCAAGAGGTTGCGTTAAAAGAAAAGGCTGCTATTAGTGAATATGCTGTAAATACTTTAGGTTATACACCTGAAGAGATACAACAGGTTTATGATTATCGTGCTTTGCTTGGTTTAAGAAATGCTTGGTTAAACTCTAAAACAGTTGAAGCCACAAAGAAAAAACCAACACAAAAAGCACCAGCAAGAGTGGCTAGACCTGGTACTACTAACCGACCTAAATCGGCAGCACCTGTGAAGAAAGCAAAACAAAGGTTAGCTAAATCTGGAAAAGTCCAAGATGCGGCTAAAGTTTTTGAACAATTTTTAAAATAATTTTATTTATACAGGAGTATAAGAATGGCTAAAGTAACTAACGCCTTTGACACATATTCGGCAACAGCTGACAGAGAAGATTTAAGTAATATCATTTACAACATCTCTCCAATGCAAACACCATTTATGTCATCAATTGGTAAACGAAATATTAATAACGTAGTGTTTGATTGGCAAACAGAATCATTACCTACACCTAGTGCTGCTGGTCAGTTAGAAGGTTTTGAACTATCAAGATCTACTGCTACAGCTACAACTAGAGTAAGTAATGTTGCAATGATCTCAAAAAGAGATGCAACTGTAACTGGCTCACAAGACGCTTCAGACCCAGCTGGTAAGAGATCAGAAATGGCTCACCAACTAGCTATTATGTCTAAAGCATTAAAAAGAGATATGGAAGAAGCTCTTTGTCAAAAAGGCGCTAAAACAACTGGTAATGCTACAACAGCTAGGGTAACTGGCGGTTTTGAATCTTGGATTACATCTAACGACTCAAGAGGTACTTCAGGTGCTTCAACAGGTGGTGGTGCAGCTCCAACAGACGGAACTCAAAGAGCTTTAACTGAGACTTTACTAAAAGACACTCTACAACTTTGCTTTGAAAATGGCGGAGAGCCTTCAATGGCAATTTGTGGACCACATAACAAACAAGTTATTTCTGGTTTCACAGGTAGAACTCAAGCTAGACAAATGATTGATGCAAATACTGTAGAAGCTTCAGTATCTGTTTACTCATCTGACTTTGGTGAACTAAAAATCGTTCCATCAAACAGATCAAGAGAAAGATCATTACTATTAGTAGATCCAGAGTTTGCTAAAGTATCTTACTTAAGAGACTTTAAAACTGTTGATATTGCTACAATAGGCGATGCTGAAACAAAAATGATTGTTGTTGAGTATGGGTTAGAAGTATCTAACGAAGCTGCTCACGGAGTCGTTGCTGATTTAACAACTTCATAAGTTTTATTAATTAGCTTAAAGGGATGTTTCGGCATCCCTTTTTTTTGTGCTAAAATCTGTCTATGGCAAAGACTACATTAATAGATCACAAGAAAGGTTATAAGTCTGTATTCGCAACAGAAGATGATAAAGTTGTTTATCACACAAAGCAGGATATACAGCCAACTTTAGATTATGTAAAAAATCTATCTGAATATACACCTGGTAAAGATTTTCGCCATGTGGCAGAAATACCTATGGTAGTATATCAAAGAGCAGTCCGAGAAGGATGGGCGCAAGATTCTGCGCAATGGAAGAAATGGCTAAACCATTCAGATAACAAACCATTTAGAACATGGAAAGGTAAAGTATGACATACGATGAATTAAAAACTAATATTGCAAATTTCTTAAACAGGTCAGATTTAACAGACCAGCTAGATTTTTTCATAGACGCAACAGAATCAGAATTTAACAGAAGATTAAGAAACAAAGACATGGTAAAGCGTGCAACTGCTACAGCAGATGGACAATACATGAGCTTACCAACAGATTGGTTAGAAGCTATTAATGTAGAAATAACATCAAACGACTTCAGACCATTGTTTCAACAGTCTTTAGAATCATTAGATGTATATAGAAAAGCTAATAATAATGTTACTGGTCAACCAATTTATTATGCGATTGTAGATAATTCATTAGAGTTAGCACCTACCCCTGATGCAAGTTATACGCTACAATTA
>Ga0213869_10002665_pt1 | contig 12232 bp, 9 predicted proteins | sample PICome_10_FD_160083 | JGI IMG/M metagenome (GOLD analysis project Ga0213869, IMG submission 160083) | Coastal seawater microbial communities near Pivers Island, North Carolina, United States - PICO132 | ecosystem: Environmental > Aquatic > Marine > Coastal | place: USA: North Carolina...
GTACGAAAAGGAAGATTAGAACAAATAAGATTTCCATAGAGATTCAAATGAGATTTGTAATCACTGTAGACATCTTCTTCCCCAATGCTTAATCGATTATTATTGAATAAACATTAATTGAACCGATATTAAATCCGTGCTCGTTTACCGCTAGGGATTTGTTTTTAGCAGGAGGGAGGTCCTGCTTACACTGTTGTAGGGGAGATGAATGGAGAAGTGCGGGGAGGTAAGATTGATATCTAAATTTTTCTCGATGCGGTTATCTCTTTCCGGTGGACAGCAGCAGCGTTTGTGGATTGCCCGCACTATCGCGGTGAAACCCCAAATCGTTCTTATGGATGAGCCTTGTTTGGCGCTCGACCCAATTGCCACGGCCCGTATCGAGGAGTTAATCGTCGAACTTCAACATGATTTACAATTCTTATCGTGACGCATAGTATGCGCGTTTCCGATCGTAATCCTTTCTTTTACTTGGGTGAGCTGATTGAATACGATAAACGTTCCAAGGTTTTTGGAAACCTCTCGAAGGAACAGACGGAGGACTACGTGATTGGTTGTTTCGGATAGAATTAAAATTTATGTCATCTCATATATTAAAAAACTACGACTCCGATCTTCGTGATCTCAAGGATAGTGTTATCAAGATGGGCAGCGCCGCTCTTAGCGCACTCGAGAAAGCTGTTGAGGGTCTTCTTGAGGGCGATCGGGATAAATGTTATGATGTCATCGACGGCGGCGAGTCAATTAATGCTCAGGAAAAGATAATCGACGAGCAGGGGATGTCGATTCTACTTCGATTCAATCCGGTGGCTTCGGATCTAAGGCAGGTTGTTGCCTCAATTAATATTTGTCGGAGTCTGGAGCGTATCAGTGACCATACCGTGACAGTTGCGAAAAGGTCCCGGAAAATTCTCAAATCTGGAATAATGTCTGAAGCCCGATTGGTGGATCCACTTTTTCGAGAAGTTCAGAAGATCGCCTCGGCGGCCTTGATTTCGTATTCCGACTCGGACGAGGAGGTCGCCATGAAGGTGATCAAGATGGACAAGCGGGTGGATAAAATTCATAAGTCACTCGCAAAAACTCTTAGCGCCCGAATTGTGGAAGTCGGAGAAGAGACGAAATCCCTACTCCATATTATCTTCATCTCAAGGAGTCTTGAGCTTATCGCTGACTTAGCGGTAAATATTGCCGAAGACGTTGTCTTCATCACGTCGGCAGAAGATATCCGTCATACCTAGTTCTCAAGTTGAACAAAAGAATTCCCCTCCGACCGAGGAAAGGTGGAAGCTGCTTTCGGGCTAGAGTAAAAAGCCGCAAGAAAAGAGCCTCCTTATCGTAATTGGAGCCTCGCCATGTTTTGGACAGGGTTTACTTGCCTTCTTGAGTATCTTCTGCGCAGCACTCGTCGGTGCAAGGGGCAGTGCTCGTGCAGCTAGAGAAAAGTGAGAGTCCAGCAATCGTTACAAGGATCGATAAAAATTTCATAAGCACAGGAAAGGAACGACACGAACTCTGTTTTGCCAAGTTTTTTCTCTCGCAAAAACCACGGCGTCGACTGCAGGGAATTTGTTTGGAAGGCAAAGGGTTAAAGTCGTTTTCGGACTGGAGTAGATTGTGGACAAGAGTCGAATACTGTCTCGAGTGCTAGTTTTCAGGATTGTAGAATCTTTTGTATTTTTAGGATTGGTATTGAGTCTCCTTCCATAGATTGCATAGGCTAGTCCAGTAATCTGATGAAAACTCTATTCTATATTTCACTTAGCTTGTCTCTCTCGCTTGTCGCGATGGCTACTCCCAATTGGCCGACTCAACGTGGTCCTCACTTCAATGGCACCGCGGAGGGAGGTATGAAGTTGCCCGCCAAGTTCTCGCCTACCGAGAATGTCGTTTGGAAAGCGCAAGTTCCGGGCAGTTCAGCTGCCACCCCAGTCGTTTGGGGAGACTATGTTTTTGTGACCGCGGCTGATCATGAGAAAAAGGAGCTGCACGCCATCTGTCTTGATGCCTCCACCGGCAAGCCCCGTTGGTCAAAGGTCGTCTCAAAGGGAAAGGTGCATTTGGATGATCGGAGCGATTTTGCCTCGCCTTCCCCGGTCACTGACGGCAAGCGGGTCGCGTTCTTCTTTGGTACCGGGGACCTGATTGTCTTCTCTATGGATGGTAGGGAAGAGTGGCGCAAAAATCTCATTCCGGAAGGTGGTAAATACTTCGCGTTCCAATGGACTTTTTCTACCAGCCCTATTCTTTCGGGCGGTAATCTTATCATGCAGATTCTGCAACGTGACGTTCCGTTTCATTACGGTGGGATGTCACGCGGACCTGAGGGAGCAACTAAGATTCCGTCCTACCTTGTTGCCTTTGATTTTGCGACTGGTAAGCAGAGCTGGAAGGCTGACCGTCCGGGTGATGCGGTGGCTGAGTCGCTCGAGGCCTTCACTTCTCCGGTTCTCAGTCGGACCGCCGATGACGGTGGAGACCTTCAGCTTCTTGTGGCTGGTGGTGATGCTCTTACTGGTCACGATCCTAAAAATGGGAAGGAACTCTGGCGTTGGGGGACTTGGAACCCTACAAAAATCGGACACTGGCGATTGGTGCCTTCTCCGGTTGCAGGAAGCGGCGTTGCCCTAGTCTGTGCTCCCAAAAAGAGCCCGGTCTATGCCGTCGACATGAAGACCGGGAAGCTGCTGTGGAAAAGCGAGGACCCCGAAGTGTCTTCCGATGTTTGCACTCCGCTTTACCACGATGGTCACTTCTATGTTCTAAATGGGGAGTATAAGGACAAAAGAATTTCCTGTATTGAGCCAAGGAGCGGCAAAGTGCTTTGGACAGGTGCGCTTGGAACACGGGCCAAAATCGAGGCCTCGCCGACCCTTGGCGATGGTAAAATTTATTTCCAAGACCACAACGGACAGGTGTTTGTGGTGGCGGCGGATCCCAAGAAATTTTCCCTTCTGCACCAAGTTCAATTTGGTGACCGCACGGTGCGTGACCAACGTTGTAGTCTTGCCTTGGCGAACAACCGGGTCTTCCTTCGTAGCCAGAAGACCCTCTATTGCTTTGGAAAGTAAATTTAACTGACCGCTAGGAATTTGCCTTTGGGAGCAGGGCCATGGAGCCTGAGTAGATAGGGTGAACGGGAAGGATGGTGATCTGATTCTATTTTAAAGGTCAGGTGTGAACCCTATCCAAAAACAAAAAGTCGGGGAAATACAATCAGAGCTGTCGTTTGTCATAGGGGTTAGCGCTATGGGAAAATTCATTTTAGTAATTAATTTGCGAGTATGAAATTAGGAGTCATCAATGTATCTGATCGCGCTAGCGCGGGCGTCTATGAAGATATACCGGGAAAGGCGGCGGTCTCCCTGCTCGAGGAGTGGGTCACCACTCCTTTTAAGACTGCCTACGCCGTAATCCCCGATGAACAGGATCAAATCGAAACGCAATTGCGGCAGTTCGTTGACGAAGAAAGCTGCACCCTCATTCTCACCACAGGAGGAACCGGTCCAGCTGTGCGGGATGTTACCCCGGAAGCCACGGAGGCTGTCTGCCAGAAAATGCTCCCGGGATTTGGCGAACTCATGCGCTCCACATCACTCAGGTATGTGCCAACCGCTATCCTCTCCCGCCAAACCGCTGGCATTCGCGGTGCTGCCCTGATCGTGAATTTACCAGGCAAACCCAGAGCTATTCGTGAGTGTCTCGAAGCTGTGTTCCCCTCGATACCATATTGTATTGATCTGATCGGAGGTCCTTATCTCGAAGTGGATTCAAGTAAGATCAAAATTTTCCGCCCCGGACCCTAAAATTCCATGATCAAGAATGCAATGGGACATGAGAAATCGGCTGAACGCATCACCTTCTTCATACCGATCTTCTGCAGCTTTTGAGCAGACTCCTGTCAGTCTTAATACAGACGCTGGACGAGCACAGCTCTCTCCGCTCGTTTCGGAACTACCACTGTCTCATACGTATCAGCCCCCAGTGTGATGATTGGCCCGCCTTCTTCCCCGGACACTGAGATGACAACCGCGTGGCTCGAACGGAGCCCTCCCAACCACTTTCGAGTGTCGCTGACATAAACAAGATCACCGCAGGCCGCGCCAAGGTCGTTTGCCAATGCCCGGGAAATAGTGACCCCTGCCAACTTTGCTTCTCCGCACAATTCTGGCTCTTCTTTCAGGCGCTCTACCATCGCCATTGCCTCAACGATCTCGTGCTCGGATCCTGCAGACCCTTTGTAGCGTTTGATGGCATCCGCAACCGTTCCCCACACCAGGCCTTTTTGCCGCTCCGCAGACTCCGGCTTGGTCAATAACGTCACTATCACCCCGATGGTTGAACAGACCACTAGCCCATAGAACGCCCGCATGTATTTGAATTGCTTCATGCCATCAAATATCCCATCTCCCGCATCTTTCATCGGCACTCCCTGCGCAAAAGGTTTGATGACCTCCGGCATAAACAACGAGATCCCGATGGCAATGAGGCCTCCGACGATCGTCCATAGCGCTGCGGTGGCGGTAAAGCGCCGCCAAAACACACTCATCAACAATGCCACCACGAGGGGAGGAGTCACTGCAGCTGTGAATGCGCCATGTGCTTCATAAATAGAATCAAACATCATGAAGAGAGGCACGAGAACAACCCCAAAAACCGTCACCGAAACCGACGTGACCCGGGCCGCTCTCATCATCTGCGCTTCGGTGGCCTGAGGGCGGATGTAGGGTTTGTAAACATCGTTCACGACCACTGCTGCTACCGCCGTTATCAAAGTGTCGACCGTCGACATCAACGCTGCCGTCAAAGCCGCCAAAACTAATCCGAAAACTCCGGGGCTACTTAGCAATTCTGTCGCGACGTAGAATGCTTCGCTCGCTTCCACGGTATTTGGCAAGTCTCCGTGGTTCACCATCGCGCGTGCAATCCAACCACCGCCACCCACGACACATGCTGCCACCACCATTAAAATCACGACCATTCCAACGGCTGCCTTGCGCGACTCTCGCAGCGAATTTGCGGCCAGGAACCGCATCACCATCCCCTGATTGAGAAAATAAAACATGGCAGTGTTGGCAATCCCGTCTTGCCAGAAAATCCCCACACTTGGAAAACCCGGGTCTTCATTAAAATTCGGGAAAGCGGTCCGGTGTCCCCTTGGCAAATTCTCCCAAAAGGCCCCAAATCCACCGAGGTAATCAATCCCCAAATAAAGAATCAAAGCCCCCGTAAAGAGCAGCATGACTCCCTGGAAGAGGTCCGTCATGATCACGCTGGTCTGTCCGCCCGCCGTCACATAAGTTGCTGAGATCACCGCCACAATGAGTGCCGCTGTCGGAATCGGCCAGCCCAACAAGGCGTTGAGCACTTTCCCCATCGTGAAAAGATTGACCCCAACATATCCCACCAAATAAACTAGGACGCACATCGTTGCCCAAAATCGTACCTTCGAATTAAATCGTCGGCCAAAGTACTCCGGAATCGAAGTCACCCGTGAAAAATACAAAATCGGCAGCCAGCCGAATAATAACAATGGCAACCAGATCCAGTCATTGAGATACGACTGGCTGCTCGAGAGTCCATACCCAAACCCCTTGTTCGAGTATTTCACAAAGCTGTACGATCCCACCGTGGTTGCTACCAAGCTAAATCCAATAAGCCAGCCAGAGAACCGCTGCCCTCCAAAGAAAAAATCTTTCGTCGTCTTTTGGCGCCGCCCAAACCAAGTCCCCACGATGAGAATGATCGCGAAATATCCGATCATGATGCCATAATCCAACTTTGTCCCGCGCGTCTTGCCCTCGCTGCCCAGGACGTGCTCAGCCCCGCCCTTATACGCTTGTGCCGGAGCTTCTTCCATCGGCGCAAACTGCAGAAATGCCGTCATCCCCAAAAAGAGGAAATACACTCCAAGACACACTAGGAGATGCCATAATCCCCGTCCACTCCATCCCAAGTATCCCTGCCGCCACGCAAAAATCATTCCTACGAAAAATACGATCCCGCCGCCGATACTTTGATAAAGAAATGGTTCCATGGTTAAAGGGGTGTTGATCGAGAGGATCTCAGCAAGGCCTCCAGTTCGCCGAGGTCATTGATGATTAAATCAGGAGTAGATGCTGGATCAATAACCTCCTCTCGCGTGGCTTCGCCCGTCAAGGTTAAGACCCCCAGAACTCCCGCTTCCCGGGCCATACGCATGTCTGTGTAAATTCGATCTCCGACCATCATCACCTCTCCCGCATCCAGTCCTCTCCGATCCAGGATCGTCTCGAGAATTGCTGGGTTAGGCTTGCCCGACACTCGGTCTGGTTTTCTCCCCGTCGCCGCCTCCAGCAAAGTGCAGATGGCCCCACAGTCTGGTAGAATGGTTTCCATTTCGGTCGGGCACACAAGGTCCGGGTGGGTGGCAAGATATGGCTTACCCTGTCCAATCCAGTAGGCCGCCCGACAAAGATGATGGTAGTTTAGGCTGGTATCGTAACCCACCACCACCCCATCACACCCGTCCTCCGCCACTACCTCAAATCCGGCATCCTCTAAATCCTTTTTCATTCCGGACGTTCCAAGCACAAAAATCTTGCGCACTTCCGGAAAGTCACCGCGTAAAGTGGCGACGCACGCGTCGGTTGAGATGACCACCTGCTCGGCTTTTACGACAATGCCCATCAGCCCCAGAGATTCTACGTAATCCGCTCGGCTCTTCGAATTATTGTTTGTTAAAAAATCCCAGCCAATCCCCAACTCCTCAAGGGTTGCCAGAAATGGCAAAGTTTCAGCAAATAGGCGTCCTCCCAGGTAGATCGTGCCGTCCATATCGAGTACGATATGACGCACTCTTTTCCAGCGCTCTTGGTTTGGCCCAAGAGAGGACGTTTTTGAAACTCCTAGCATGAGGACTGAATCAATCAGGTCTTAATAATTTTCCAACTCTTTAGAAAACCAGCTTCTCATAAATATGCGAATCAGTCGCCATTTATACCATGGCTTCGACTCACTTGCGACGGGCAAGAGTCCCGGCACCTTGTAATCGGTAGAATAACAATTCTTGAGTGAGACAAACTCATCCTTAACCTCCCCCGAAATATCATGTGCCGCTATGACTTAAATGCGCATGGCTTGACCAATGAACTCTTTCAAAATCCAAATCAACAAAACTCATTACTTCGCTCTGACAACACTCCATTGCCCATCCTTTTCAATGCGAATCTTGATTCCCCTGAGTTGAGCAATCCATTCACCCGAAGGAGTCACTTCGGTTTTAATGGCAGCAGACAAAGCGCTTGGGTTCTCGCCCGAGAGATAAGGAAGAAATACACTCAAAAAGCGCGCCTCTTTCCCCCGTGTAATCGGGCGCCAGGCAAAGCAAGTGATATTGGGATCCAAGTCCTGGGAATGCCGTTGGCGGACTCTTCCAAACTTCAGGGGACCATCCTGATGAATCCGAAGCAATACGCGGACTTTTTCTCTTTGCCACCAGGCATGAGCAAAAGCTGGGGCATCAAACCAGTTCTCCTTCTGCTCAACGATTTTTATAGCATCACTGGATTCCCCCGATTTTTCTGAAACCGCGAGATGCCACACCGGTCCGGCTACGTAATCTTCACCCAAACCTTCTCCTCCAACATAATGATCAGCCACCACAAGGATTCCCTCCCGCGTTAAAACCGACCGGCGGATCCAGCGGCTTCCGGGACCATAATAATCCTGAAAAGCATATTGCCCAAAGCTGTCTTCGGCATCGTTATTTTCCGCCCGACTAAAAGCAGCTAGGTTTTTAATGGACCCGCGCCGCATAAAATCTCTTTCGTCGCCTTTGCGATCCGGGTGTATCGGAAACTGATGCCGCTGATGCATCACCAGAAGAAGATCTAGACTTTCCTCACCTACCCCACCGCCTCGCAAATCTGTTCCAGAATAGACATTGTTATATTTTCCTGAGCTATGAAGAAGCTTCGCTCCATGAGCGATGTATTCGTAGAGATGTCCCGAGTCATTATCAAGATGCCGGTCCTTCTTGTCATAGAGAAAAAAGGCCGCCGTGGGATCACCGGGGAGACGACCGGGGCGTAAAAAAATGCGTTCATGAATCTTTTGTTTTGCTGGACTGAGCAATCCGATTGAAGCAGTTCCCCTCGGGATCTCAGGCAAGATATCTCGCTCCGAAAACCACCCAAATCGCTTTTTGTAGGCACTCCAATATTCATCCGAAGCATTTCCTCTAGCAGTCCGCCCGCCCAAGGTCACTTGCTCCGCCGCCCATAGAAATTCCCGGTCCTCGAAGTGTTGTGCCATACGGTACCAGAAATGTCCGTCGCGAGCCGATTGCTCGACATCGTAATAGCCGTAGTTCCAGGGGTCGGCGTAAACCGACTCATAACTCTTCCTCATGCGCACTCCCGAATTCGGATTGCCTCGCACCCCGCCACCGTGAAGGAATTCGAGACATCGTCCTCCAACGGACTTGATCAGTTCACGATCCGATTCAATCCGCCCGGTCGCTTCGGCGATGTCCAGCATTCCATGTAAAAAGATCGGGCCGTAAGGATAGTAGTTCCATTCCGTCCAGTCACCGAAATTGGAGAAATCCTTCCAAATACGATCAAGCCAAGCTTGTGCCTGTTTGGCTTGAGGTGCATCTGGAAACAACTTGATCGCTAGGGCCACTCCTCCCGCATTTCCGTAAGAACTGTTGTAGGCCGTTTGGGCCTTGGCCTCGAAGTTAATGAATCGCTTTTCTAAACTTTGAAAAACGATCTTTTTAAAGCGCACCTTTTCGTCATCTGACAGAACACCGCGAGCTGCGAGCTCTTCGTAGATGCGCATCCTTGCAGCACCTCCCCAACCACCGTGATATCCGCCTCCGTGATAATCTCGTCGCAAGATACGGTCGTCTCCTTCAAGTTTACGTTTCACTTTATCCCCGCTCGTGGTGGTGTAAAAAATGAACATCAGATCACCTTCGTCCTTGGCCTCAAGCTTGGCGTGCCAATCGAGAATCAAGCCGCGGAAAACTGCCGCTAGGATCTTGAGTTCATTCCCGCTTTTGCGCCCCCCATCAACATATCGACAGCGGAGCCGGTCCCAACCCCACCATCCCCGGGAAAACGAATAACTATTACGGCTGGCGAGAGATTTCTGAAGCGCCGTTGCCATTGCATCGATGTCCTCAACGTCTTCGTAGGAAGGTCTCGGATGACCGGTAAGAAGATCATCTGCCCAAGCTAGACTCCCGGGAATTGCGATAAGAAACACCCAGGATAGAATCAGGAGTGAAGATTGCTGTTTCATTTTCATATTAACGACTCACTTTCCACTCACCTTGAAGTCCAATGGAAACCGCCACCTTCCCAATCTTGGCACGACAGTTCTGATCAGTGACCCAAGTTTCGATCTTCTCAGCGATCGGATCGGCCTTTTCTCCTTCCGTAAAAGGAACAAGCACACTTAAAAACACTTCCGTTTCTCCGGCTTTCAATATCGCTTTGCCGTGGGAGTTTTGCGTGGGGTAATAGTTCGACCCCATCATCCGTGAAATGTCAGGTGTAGTGTCGTGCGCGGTCACGCCAAAGGTTTTTCCCTCTCCAGGGTGTATCCATACCAGAAGCCTTTTCTTTTCCTTCTGCCACCAGGCGTGATCCCAGGCCGGAGCGTGAAACCAATTTCGATCTGGATCATGTCCGATCGGCCCACGATCCGGTTGATCATCATTTTTCCAATCCAGCTCAGGGCGCAACAGCCAACATGGTCCGGCTTCATAACCATTCATACTCTCGCAAGGAAGGTAACTGTCACGCACGATGAGATACCCCTCTTGAGTCAGTACCGTCTGACGCGTCCAGGAGCTACGCGGACCAAAGTAATTACGATAGCGAAACTGCCCATAAGAGTCTTCTCCTCGGTTTTCGGCTCTCAGCGAATCTCGTTCAAGAATTCCACCCCGAGCATCATAAGTGAGGTATTCCATACGCCCGTTGAGAGAAAATCCTGCTTCGTGCGCGCCTCGTGTTCCAAATCCGCCACGACCGGAACGAATACGACCGTTGTGTTCAAAGTGGAGTCGCGTGTAGCCTTTGGAAGCGTTGAAGGTGAAGTCAATCTCATCGAGTTGCACAACAAAACGGGTATCATCCGCTTTTTCTGGGTTTTCTTCCTTCCCTTGCCATATGCGTAGCACACGATCCGAGCCTTCCTTGGGTCCCTGAGCGAGAGTGACATATTTATTCCACGGATCATTCCCCTTCCAGATCAGCCGCGTTACTTCTTCTCCTTTTTTTTCAAGGACCTTAAACTCGCTTGGAATTTTGTCCCACCCATCAAAAAGCAAGCGGTCCCCTTTGGGTCCTGAAAGCCGGGGAATCCTCATTTCCACTACCGACTCGGCCAATTCGAATTCAAATGACTTTAGATGAAACTCATTGTTGAGATACCAGTAGCCATCCATATTTCCGTGAGCGTAGCCAAAATCTGGATCATCCTTTCGCCTAAAAAGATCGATCTCGGCGTTATACTTCCATCGCTCCGAAGAAGGTGCCCGACGACTGTTGAGTAATCCGGGCAAAGGCATTGAGGCAGCCTTCCACGTCCCATAAGGAATCGCCCCAACGCGCCCGGTCACAAATTCCAAAGAAGGATGCTGAACCCAAAAAGCATCGTAAGACGCGGGAAGCTTCATCGCATTACTGTTATACTTGCCAGAGGTGTGAAGAAACTTGGCCCCGTCGACACAATACTCGTAAATCTGCCCCATCACGTCGTCATTGTAGTGCATGTAGTTATTGTTCCGGTCGTAGAGATAGAAGGAGGCGAAAGGCTTTCCCGATTTCCGATTTGGACAAAGATAAAGACGTTCCGGAACTTTGTGTTTCTGCGGGCTGTAGTAACCGATCTTAGCTCCCCCCGCCGGAACAGACGGCTCGATTCCCTGGTCAAGAAACCATTGATAGCGTCGCTTTAAGGCAGCCTGATATCCGGCCGGCACTTCCCGACCTTCCGGTGGACGTCCACCGAGCGAGGCCTGCTCCGAAGCCCAAAGGAACTCCGGAGAGCGATACTCTTTCGCAAGCCGATACCAAACGTGGGCGTCGTTTCGGGCACCTTTGTAATATTCACTATTCCATGGATCGGCGTAAGCTCTCGTTCGATCAAGATCGACAAGCGAGCCAGAGTTGGGATTGCCCCGTACTCCGCCGCCGTGCACGTAGTCAAGATAGCGACTGACGTGGGCATGAAGGAACTGGCGCTCCGTTTCGAATTTCCCCATTCCTTCCGCCATATCGAGGAGCCCGTCCAGATAGATTGGGCCGTAGGGATAGTAGTTGGTCTCAGTGGTATCTCCGTATTCGGCGAGCTCCAGCCATTGCGCATCCAACCAACGCCGATGACTCTTGGCTTGCGGTAAGTCTGGAAACATTTGCAAGGCAATAGCTGTTCCCCCATTGACGCCATAGGGACGGTTATTGGCACTCCGTTCACTCATGGAATAGTCAAAACTACTCTTCAGAGACTCACTGATGATCTCCCGAAAGAGCGCTTGCTCTTCTGCCGTGAGCATCTTCTGCCGAACAAGCTCTTGATAGATTCGTAGACGACCACCGCTTCCCCAGGCTCCATGACCATAAAAGAAACTTTTGTAGCGATCGCCTTTGCCTTCCCGATCAAGAATACTTCGAAAGTAGGCTTGCAAGATAACGATGACGTTTTTTTCCTTTCGCCCTCCGTCAAGGTAACGCGAAAGCAACCGATCCCATTCCCAGGCCCCGCGCTGTATCGCTGGCTTACTCTCCCGCAAAGCCCGGGCCATAGCCTCAATATCCTTAACATCGTCATATGACGGACGAGGATGATCCTTGGCAAGGCTCTCCCTTTCACTCTCTCCTCTCGATTCATTGAAGGAAAAGAGGAAAAAGAGGGAAATAAGAACCATCGATATCGCCCCACTTACCGCCCGAAAACTGCGGGCCGTGATACCTTGTGGTTTGTTTTGGATCATTCTTTAGTTAGGGCTACCTGAAACACTAAAGATCTGCTCAAATAAGGTCAAACTCTCGAGGCCGGGCAATAAAGCTCCTGCTAGGAAATTGCTTTTGGCGGGAGGGTCTTGATGTCGCCTTTGGACCGAACCGGAGCGGTACGAAAGGGGGATGATCAATCATGACGAGGACAACCAGAAATTTGGATAAACCTCCTCACTCAGAACCCTGCCCCTGCAAGATCGCCCTTAGGGCTCAGT
>Ga0213869_10002666_pt1 | contig 12229 bp, 9 predicted proteins | sample PICome_10_FD_160083 | JGI IMG/M metagenome (GOLD analysis project Ga0213869, IMG submission 160083) | Coastal seawater microbial communities near Pivers Island, North Carolina, United States - PICO132 | ecosystem: Environmental > Aquatic > Marine > Coastal | place: USA: North Carolina...
AAGAATGGATGGATAAAGTAACTCATTTGGAATCTTTATCTTAAAGAGAATGGCGCGCCCGGAGAGATTCGAACTCCCGACCCCTTGGTTCGTAGCCAAGTACTCTATCCAGCTGAGCTACGGGCGCAATCAATTATAAAACCCTTTAAAACAATACTTTAAAACTATTTATTGGTGCAAGTTATATTTTTTTATTTCAGCATATTTCACTTAATTACTTGAAATATCGTCCATAATTCGTACTATAATAAATATATAAACAACTTAAAACATATCTATTATGATTAAAAATAGCTTCGATTTTACCCCAGCTATTATTAATTCACTTAAGTTACAGGGTGATAAAAATGATACTTATTATGATTCTCATAAAAAAGCCATTATCCCAAACTGTAGACTTCAACTTGTCGTAGGTTCAAAAAGTAAGACATATTATCTAGTCTTTAGAAAAAATGTAAATGGTAAAGAAAACAAACGAATGGTTAAACTTGGTTCACATCCTGCTCTAACCGTTTCGTTAGCAAGAGAAAAATTTATACAAGAAGCAATCAGTATCGTTACAGATCAAGATAAGTTCTTATCAGAAAAAAAGAATATAGGAATCACAATAAATGACATGGTTGATTTCTATGACGATGAAAAGGGTATCAAAAAAGATGAAAATTTTTTATTTAACGAAGTAAGAAATAATCTTGGTAATGTTTTAGCTAAAAGTCTCACTCGATATGCAGTTCAAGATTTTTATAAACCTCAAATACAAAATAGAAATCTTCATTCAGCTAATTCTAGAAGAGAGATTGTTCAAAGGATTTGGAACTACAACATTAGATGGAACAAAAAATGTGAATTTCTTGAAGATAAGAAGAACCCTGCAAGTTGGAAAATAGAAGGATTTAAAAAAGAAGCAAGCACTAGATTGATAGAGAAGTTTCAAATAAAGCCATTAATGGAAGCTATTTATAAAGAAGAGAACAAAGAAAAAAGTGATTTATTAAAACTCTTTTTTATTTTAGGACAACATCCTTATACAGAGATATGCAAAATGAGATGGGATCAGATAAAAGATGATCCTGAATACCCAAATACTAAATGGTGGGTAATGGAAGAAGGGTTTCATAAGGTCAAAGATTTAAAGCATACTGTTTATCTTCATCCAGTGGTCATGAATATTATTAATAGGCAAAAAGGTAAAGATGATACTCATGTATTTACTAGTAAATACAACTTAGATAACCAAGGAAATAGAAAGCCATATACAAAGACTGGTTTCAGTAAACAGATGAAAAGAATTAAAGACTACTTAGGCACTCAAGATATTGATATACGGTGCTTTAGAGCCTCCATAACAACTCATTTAAGAGAAATGAGCAAAGGGTATGAACCTTCGTATCTGTTAGGACAGGCTCTTCCTGGAATATCTAACAGGGTTTATACAAGAAGCGAATTTAAAGCACAAAAAATTGAAATGACTAATGCTTGGATCAAGTTTATCGAAGATTGTTGTAGACCAGAATCATGGAAGCAATAACATTAACAGAAGAGGTTATACCTAACCTCAAAGATAAATCAGAGTTTGATACAACCCCTGATTGGCTAAACTATATAATAGATACTATTGAATCTTCTATTGAAGAAGCATCCGGTGAACATAATTTTAAAGAGGGTATTACTTTAGTTACAGATAGCATGTGCAGTCCTGCTTATAAAATTAGAGAGATCTTTAAAAATAATAAACCTCTTAGTCTTGAAGATATTAAAGAGATAGAAAAACAAGTATCTAACATTAAAATTATTAAGAATAGTTTCTATCAACGCGAGACAACACCTGAAAAACTAAATTTATATACTTGTTGGTCTTTATATCAGCATGGTGCATCTTGGAATAAGATTTACGAATTATCAGATGCTAATTATGCTTGGAACAGCGACAACAAAGATAACGTCATTAGAAAGTTAAAAAGATGGTCTAAAAACCTTGGATGGGAACGTAATTCTAAATAGCTAATTACTTTAATAGAGTTCAACTAACTCTAAAGAAGGAGGGCGCTTGCGAATTACCCACAGAGTTTGTTGGAAAAGAACCTAATTATCTTCACATTTATATATTAATTCAACAGGCTGATGATATCTATTTCCTGTTTATAGGTTCTGCTAGAAGAACCTACTTTTGGTAGATCTTATCAAAGAGAACGAATCTAAAGACTGCTAAAACAGCTAGAATAATATACTGATAACTTTTGAATAATGATCAATAGCTGTCCCATAGTGAACGAATATTAAATCATTTATTAATCGTATTGCAGATACTTCGGGTATAAGTAAACTTAAATAACCATAGATACAAACCGCTTTTTTTACATAGATTCAAGAAAAAGCTTTTCCCACTCTTCTTGATTAGGCAGCCTTGGCGTTGTCAAATTACTGGGATCTGTTATTGCGTGTTTAACTAGTTTAGGTATCATATCTTCAGTTACTCCCATTTGTGCAAGACCACTAGGGATCCCGATCAATTCATTTAATTTTCTAATTTCATCTGCTAGATCAACTGACTGATTAATTCCCATTGCTGTGGCAATTCTTGAATATTTATTTTCAATATGATTTCGATTGAATTTTAATACTGTAGGTAATATTACTGCATTAAGAGTTCCATGATGAAGATTAAGTTGTTGGTTGGCACCTATTGCATGACTCATGGAATGGACTGCTCCCAAACCTTTAGAAAAAGCCATAGCACCTTCAGTAGAGGCCATCATCATATTCCATCTTGCTTCTTTATCATTTCCATCTTTATAAGCTCTAACGAGGCCTTCATCTTTAATAATTTTTTCAATTCCATCTAAGCCTACTGCCTCAGCAGGCGGGTCAATTATTGGAGATAAAATAGCTTCAATACAATGAGTTAAGGCATCCATCCCAGCACCAGCTGTTAGAACTGGCGGCAATCCAATTGTAAGTTCTGGATCACAAATAGCAGCATTTGGTCTTAAATGGGGGCTGGCAAAAATTAATTTTCTGCCGTCATCCATTATAAGTAAAGCTCCATCAGATATTTCGCTTCCAGTTCCTGAAGTAGTCGGAATTGCTATCATAGGAATTGTTTCAGTTATTTTTCTATACCCACCTTCTGCGATTGAATAGTTAATAATATTTTCATTATGATTAGCCATAAGCGAAACTGCTTTTGCTAAATCTATACTTGACCCACCACCAAATCCAACAACACCATCACAGCCATCATTTTTATATATTTTTAAAGCATCTTTTACAGATTGTTCGGTAGGATTAGCGGGAGTGTCTAAATAAAATGATGAAGAAAAATCATCAGAGACAAGGTTTTTAATTTTATCTATCATTCCTATTGAGGAAAGACCAGGGTCAGAACAAATAAGTGGCTTCTTAATTCCATGAAAACCTAAAACCTTACATATTTTTTCTATATCCCCATTTCCAAAATAAGGCCTATTAAAATAATTTAACTGCATAATTTTCTCCAAAAAAATTTTTCAAACTTTTATAAAAAACTACATACTAAATGATTTTGAATACAGTTTAATATCTTCTGATATTCTTGCTGCTATCTTAGTCATTTTTGGTACTATTTTTTTTCTTATTGCTTCATCATCATACTTTCCATGTTCTACAGCTATGTTTAATGCTAGAAAACTTGATCCTTTATTATCATAAATAGGAACAGCAACAGTACTTATACCAATAGTTAATTCTTGGTTCATAACAGAATATCCATTTTTACGTACAAAATTTATATTTTTATCAAGTGAATCTAAACTGGTTTGTGTATATTTTGTAAAAGAATCTGGTTTAAATTCCTTTTTAAATTGCTTTATTTCATGTTCAGTTAAAAAAGATAAAAGCACTCTTCCCATAGAGGTACAAAATGCAGGAAGCCTTGCTCCAATTTCTAAGTTTCTTCTAAACTTCCACACAGAGTTGTAATTATTCCATCCTAGATATTTAATATCAGAACCATCTAGAGTAGCTAAACCAGAAGGTTCATTAGTACTTTCTGTAAGCTCCTTCAAATAAGGCGCAACTATGGTTGATATATTGTTTATGGATAAAAAATTATAAGCAAAGTCTAAAACCTTTGACGATAAGAAAAAGTTCTTACCATCAAACTTTAAATAACCTTCTCCTGCAAATGTTAATAAATATCTTCTTGCTGTAGATCTTGAAATATTATGTATTTTTGAAACTGAAGATATCGTATGGTTTGGAACTTCTTCATTAAATAATTGTAGTATTTTGAGGCCTTGCTCCAGAGTTGTTAATTTTTCTTTTTGTTCCATTATTACTTAATTTAATATATAAAAATTATAACTAAAAAACCTTTCGATTATTTACAAGTCTAAAACTGTTGACTATTGAATTTGTTTATCTTAATCTTAAAGTTCGTATATAGCAACATGTGTTCGCATAGTGAACTAAAATGTTTAAATAATTCTCGGGGAGGGAAATTATGAAACAAAACAAATTACTACTAATATCTTTATCAATTATATCTTCTTTACTTTATGCCCAGTCTGAAGACTCTGATGCAAACGAAGAAGTTAATGCATTGATGGAGGATATTATTGTTACAGCAAACAAAAGGAAGGAAGCACTTTCTGATGTAGCTGCCAGTACTAATGTTATATCTGCAAGTGTATTAGAAGAATTAGATCTTTCTATGGCCGACGAGTTAACATTATTTGTTCCATCCCTAGCTTCTGATGGAGAGGGTGGAAGAGGAGGTGCTAGAAGTCTCTATGTTAGAGGTGTTTCTGATGGTGGAAATGGAAACCTAGGCACCATAGGACCATCATCTGCACAATATTTTGATGGAATGACAGTTACTAGCACACAAAGTGCACCAGATATTCATTTATATGATATGGAAAGAGTCGAAGTACTAAACGGTCCTCAAGGTACATTATATGGAAGCAGGTCTCAATCTGGTCTTATCAAATATGTTACCAAAGATGTAAATATGAATGAAAGAGAAACTTTTGTTGATGTGGGTTATGAAGATATATCTAAAGGTGAAAATAATATGACCTTTGAAACTGCATTCAACCTTCCATTTAAATCAGGAAGAGGTGGTATTAGATTTGTAGCATACGATCTTTCATATGGAGGATATGTTGATAATGTTCTTGGGACCAGAACATGGACAGTTAAAGCTAGTGAAAATAAATATATAGTAATGGACAATTCTAAAACTGTTCAAGAAGATTGGAATACTTCAGATACAGATGGCTTTAGAATAAAGCTTAAGCATTTAGTGGGAGAAAATGGAGTTTTTACATATAGCCATTTAACACAGTCAGATAAAAGAAAAGGAAATGTTTGGCTTGATCCGTCAAAAGGAGAATATGAAACTGTTTATTGGGATAGACCTTATGGAGATGAGGAAATCAATCTGAACACTATAACTTACGAACATTCTTTCAACTCTTTTGATGTTGTTTATAATTATGGAGAATATTCAAGGGCCTATCAAAATGCATTTGATTGGACTACTCCTCCGAGTTCTAATATTGCTAAGGCAACTTGCTCTTATGACGTAAACCCGCGTTTTCCAAATAATCGAAATTTATGGAGTAACTTTAGTGATTGCGGTGATCCTAGTTATACTTTTGAAACTGATGGTGAGTGGGATAGAAGTTCGCATGAGTTAAGAGTTGTTTCAACTTCTGATGGGCCACTTCAATATATTTTTGGATATTATGACGAAACACTAGATCTAACCTATGATCTAAATGGTCTGACTGATCCAGTAAATGGTGTAAAAGATGAAAATTTAAAACCTGGAAATAAAGAAGGCGGTGTTTGGCAAAGTGATAACGATAGAAAAGACACAGTTAGTGCATTTTTTGGCGAGGTAGAGTATTCATTTGGTGATGTCGCGATAAAATATGGAAGAAGAGAATACGATGTCACCACAGACATATACATCACAACTTATCCAACTGCAGTATGGTACTTTGCTAGGACTGAACCGTTGATTACAGACTACCATAGTTCAGAATCAGATAACCTTCAAAAAATTAGTCTTACATACAGAATGAATGACAATCTTCTTTGGTGGATTACTAATTCTGAGGGTTACAGACCTGGCGGACCAAACAGAAGCTCTGCTGAAGGTGTTCCTCCCCAATATGATTCTGATACCCTTACAAATAAAGAAATTGGATTTAAGGCAACAAAATTAATGGATGGTAAGTTAAACCTCAACGGCACATATAGTGTTATGAACTGGGAACAATTTCAAACTACTACATGGGATCCAGATATTTCTGCTTTTAGTTTTACTGGAAATATTGGAAATGCTGAAATCAAAGGTCTTGAAATGAATGCATACTATTCCGCAACAGATAGTCTATTCTTTTATCTTGGTGTAGCTAAATACGACTCATCAATTTTGAGTGATTATAGTATTGGACAATATCAAGTTGTTCCTGCTGGAACTCCTTTGCCAAGAACCCCAGACATGAAGACTACTTTGTATGCAAATTATTCTTTTGCATTTAGGTCTTTTGATGCAAATGCCAGCATATCTGTTGTCAAAGTAGGAAGTGCTAACACAACTTTATTTCCTGACACCAATTATGTTACTAAGGGCTACACATACCCAACATTTAAATTAAGTCTTGAGAAGGGTAATGTTACTTATGGACTATCTATAAAGAATTTAAGTAACACTGAGTCTGAAATAACTAGTGCAAGAAGAGATGCTTATATTCTTAGTCATGCCCCTAGAAGAATAGGCTTAAGTGCATCATATAGATTCTAAGCCCCCAAATAGAATAGATGTTTCTTAAGCTCATAAAAAAAACGGCATATAAATTTATGCCGTTTTGTTTATTTTTACTCGCCAATATATCACTTGCAGAAGATCAAATCCTTTCACATGATAAAAAGTATATTGGAGTAAAAGATAACAATATTTATATCTACAAAGGTATCAGGTATGCACAACCTCCTCTAAATCAAAATAGATGGAACTCGCCTCAGGATATTGAAAACGAAGAGTATCCAATTCAAGCAACTAAATTTGGTAATGCTTGTATGCAAACAAATAGATTAACAATTTGGTCTAAGCAAAATGTTTTTATAAATGGTGGTGATGTTAATAAGGTAGTTGATGATTTAACCTTTGACGAAGATTGCCTTTTTTTAAATGTATGGACTCCTGTAAATGAAGAGAATAAAAAACTCCCAATCATGCTTTTTATTCATGGCGGCTCAAATAGATCTGGTTCAGGACATGATCAACAGTTAAGAAATGGAGCACATTTAGCAAAACAAGGTGTAATTTTAGTTACGATAAATTATAGGCTTAATATTTTTGGATTTTTAAGTCATGAGGGTTTGAATCTGCAGAGTAATAATAATAGTTCTGGAAACTATGCTATTTTGGACCAAATAAAGGCCATTAAATGGATTCGAAAAAATGCTTCAACTTTTGGTGGCGATCCAGATAATATAACAATATTTGGCCAGTCTGCTGGAGGTCGAAATATTTTAGGTCTACTAGTTTCGCCATTAGCAAAAGGAATTTTTGACAAAGCGATTATTCAAGGTATTGGAATCGGAAATTTTAAGCCCATGAAGTCAACACTCAAAGATCACACGAGTCTTACGGATGCACTATTTAAGAAATATCCCGAAACTTCAAATCTACAAAAAATTGAAATATTAAGATCCTTGCCAGCTGAAAAGTTATTTAATTGGTATTTCAATTCTGGAGGCTATACCAAAAATGTTGTGGCAGGACCTGTTAACGATAGCTTTGTAATAAATACTTCTGAAATTATTGGACCTAAACTTAATACTTATAAAATTATTATTGGCCATAATTCTGAGGAGTGGGGTAATTTTGCATTGACGAATAGGAAGACTTATAAAAGAAACTATACAAATGTTGAATTTTCACCGCAAAATCTTTCTCCAGAGAAAAAAAGAAAAATACAAAGCCTTTTAAGAGGGTATCCTGATAATTTTTCCAAATGGGAAAGATATGGAACTGCAAAAGTTTGGTCTTGTAGCGTAAATAAATTTACTTCAAATTTAGCAAAAGATAATAATTCAATCTATCAATATATTTTTAGCCATAAAAGACCTTCACAAAATAAGTCATGGGGTACAGGTCATTCATTTGAGTTGCCTTATATATTTGGAAACACCGAAGACCTGCCAATGGGTAAGAGTGATTATAAGGTAGAAGGATATTTCTTATCCTATTGGACAAATTTTGCAAAATATGGAAATCCTAACTCTGAAGGTTTGCCTCAATGGAATCCATCTAATCAATATTCAGCTTACTTGAATTTAAATAAAAAGCCTGAAATGCAGGAGGGTTTTGATCAAGAGATATGCGATACTTTAGAGTAATAAAAGAAGAGATCTTCTTATTCACATGATTGGAAAATTATTTATGAAAAAAGAAAATATTTTGTTTAAATGTATTTTTATTAATGTATGCATTATTTTTTTCTATACTTTTTTTGTAATGTTTTCTTCACCAGATATTATTATTACCGAAAGACATATCACTATAGATGGCATGAATAATGCTCTAAATTCCTACGAATACTTTAAAGAAGTATCTTTTTATGCCCTATTTTTACAAATACTAGTTTTAATATTTTATGGCTTACTAATGGCAGTGACAGTTATTAAAAAAAATAATAACTTAATTCTATTTTATATAGCATTCGCAACTCTTTTGGGGATAATAAATTGGGTTGCTATGTACTTCACATATAAAAATTACCTAAACTCAGGATTAACTGAAATATTTTTTGGCTTTCCATTGGCTACAAATTTTATGATTTATGGTAATTGGTTGACAGGCATACTTTTTGCTTCCATATATATTTATTTTTTTAATGATGTGATTTATTCGAACGAAGATGAACAATCTTTCAAGGCTTTAATTAATAAGTACAAAAAAAATGAATACTGAATCTAATCAATATATAGCTATTTTTTTTGTAGTCATATACCTTTTCTTATGTATAGGTATAGGTATTTGGTCCTATTACAAAACAAAATCTACTTCTGATTTTTTTGCTGCCGGGAGATCTCTTGGACCTGTTTTAATAGGTCTTGCAATATTTTCAAGCACTTTAAGTGGTTTTGGTTTCGTTGGGGGGCCTGGACTGGTATATGCATCTGGTACCAGCTCTATCTGGATGGTATCTATATGCGCTCTAGGCTTCTCGTTAACTTTTTTTACTATTGCAAAGCCCATTAGAATAATTGCAGAATTAAGAGATTGCATTTCTTTGCCTGATGTAGTTTATGCAAGATATAACAGCAATCCTACAAGATTACTGTTATCCCTAACCATAATTCTTGGTGTTATGGGTTATTTGGCAACCCAAATTTTAGCTATGTCAGTAGTTCTGTTTTCACTTATAAAAGGTATAGAAGTATTTAGTTTTATAACTCTTTTTCAATGCATTATTTTTTCAACTATCATGCTTATTTTTTATTGCACCACTGGTGGAATAATCGCCTCTATATACACAGACCTAATTCAAGGAACAATAATGATAATTGGCGGTATTTTAATATGCATTACTGCAATAAGTGTATATGACGGAGGTTTAAGTGAGGCATCCAGCGTTCTATTCAAGGATCACTCTGAATCAATTATGCCTTTCGGCACTTCAGGGATATTAGTTTGCTTGGCATGGTTTTTTGTATTTGGAATTGGTTACGCAGGACAGCCTCATGTGGTTACCAAGATGATGATGAATAGAGATATTAGAGATAATAAAATTATATTGCCTCTTAGTATTTTTGGATTCACATTTGCTGCACTATTATGGATTTCTATAGGTATTATAATGAGATCAACAGTTGTGGACGGATCAATTGATCCATTAATTTCTCCAGATCAAGCAGCACCAGTTTTTTTAAACATTTATACCAATCCCTACATTGCAGGTATTGTATATGCTGGCCTTTTTGCAGCAATAATGTCAACTGCTGATGCCTTCATAAATATTGGCGTAGCAGCTATTACTCATGATATCCCCAAATCAATTAAAGGCTCGCCTTTAAACAATGACTTATTTTGGGCACGCATAGGAACAATATCTTTATGTATTATTGCTTCTATTTTTGCAACTTACTCTTATTACTTCAATGATAGATTAATTGCTCTTTTAGGTGCATTTGGCTGGGGAACATTTGCTGCAGCAATAGTGCCGGTTCTAGTTATAGGTCTTAATTGGAAGAGTGCCACAAGAGAGGCAGCTGCCTTTGCAATATTTATAAGTTTAATAATCAATTTTTCAATTGAAATTTTTTCAATATCAATACCCTATAATATGCCTGGTAGTTTTTTAGCTATGTTAACCTCAATAACATCATTCATTGGGATTTCCTTAGTTACTTCTAATCACATAGATGAAGATATCAATGAAGCATTATCTATTTAGTCTAATTTTAGTATGTTCTATAAATATTGAATCACTTTCAGATAGTGAGCGTATTGCAGAATATTATTTAGAATGGGATAAGCTAGGTAATCATCAAACATTTTCGAGAGATACAAAAAAGACTATAGACTGGGTCACCAATATTACTAAAAAGTATGCTGACTATTATGAAGTGTATCCCTATGAAGCTATAGAAACAAAAATTATTAAAAATAATTTATTAGTAAATAATAAAATTATAGACAATAATATCTTAATAGATTCTAAAGATGGAACATATAAAATTGAGTCTATTGTTGGTCAAAAAGATAACAATGTACCTGTTTTTTTTAATAATGCATATGTTGGCTATGGTAGCGGGAAAGATTTTCTAGAAGCGCGGGCTTCTAAAAAATATGAAGCTGTAATAAGAGTGAACGATTCTAAGATTGGAGGGTTTACTTTTATCAACGCATTTAATTATGAAAAACCGACTTCTGTATTAGCACTTCAGGTTGGAAGCCAATACGCCAATTTTTTTAAAGATAATTTAGGTAAAAAAATTGTTATAGATGTTGAAATTAAAAAAAATAAAAGCAAAGCCTTTAATATCTACGCAACTATTTTTGGTAAAGATAGATCCCTAGATCCTATAACTATAATTACTCCATATACAGGATGGTCATATACTGTTTCTGAAAGGGGTGGAGGAATAGCTGCATGGCTGGAATTGTTAAAGCATTTTCATAAAGAGAGACCTCTTCGAACTATTATATTTTCAGCAAACTCTGGGCATGAGCTAAATCATATAGGTAATAAAGCATTCATTAGTAGATTTCCCGAAGTATCTCAATCAAAAATATGGTTTCATCTTGGAGCAAACTGGGGTTCAAAAACTGCAGTACCAATGATACAAACCTCTTCTAAAGAAATATTTGACAATACAAAAAAAATTCATGAATCGTATAATTTTGAAGTACATTTTTCAGATTATAATAAGAAGCCAATTGGCGAAGCAAAAGAAATACACAATATAAAAAATAATTTCATTTCAATTTTAGATTTTCAAAGAAGTAATATTTATTTTCATAATGATCTTGATAGATGGCCTGAATCCGTAGATGTTAAAAAAACTAATGAGATTATTAATTTCCTAATATCATCAGTAGATTATCATGCTAATAACTAAGCAATTTGTTTATTTAATAATTAATTATGTGTAAGAATTATGTCGAAAAACATCCTGAGGAACTTTAAAAAATGAAAAATAAATTAGACTTTTATATTAATGGTGAATGGATCCAGTCTGATTCTGGAGAAAAAATTGAGGTTATAAATCCTGCAAATGAAATTGTAATAGGTCATGTAACAGCTGGAACAAAACAAGATGTTGATATGGCAGTTAGTGCTGCATTAGATGCGTTTGAAACTTTTCAATACTCATCCAAGAATGATCGAATTGAATTGCTAAATAATGTTATTTCAGAATATGAAAATAGATATGATGATTTTGTTCAAACTATTACTGAAGAAATGGGAGCTCCTATTTGGCTTTCAGAAAAAGCTCAAGCATCTACAGGAATTAAAAACTTACATGAGACTCTTGATGCATTAAAAGAATATCAATTTGAAAAAAAAGAAGGTGATTACACATTAATTAGAGAGCCTATTGGTGTCATAGGAATGATAACACCATGGAATTGGCCTATGAATCAAATAACTACTAAAGTATCAGCAGCTCTTGCAGCTGGCTGTACTATGGTTTTGAAGCCTAGTGAAATTTCTCCATATTG
>Ga0213869_10002668_pt1 | contig 12229 bp, 6 predicted proteins | sample PICome_10_FD_160083 | JGI IMG/M metagenome (GOLD analysis project Ga0213869, IMG submission 160083) | Coastal seawater microbial communities near Pivers Island, North Carolina, United States - PICO132 | ecosystem: Environmental > Aquatic > Marine > Coastal | place: USA: North Carolina...
AGAGAGGGCCACGCCTTAGGGTTACAGACCCTAAATACTTGTTAAAAAAATTTTGTCGTATTTTCGAAAAACGACAGACTTTTGACGAACACGAAAAACGTGTATGTTTCCGACGACGAAAACGACGACGAATGACCGCGACGCGACGTTTCCATCTCCTTTCTTCGCGTTCCACCAAACGTCCATGCATTTTCCGCGGTCGTTTTTCCAAACAGGACCATTATTCTCGGACGAATACGACTTAAACGGAAACGAAAACTTTGACGACGAAAACAACAACTTCTTTTCGACCCAAACGCTTTTACGCCGGAAAAGAGTCACCGCGAAGCAGTTTCACTTTCCGTCGCAAACGTTTCTGCGATATTTCTGGTACGCGCGATGCGGGTTAATCGTGTGCGCCGAGCCGTGTGGAGGAAGAAACGACGATGTGGATGGTTTTTTGAGGAAGGTGCGCTCGATGGGGACGACGATACCGACGGACGACCACGGAGGTTTTCGAAGACGAGGGCAACAACAACAACAACAACAACGACAACGGGAGGAAAACTCGTATTATTGGTACCGACGCGGTGGTGGAGGAGGAGGAGGACGAGGGAGAATTCCGAAACCGAGAGAAGGACGAGGAGGAGGAGGAAGAGGGGGAGCGAAGTTTTATCGGCACTTTTCTCCGTCGTCGTCGTTCCGCGGCGACGCTACTCGAGGCCTCGGCGGGGGCGTCGGCGGTGCTGGGTTTCGACACCACCGGGATGAAGGAGCTTCGAGCGGAGAAGACGGCGGCGCGTGGTCGATGGTTCCTTTGATTTCGGCGTCTTCTCGTTCGTCTTCTTCGACGTGCTCGTCTTCGCAAATCTCGTCGTATGGAGGAATGAATATTCCGTATTATGGTTCTCCGTATGATTTTGAAGCGGCGTTCGGACTCTCGCCATCTTTTCGAAGAATCGGCGGCGGACAAAGCTCGACGAAACGAAGATTAAGACGATTAGAGGAACGCATCGCTTTGGGGATTAACTTGGACGAGAACGGAATCCCGTTTGATCGCGAATTGACCGAGGAGCAACGGGAACGGTTGTTTGAGTTTCGAGCGTTCAAGAAGGAGTTGCAGCGGGGTGAACCTTTCGTGGAGAACGCCGAGGCACTCGGTTTGTTTTTGGAGTACGAAGAAGAGAAGAACGTACTTTTGCTTGGATGTGGGACTTCCCCCGACAACGACGACGACGAACGAGAGAATCGCCACTATCAAAACGACAAAAACGACAGCAACGACATCGAAAACGAACATTCGTGTTTCGATCTGGAGACGTTCGTGAAAGACGTCGCCGAGCGCTTACACGTGGATGATGACTCTATCGACTCCGAGACGGAATACAAAGACGGAAATTCAAAAGGTACTTCGAGCGGCGTTTCGTCGCTAGATGTTTCGCACGAACAACAATAAAGCGATACGACACGATACTACCATACTAACGATATTACTATTCTTGATACTACTACTCATTTGAAATGATATGCTCCTTTACTACGTTCTGGTTCTCTACTGGAAAATTCTTCTATATTTTGTGTATTTTCACCAATCGTCGTCGTCGGAATTGCCCTTGTTCCAGTCGTCTTCGAACTCATCATCGAGTAAGTCTACGATCACAGGCGGTACTGGCACGAACGGAACATGCGACGCCGGCATCTTTCGTTTGTGTTCTCCTCCTTCCTCCTCCTCTTCTTGAGTGTTGTTGTTCGAAGGTAAAGTCGATACGACGCCGTGGCGAGACTCCGAAATCTTCGCCATCATCGCCGGGTCGCTCAAAGACATGCTATCATTACTCACGCGTTTCTTCGTCACGTTATGCGTTGATTTTTTAACCAGAACTCTCTTCTTCCTTTTCTCTTCATCAGGTTTTCGAACGCTCGGAAGTGCACCATCATCTTCTTCTGTGTCGTAATCGATTTCGTCGTCATTGATGAACGAATCCTCGTACTCGTCCGTAGTTTGAGTGTGGTTTTCCATCGAAGAATCTGGCGGCGTGTCCTGGACGTTATACTGTTGATTTCGCGGACCAAACCGAGCAAAAGTATCACCCAGATTCACCATAGGAGTCGGTTGCGTGTACGGATTCCCACTGTTATTTGTAAATGGCACATTGCGGTTGTTCGTATCGCCGTCCGTGTTTCCAGCCGAACTAAAGTATTGCGGATGATGACGATGTCCATCACCTCCAGTCTCTGGAGACTCGTCGTCGATGAAACGGGCATCATCAGAGTCGTAATCCTGTTCGTTCGCGTCGTCGTCGTCACCTCCTTCGCCACCGGCAATATCGTCCAAAAATGTCGATTTTTTCTTCAAAGGTTTCTTGCGTTGCTGTTGCTGTTTTTGATGTCTATTGTTTGCGACGACATCAAGAGCGGGAACGCTGGGAGCTACTGGTAGCACAGGAGACGGCTCTTTCGGGACTTTTTCGCGTCGTCGTCTCTTGAAGCGCAAACTTTCATCGCTCGGAAACGAACCTTCCGAATTTTGTTGTTGTTGAGTTTTCTTCTTTTTGGAGGAGTTCGTTCGCGGTACGCGCGGATCGGGAGGTGGCATCGAGACGCTTCGACGTCGCTGTTCTTCAGCTTCCTCCGCTTTCTCTCTCGCGATCAGCACGTGCTCCTTCAAAATATTCAAAGGCATGTGATCGAGCGTCTTCTCGACTAACTCTTGGTTTTCTGTTGCCAGCGAGACGCGCGAGAGTATCGGTGCAGCGTCAGCAGAATTTTTGCGCAACGACGGTGGTACTGACGGTTCACGAGAAGCAGCCAAAGATAAGCGCATTCGCGCCGCTTCTGCTGCCGACGGAGATCTTTGCGGTCGAGGTTCAGGAACTGGTGACACCTTTAGGGATTCTTTTTCTTCGATTACGATGACTTCATCGTCGTCATTCTCTTCCTCTTTCTTTGGTTCCATGGTACCGATCACCGGGACTTCTTCCTCTTGCTCCTCCTCCTCCTCCTCGTCTGAGAACAAAATCGGCTGATCAGCGCGAGTACCTGCCTCGGTAGGAGGCATATCTTGAACTGCTACTACTTCTTCTTCTTCCCGGAGTACCTCCGGTAAGAGCTCATCCTCGTCATCGACGTCGGAAGAGATGACAACTTCATTATTCTCGAACGAATAGGCTTCATCGTCATTTATTATCACCGGAATATCATCATCTACACCATCTACACCAGCGCCGTAGTCATAGTGTTCTTCGTTTTCTGCATCCGTGGGATAGAGAGGGAAAATTTTTCGATCGTATTCGTCGATGTCGACGCCTTCGTTTACGCGCAAGTTCACGCCATCTCGAATCCTCTGCGCGTGTTGTCTCTTTTCGTTCACCGCACCACCAGCAATAGCATCTCCACACCACAATTCATCGTCAAAGTCATCGACTGAAGTGTTGGTTGAACCTCCCGGTCCCGATGGACTTCTCTCGATGCCTTGTAATTTCGACATGGAGCGAACAAGAAACTTAGTCATCGCACCGTGTTCAAAATTGTACACCTTTTGGTATTGACACTGGTATGGCAAGCTTCCCGCGAAACCTTTCTCTTTCATCTCTTGCAGATGCGTTCGCTGCTCGTCTTCTTCAAAAACGAGCGATGAAGATGCCATCGTCGCAGTCGCCGCTGCCTTTCCTCTCATCTCGTCGGCCTCTAGGCGGTAGGCAATGAGGAGGGATTCGTTGCCAACATCCAAAGCTTGATATTGCTTGGCCGGATTGGAGTCAAAAATGAGCGTCGAAGTGGACGTGTACTTCCTCGATTTACTACTGTTTCCTACTTGGTTCTCTTGCAGTAGTTTCGTTCTCTTCGCAAGTGACGCCGCGGTTCTCGATTTCGTGCCGTTTTTCTCCTTCTTAGACGTACTCTCGATGCAAATCAACTCGCACGACGGAAATATCTCGTCCGGAATCATCCGCGGAGTGTCTTTGCACATCACGACGTATCGATCCGGCGTTTTCATCTTACCTTGTAAATCGTGGTATTTTTTCAATTCCGAGGTAAATTTGTTGTGTTCTTTTCCTTTGGTTGCTAACACGACAACTTTTCCGTTTCTCGCGCGACCGGTTCTACCCATACGCTGCACGGTTCTAATAACATCAACCACGTCGTAAAAGACGATTAAATCGACCGTTGGAATATCGAGGCCTTCTTCGCCGATCGATGTCGCGACTAAGCAGTTCAAGTTGCCATTTCGAAAGTCTTCGAGTACCGCTTTTTGTTCTGCTTGTTTCTGCCCTTTTTGTTTCTCGAAAATCAAAGGATCCGCGGCACCCTCTCCTCCTCCTGCTTTGATGTTGTTATTATTCTTGTGTTGCTGTTGCGCTAAAACTTGCTTTTCGCGATTGCGCCTATCTCGGGCGTTCTCTCCAGAGCCTTGACCGACAAAAGGTGCAACTTTTACTCCACACGCGTTCTCGCCTCTCGGTTTGATTTCTCTCAACTGTTCGACGATATCTCGAACGGTGTCTCGATAACTGCAAAATATCATCACGCGCGTATCGTTACCACTGCTATTGTTACTATTATTACTAAATTGCTCCGCGACAACTTTTACGAGCTTCTGCAACTTTGGTGAGTGCTTTGCGCCGTTCGAGGCTAACGATCGAATCAGCTCGCATGCCTCTTTGAACTCTATGTGCTTGTCGCTCAAAACTTTCGCGTGCGAAAGATTACGTGATATGAAATCGTACGCTTGAGAGGCACCAAATTTTGTGAACAAATCGATGATGTGTGTGATATGCTGCGCGTGTCGCAAAGAGTGCCCGCAGGCGTCTTTATTTCTCGTCGGAATTAGACCTCTTTGTACGAACGTCGACATTTGCTGCAGTAAAAATTTTGCCGGTGGATCAGCATTTGGAAGGTCAAGAAACCGTTTCACGTTATATGCAAGTCCATTCATCATTGATACCGGTATCCCGTGATTATTATTGTTATCAACGGGGTTAAACGCGCCAAATCCCGTAGCTTGTTTCAAATGCGGTTTCATCGAGTCCTTCAATAAAGTCAAAATACCCGCGGAAACATCGTCCTGGCTAATCGGCTCGACGACAAGATCTTTTCTGAACGTGTATTTCGCCACATCTACATCTAATTCGGATCGAAATTCAACTCTGTTAATATCTAACGCCGACACGATGTTTTGAACGCTTTCAAGCTCTTTCCCGGGAGTCGCCGTGAGCGCTAAAATTCGAAACACTGCGCCGCGTTCTTTCAACTTGGCGACAATTTGCGTGTACGCGTAATTCCCAACCGCCCTATGCGCTTCGTCCACGACTAAGCAGACGACATCTTTCGCGTTCAAATCGCCCGTTTCGATGTCGTTGCTCACCACCTGCGGTGTGCAAAAGAATACTTTCTTCTCCTTCCAATGCTCTCTGCGCGAATCCGAGACCGTTTTCCCTTTCTTCTTCGTGCTGCCCATTAGCACGACGGTTTCTTCCGACGGGATGCCACAAATATCGTGGCACGCTTGCATTTGCTGATCGACCAAAGGTCTCGTCGGCGCTACGAAAATAACTTTCCCGTTTGGAAACCATCTCTTATAATTCAACATGACCACGGCGGCGATGAGCGTCTTGCCGAGACCGGTCGGTAAACACACTAAGGTGTTGTTCAAGAGCGCATTTGCGGCGATTGCGTATTGATACTCTCTCCGATTGACTTGTGCTGGGTAAATGTATGTCTGCGCGGCGGCTAAATCAATTTCAGATACCGGTTGTTGTTGTTTCTGCTGCTGCTGCTGCTGCTGCTGCTTTCGTTGCAAGTTTGTCGTCATCGCGTTCCCTAAAACGCTCCCGCGCGAAATATTATCGTGACTCGTATTAAACACTCTCGGCGCGTACTCACCGGGATTCTCAAACGCGTTTGGTCGATACCCGGACGGTAACGTTAACTGCGTCCCTCCCCCTTTGGCGACGGCGTTGTTGTTTCTCTTGGTCGTTTGCGTTTGCGTCGCCTTTTTCGGCTGCTGCGCGCTCACGTTATTCCTACTGTTATTAGTATTACTAGTGTTATTAGTATCACTTTTATTAGTATCCGTCGTCGTCGTTACGAACATCCGCGCGATCGATTGTTGCTTCATCGTCGCCGGCGCCGCGTTTGAATTCGAAATGTGTGCACCTGCTTCCCCAGAGACGACGTTTTGCTCGCCTCCAAAATTTTCTTTCCGAATCATCATCTGCGTATTATTCGTCGTCGTCGTCGCCGCCCTCTTCTTTGCGTTTTCGGCGGCGACACCGCGCACCTTCTCCTCCTCTTTCTGCCTTCTCTCTCGCAACGCGGCGGCGGTTTCAACCATGGAATCAAACTTGGCCAAGTCCATCAAATCGTCCTCGTCGTCGCTGAAGAAACTCATCTTTTTACTCGAGATTTTGTATCTTAAAAAAACAGCACTCAACAAAAGACCACAAAACGTGTCACTCCTCGACCAATACCACCATAAAAACCACCGAGACGACGACGACTCTCGACCTGATCTCTCTTTCTCTCTCTCTTCTTCTCTGAATGTTTGCGTGTGTTGTTCTCGAGCGTGTGTAGAAACCGGCGAAAAAATGACGAAGTGTCTCTGCTTGTTGAAAAATTCAAAAAATCTTCCAAAAAAGAACACTTTGGGGGGGCTGGTTTTTAGGTCATTTTTAAGCCATTTAACACCAGACAGAGACGAAAGAAGAAGAAGAGAGAAAGAGGAAGAACACGCAACACAGAGACACACGGAAGACACACGAACGCTTTCTTTAAGTTTTACATATAAAAAGACGTACACTAGAAAAATAAAATGGGCGCCTCGGTGCAATTCATGATCACCTCCGCCATGCGGGAAATATTAACGAACGAGTTGCAATTTTTAGACTCGGAAGTGGACGAGATGAAACCAGAGTTAGCGGCGAAAATGATCGAAACCGGGACGAAAAGACCGTTTGGGGACGGACGGGAAATGCCGGAGAGTTGGAAACGAGGGGCAATGCCGGAGAGGAAAAGAGACGCGTTGGGATTTTTCAGGAATATAAACTCGTTGCAAGTGATTGTTTTAGGGGCGATTGGCGTCCTCGCAGGGTTGGTCGTGACGAATAAAATCGAGCTCGAGACGCTGTTAGGAGGGGCGAGCACGGCCTTGCCGAAGGAGAAGTTATCGTCGCACGTGAAAAAGAAGAAGAAGAAGAAGAAGAAGGGAAAGAAGAGAACGATTCCTAAACGTACGAACGTGGTTGAAAATTAAAACGAACTCTAAAAACCAAGTATTTAAATTAAAACGCGCCCTTCTTGTACGCGTAATAGCCCGCGACGAGGACGAAACCTGACCCGTCGGTAATCATGTACAGATATCCAATCCCACACATGACGAATACTCGTCGCGCCATAAATTCTAAATACTTCGGGTCTTTCGGTAACACGTTCCAAGAGTCTCTGTAGCCTTGGAGAAGAATTTCTCTGGCAAAAACAAATTGGCACAACGTGTCCCAACCGTACGTGCCGACGACGGTGAAGAGTAAGAGACCTAAAACTTTGTATCGAAACGCGTCGTCCGGCATGGAGACGAACTGTAACTTGTTGTTCAAATACGGAACGACTTCGAAGGCTGCCATGAACGAACCAATGAACAAAGCTGCTAAGGAGAGCAACAAAGTTTTGTTCTCCAAGGAACCCATCATGAACGGTCTGCCTTTATAGTTGACGAGCATGACGCAGACGCGTTGAACGGTTTCGATGAGAAAGATGACCGTGTTTAACAAACACGGCTCAAACGGCGGGCCTTGTTCCCAGAACGATCTCTGCGCTTCGCTCGCGTTTTTCTTCTCTTCTTCGGAAACTTTCGCGATTGGAATCGCCTCAGGGAACGCGGCTTTCTCACCTGTCGCCGCGTGGACCAACTCTGTGGCGTAGTTCATCACAAAGACGTGGATGACGAGTTGGCCTACGATGGACAAGAATAACGCCGGGTGAAAGATGGAGCGCAACGGTCGAACAGGGGATAGCGTGTGCACTGGGGTGGCGTACGAAAACGCTAAACCTGCCGCGGTTAAACACAAACCGCTCGCCATCATTTGATTGTCCGAAGATCGAATGCCGTCGGTGTACAACACCGACAACGAAAACGCGGAAATCAAACAAGATAACACGAGCACTTGCTGCATTTGAATCGAGGACACCAACGTGCACCTGCCTTGTCGAATAATATCTACCGCAGACCGAATGGTCGGTAAGCGAGACGTGAACGGAGCCGCCATGGAAGCGTCGCCGAGTTTCACTTGCGGAAGTTCGCCGTCTAAATCGTCCAAGTTTTGCATCATGTCGCTCATGCTCGGCGCTTTACCGCCTTGTCCGCCTTGTCTTGCCTTAGCTCTTTCCATCGCTCTGCGTTTTGATTCGCGAATCATTAGTTGCGTAGAATTTTTCATGGCGGTAAACTGCGCCCACTTTTCGCCTCGCGCCATTCTTTCCTTGAACTCTTCCTCGAACCAGACTTTTTGCAACGCTTGGAGTTCTTTCGTGTCTTTTTGCTGCGCGATTTTCTCCTCCATTTTCGCCTTCTTCACTTTTTCCGCTTGCTCTTTCACTCTTTGCATCTTCTCTTGGAACGTTTCCGCCTTGGCGAGCTTTTTACCTTTTTCTCCGTCGCCTTCTTCTTCTCCTTTACTCTCGTCGCCGCCTTCTTGTTTCAATTTCTTTGTGTTTGCGGACCCAAAGCCGGAGAGGAGCGCGACGCCGACGTGCGCTTGTTTCAACGCGCCGACGTCGTTCGCACCATCGCCGCACATGTACGTGTGTCTCCCCTGTTGTTTCAAACGTTTCAAGACCCTCTCTTTATCGTCCGGAGACATTCTGGCAAAGATAGACACAGAATCCAAGTAATCCCAAAGCTCGCTTTCTGATGAAGTGCCGCTCTCCGTCGTCGTCGTCGCGGCATAGCTGGCCGCGTTCAAGCTCTCCCCGGTGACGCACAACGAATACTTCTGAGCCAATTGTGGAATGCTCAAATCTTTGTAACTCCCGATGACTTGAATGCCTCCATCTTTATCTCTCTTCGCGGAGACCCATCGAAGACTGCCACCACTTTTGTTGTTCGATTGCTCGAGCTCGAGCACTGCCGCGCCGGCTAACCCTCCTTTCGCGATGCCAACTTCATTCCCGACGTGAAGGGCGGTTAAGGTAGCGTCCCCAGTCGCCATCATGACGCGATTACTCGAAGCGATGAGCGCGTTGATAACTTCTTCCGAATCCGTTCGAACGCGACAGGCAAACGCTAAAAATCCGGCAAATTCCAAATCGCATTCGACTTCGTCTCGAGATAACGGCGATTTCGCGTCGTTGACTCTTTTCGAATCCCCAGGTGATAACACTTTGTGCGCGAGCGCAATCACGCGCATACCTTTTTCCGCTAACGTGCGATATTGCGAGTCGAACCCATCCGGTTTACTCTTCAACAGCGTAGCAATTTTCTCCGGCGATCCTTTCACCAGCGCCCACGTTTGTTCGTTTTCGCCTTCATTTTGCTGAACGGTGGCGACGACGGACATGCGCTGTAAAGAACTCGCAAAGTGATTGCGCGCTAAAATTTTGGCGCTCGGGGTACCTTTCCACGTTCGTTTCTTGATCTCCTCGGAAAATTTCGGTTTCGATTTACTCGATTTCGGATCGTACTCCCATTTGACGGCGAACAAGGCAGCTTGCTCCAACGGATCGCCGTACGTTTTCCCATCGATTTGGACTAAAGAATGACACCCGCCGATGATGATCGCGGACGTTTTCGAGCACTCGATCGGCGTGGCAATTTGCGCCGACGACATATTTTTACTCAAATCCGACGCGTCTACGACACCAACAGCGACAAGTTTATCCGAAGTAATCGTCCCGGTCTTATCGAATAAGCACGAATCAATCTTCCCCGCCATCGGTACTCGAAACGGTTCCGTGCAATACACGCCCGATTTCATCAACGCTAAAAGTGCTGTGTTCACCGCCATGGCAGTTTGCATGGGAAGTTCCGGAGGCACGACAGATGTCAAAATTAAAATACATCTCAACACTAACTCGTACTGCGAACGTTTGCCGTCCTTCATGCCAACCGTGAAGACGTGATACGAAGCCATGCACGCGAAAACCAACAAAATGAACAACAGAATCATCGTTTCTTTGGTATCTCCGGTGACTTGCTCCGAAGAAAACTCCATCATGCGCATTAACTTACCTTGCGTGGAAGAAAACCCAGTTCGCAAAACGTAGCACACGCACCCGTCGTCCGGCGTCGGCGGCACTTTTACCGGCCCATTAATACTACTACTACTATCCGAAGACTGTTGCATTAAAGTCGTTCCGGAGGATAACACGTGCGTTTTGTGAAGATCCTCGATGTCCAACCTCGCGTCTTCTTTATCGTCGTACGAGATCGCCTCCTTCATTTGCGGTACCGATTCGCCGGTCAAAGACGCTTCGTTCACCACCGCCGAGCCTTGCAAAATCAAGCAATCGCACGGAATGGTCGTTTCACCTTCCGGCTGTCTCTTCACGCTGACTATATCTCCGGGAACTAAATCTTCCGTCGAATGGTCCTCCCAGATGTTATTTCTAAACGCGTAAATTCTGCCAGTTTTCACCGCGATGCCTCTCAACGCCGTAATGTTCCTCTTCCTGGAAAACACCGTCGTCGCTTCGAAAATCAACATCGACAACATGTTGAACAGGGCGTACTTCCAATACTCGTCCATCAACCAAAGCATGCACGTGAACATTTGAAACACCGTCACTGGTCCGGTCAATTGTTCCTTGAACATTTCCATAAAAGTCGGCAACTCCACGTGCAAACAATTATCGCCGTACCGATTCATACAATCCTCGATTTCATCCGGCGCCATTCCAGTCGCGGTCTTTTTGAAGTAACTCGAAATCGGTAAATCCACCGGACAGGTCAACTCTCTCAACTCTCCTCTCGCCTTGCCGCTCTTCGCGTCTCGTTCCACCTCCACGTACTCGTACCGTTGCCTTTGAAACGTGCACCACAACGTCGACGTGTACGTAAACCCGTCCTCTTTACTCACCGAACTCAGCAAACGCATCTTCGTAATCTCCGGTTTCCCTTGGTGCGCGTGCGGCATGATTTCCAAATACGTATCCTCGTCCACCTCCGTAGCGTTGCGATACCGGAAAAACCGTCTCACTCTGACCGACCAGTGCTGCGCGAACATGATCAACGCGTGCGCGAACGCGACCGAAGCAAACTTAATCACCGCGACAAAGTCCGGCAACCACCACGCCGGCAACGTCGGAGGAATCTCGTACGTCACCGTTTGGTTCACCGACGACAGATCCTCTCCTAACAATCCGTTCTTGAATACTGACGAAGCTGATGCTTCTCCAGATGGTTCCTCCGCTCCATTTTTCACCTCCTTTTCCTCCTCCTCCTCGAAGCCGCCAAATCCATCGTCCTCGGTCGCCCACTCGTCCTTCACTTCAAACTTTTGCTTCGTCATCATCCCATCGTCTCCTCCCCCAAATCCACTCTTCTTCGTCACCAACTTCCCGTCCACGAACTCCGTCGGTTCGTACCCTTGACTCTTGTGATGTTCCATCGCAATTCGGTACGGTTTCCCGCTCGTCTCGTAACACTCGCGAAAGAAATACACCAGTAACGCGAGAAACGGGAGATGGTACAGACCGACGCGTGTGTTGTTTTTAGAGAGTGTAAAACTCACGCGAGGTTTGATCGCTCGAACCGACGCGATGGTCGGTGGGTAGGTCACGTACACGCTCCCTAAAAGCGATTTCGACATTTTGTTCTCTTCTTTTTCTTCTTCTTCTTCTTCTTTTGAGGAGTATTATTCGTTGTTCTCTCGCGATGAGATGATTCGATCTCGAGATGATTTTGAATGAAGTTTTTCTCTTTCGACTGCTTTTTTTTTCTTTTTTTTCTTTCAAAAAAGGGCAGTCGTTTTCTTGGGAAATCAAACTTCACTTCTCATCACTTCAAATTCCATCCCCTCTTGCGATTGATTTTCTGCGCGAGTGTGTTTGTGATACAAGAAGAAGAAGAAGGAGAAGCATAAATGAGAAAAAAGAATCCACACCCGCAGCGCGCGGTGAACGCGAGGACGGTTTTGAAGTGCGATTTTAGGGAGGAGAAGGGAGGAGAAGAAGAAGGAGACGTGGAGCGATTGCGGAGGATGCTCGCGTGCGTGCCGTGTCGTGATGTCGTGACGGAGCAGAATCAGAAGCGAGAAGA
>Ga0213869_10002675_pt1 | contig 12220 bp, 12 predicted proteins | sample PICome_10_FD_160083 | JGI IMG/M metagenome (GOLD analysis project Ga0213869, IMG submission 160083) | Coastal seawater microbial communities near Pivers Island, North Carolina, United States - PICO132 | ecosystem: Environmental > Aquatic > Marine > Coastal | place: USA: North Carolina...
GAGGGTTTCATTTTGCCCCTCAGATAAAACCTTTACAAGATACATTCCTGAATTTTCTTGGGAAAGTTCAACTTGGAAATTTTGACGGCCTTCAACTAATTCGCCAGAATAAATGGACTGCACCATTCTACCTGACATGTCATATAATAATATTTCAAACTGTCCAGTTTGATGAATTTCTAATGCCAAAGTTGCATCAGAAGCAGTTGGATTTGGGAATGCCGTGGCTTCAAAATAATACGGATCGACCTCTATGACTTTAGGAAGAATTGATTCTTCTAGTTCAACATTTACAGTATCCTCTAAGTAATCCATATAATGCACGGCGCTTAAACCTCCCGCAATACCATAGTCCACCATTCCATCTATTGTGTATTCTTGCTCAATCACCTCTGGGGTTGTCTCCTCTCCCACAAATGCAACCATTCCAGGTAAGGGAATTTCGCAACCTATCACTCCTAGGTCCTGAACAAAATCAACAAGATCAAGCTCCTGCTCATTTTGCACTGCGTTTATGTATTCCTCTTTATCCGTTGGATTGCCAAACATCTCAATAGCTTGAAGCGCTATAATTGCTTTTTCTTCCTGCACATTACAACTGAATAATCCCAAACCAAAAACCATGACCAATGCCAGTACGAATTTACTTCTGAAGGTTTGTCTTTTTTGATTTTTCCAATTGATGAATCCTTGATTTAATGAATCTATTTGACTGCTTTTAAACTGTCCACAAAGGTGTTGGCCTTTATTCTGTAAAATCAACTTGTTGATGTCATTGTTAGACACATTTCGAAAATCAAACGTATCGATTTGACATTTAGAACAAAAAGCACCACGTTCAGTTGGCGTCATTTTAGTAAAATCTTCACTACACGGATCTGGAATAGAAATCATAATTACAAGTTTTAATGCTGTACAAGAGAACCTAAAAAAGGTTCAATATAAAGATGCAGCAACAAGAATTATTCCATAAAAACGAAGAGCTTTTTTATTTTCTTCGTGGATGCAACCCTCTCAATCCCATGTCGGAAACGGTTTCTCCTTCGCCTGGTTCAAATTTGCCATCTTCAATAACTTCCTCCCATTCAAAGGAATTATTAATAGAAAATGCCAATACGATTTCAACATCTTCTGTTTCGTTTCCAGTAATGATCAATGGTGTTTCAAGTTCGCCAGTGACCACGCATGAACCCGGTGGAATTGGACTTGTATCACTGATTGGATTCACAACTGTTACACCTGCTCCATCCCCTTGGATTACATCACCAAATGTAAAACCACCGATTGTTCCGCCAGTCTCAAAAGCCCAATAGCCTTGTAACTTATCGTCATTCACTAAGACCGTCGAATCCTTTACTTTATTTGACGTGATGTAAGTATTATATCCAACAAACGACGCTTGTCCCCGACAAATCAACATTCTCTGCATACGGTGGATTGTTATATCTATAGTCTATCTCGTAACGCTGATAAGTTAAAGAAGCCCTAACCCACTTGTAAGTTCCTGGAGGAAGCGTGGACAAATCAACGGAAACAATCGTTTCACCATGTCCCGCAGTCGGTACCTGATCAAAATCATCAGCATCATCACCGCCCAAATTTGTTTCAGCACCTTTGTAAACAATGGCGCCATCTGTTAATGGCGTTAACGCTGATGCCGCAAGTTCGATATAATGAATGCTCATTTCTTTCATTTCTGGACTTTGAGCTGGGTTTCCTGGAGGTACCTCTACAGTTTCACCAAAATTCCCTAAGCGTGGCAACGTCTCATCAAATTCTAATGAAAACTTCAATTTCAAAGGATTCTCTTCTGGATCAACTGGATCATCCTTTTTACATGCCGTAATTAACATCACGCTCAACACTCCTAAAATCAATTTATTCATACTTTATCTATTATTTAATGCGAATTATTTCTGCTGTAATTTTCGTTTATCCATTCTGTCAAACCCCCAAGCTATAATCCAATAAGGTATAACTAAAATTGGGTAACCAATAACTGAAAAGAATCGATAACCTGCTATTTCACTGGCATCAGGCCCAATTAAATAGGCAAACCAATCAAAACTAAAAATCCACACCACGATAAAAATTAGAGGTACTAGTAATGCCCCAATAATCACCACGTATGAATATTTAACATTAGGGTTCTTTTTGCGATAAAAATAGATCCAAATCAAGTGAAGAACTGCAAAAACAAAACCAATAATTAAAGCCAAATTCAGCCCTCCTAAAGTCAAGAAAAATTGTGCTGTGCTGTTAATTTCCGGATGGTAATTAATCTCAAGGACTGGCACTGGAATTCCTTCAAATGACCAATGTCCTACTCCATTAATATCTCCTGATTTTACAGCTCCTAAATTCGTTTCAATGGGTTTATCAAATGCGGATGCATCAATTGTCAAATCTAAGGCGCCAAAAGATTTCCAATAATTGGCTGGGGACAATGAGTACCTGAAATCATATTCGCGAATTGGACCCGAAAAATCTTCCCATACATGAGCAGTATAGGTGACTCTAAAAACATGTTTACCTTCACTAAGATCGACCTCAAAATAGATTAAGTCACTCAGGGATACGGACGATTCAAAATCATTTGAATCATTAAAATCGACCCGATCAGCATACTCCGAATTCTTATCAAAAAAATAAGGGAAATCACCAAATAAAGAATCGGAACTCACCCAATCATAAGAGGGAATAACCACGTCAAGAATCTCTCTTCCATCCAAAAAAACCTGAAAGTCATCCAAGTATTCAGACGCAAAAAAAAGCAACGGAATCTGTTGTCCCGCTTTACCCGATTGAATAGAATAAATAACTTCAAAACTGGCTGTTTGAAAATTAGAATCGATCACAATATTCAATTCCTCATGCAAAATATCAACATGCTCACTTGTGAATGGCCTTGCGCCAACAGTACCGTGATTAACTGGCTCGCGCATATTTGCAAACAAATATCCTTGCGCAAAAAGAAGAAATAAAATTAGTAAATGTTTCATGCGGTGATAATTCTAATGTATGAATATAGTGAAATTAGGCGTTGGGTTACATAAGAGTTAAGCCAAAGTTTTTCACTACTTTCGTTTCATGATTGAGCAATTAGAGCAATTTGATCGCGATTTATTTTTATACCTCAACGGTTTACACGTTGATTGGTTAGATCCGGTCATGTGGTGGTTAAGTTCAATTGTGCTCATGATTCCCGTTTTTGGTTTTGTGTTTTACTACGCTTACAAAAAGGGAAAAATACGCTTGACTTTAATTATTATTGGCGGACTTGGCTTATGCGTCTTACTTTCAGACCGTATTTCGGTAGAGTTTTTTAAAGAAGTTTTTCAACGGTATAGACCCACACATAATACAGAAATTGGAGACTTAGTGCATACGGTAATAAAACCAAACGGAGAAGAATACCGAGGGGGCACCTTTAGTTTTGTGAGTTCTCATGCCACAAATGCCATGTCAATGGCTCTGTTTTCCTTTCTACACTTAAGACGATTCAATAAAAAATGGTCCTTACTCTTTTTATGGGTTGCCATTGTATCTTATACTCGGATTTATTTAGGCGTTCATTACCCAGCCGATTTGGTTTGCGGAGCGATACTTGGTGCCATAATTGGTGGAATCGTTTATTGGACAAGCCTAAAACTTGCTCCTTTAAAAACGATAAATTTAAAAACCTGACATGAGCAGCGCAGCACTAATAGCATTAATTTTTGTGGGAGGCGGATTAGGTAGCATTGCACGATTCGGGGTAGGCAAAATGGCATTGCATTATTATGCAGATGGCAAATTCCCATTGGGGACATTGATTGCAAACACATTGGCCTGTATCATACTCGGCGTTACGCTTTATATTTTTAAAGACCGACTCTTAGAAAATGACTGGATAAAGTACTTTGTAATTATTGGGTTTTGTGGTGGATTCTCCACCTTTTCTACCTTTAGTTTAGATACCGTTAGACTATTTAGTGATGGACTTTTCTTGGTTGGGGTGCTCAACATACTCATTAGTGTCGCTTTAGGGATTTCTATTCTGTGGGTATTGATTAAAATCTAAAGGATGCGAAAAATCTATTGGGTCATCCCTGCAGCGATTTTCTTTATGAGTTCATGTAGCAATTTCACTTTCAAGGATATTGATGAATTTGAAATATCAGAAGGGCTGTTAGAAGACAATGAAAAAGTAAAGGTGATTTATAATTCGGGCGCTCCTGATGACAAGCTCGAAGTGACCTATTACAGACATTTGATTGTTGTGAGTCAAGAATCATACGATACTTTCAATTTATTGAGTACAGGAGATGCGATTGTTACAAAAACAGATAATATACGTTACTATATTGACAATAATTCGAGCGTGAATTTAATCTTGCAAAATTTAGACAAAATTCAAAACGGAGTAAACATTAACGACCTCAGCAATAAAGACATTAAAAAATGTGGTCGTAAATAAAGCTACCGCCGAGGATACTAAGAACAATTACCCAACGTTAATTGGTGGATTGGCAAACGAAGTAGAGCAAATGGTTAATGATTGAGGGCTCCTTGAATTGTCTGGCTAAACCTATAAGACATGACCCCATGCATTAAATTTATTCTTTGTTTTCTCCCTGTAATTGGGTTTTCACAGGTGGTTGATTTTGAGAATTTACCGAACCTTAATCCCGAGGATCCTGTTGGCGTAATCACGCTAGTTGAAGAAGATTATAACATTCAGTTTTACATGGGACACAGCATTCAAGAAACGATTCCTTTAATTTTGAAAAGGGTGGCGCATAATTCTGGACCTGGAGGGTTTTACGGAGCGGAATCGCATTTAGATTGTGAAGGAAAGACAATTGAAACCATGAGCATTAATCAAATCAATGCTGTAAATTTCGCGTTGAACCCTGAAATAACCAATCGTGAACGCGTAGGGTGCCATTTTATTTCTGGAATATTATTAGATGAAGTGTTGCCGTCCATTTTCATTTTTTATGATAAGCCAGTTTTGGGTTGCAGCGCCGACCTGCTAGATGTGGATGGGCATGATATTAGACCCATTCATAAGTCGTCCCTATGGCACAACCATCCCCCTGTTTTCCTGTTCGCGCAATTTCTCTATTTTCATGATAATCGATATATGAGTAATCATAAGAATCGACTCCATAATTTATCATGCTTTTGATCCTTCCAGACTCATAATAAGTTCTTTCTATTAATGAGTTGCTATACTCTTCAGGAATTACTTCTACTAAATCGAGAAAAACAGTTGAAACATCTTCCTCAAAAAAGACAGTATTCGAATTAGCCTCATCCACCTCAGGCGCACAAGAAAACACAATAAGTACTAGACTAAGAACAAAATGTTTGAACATGATTGAAATTAATAAACCTTAGTCGCAACCGCAATTACCCGAGCTGCATGATTTATCCAATGCCCCACCAACTGGTTTCTTTTTTAGGTTCTTTCGGTAGAAACGGAAAGCAAAATATCCAATTGCTGCTGCAAAAAATGAGTAAACTAATATGTCTTGTAAGTCGGAGGTCATTTTAGTAATTGATAAGCAATTAAAGCTGAAAAATACGCCAAAACAGTCATATAGCCAAATTGAATTGCAGTCCACTTCACCGATTTAGTTTCTTTATAAGTTACGGCAACCGTACTCATGCACTGCAAAGAAAATGCGTAAAACAATAAAAGAGAAATGCTCGTGGCCAGGCCGAAAGCAGGCATTCCCGTGTGTGGATTTACTTCTGCTTTAAGCCGATCTCGCACATTCATTTCCTCTTCAGAACCCACAGCATAAATCACAGAAATAGTACCTACAAAAACCTCTCGAGCTGCCAAAGAAGAAATAAGGGCAATTCCGATTTTCCAATCATAACCAAGGGGTTCAATTGCAGGTTCAATCGTTTTCCCCAACATACCCAAATACGAATTCTCAGTTTGGTAGGACGCGATTAAATCATTCTTCTCATCCGCTGCCAATGTTGGATATTGCGCCGTGATGTATTGCTCAGTATTTTTAAAATCGTCACCGCCATTCGTCACTAAAACGAATAGAATAACCGCAGTTGCAAAAATAATTTTACCCGCATTCCAAATGAAAGATTTTACGTTAGTCCATACACGAATTAGAACGTTTTTCATTCCAGGTAATAAATATTCCGGCACCTCCATTAAAAGGTAACTTTTATAAGACGGTTTCAATAAATATTTTAAAACAAATGCGACAATAAAAGTCATGACTACGCCCAATAAGTATAGTCCCATCAAGGCAATACCTTGTGCGTTAAAAATTCCAAAGACGGTGGCATCATCAGGAATAATAAGCGCAATTACAACAACGTATACAGGAATTCTAGCCGCACAAGTGAGTAAAGGCGTTACTAAAATCGTAATCAAACGCTCACGACTATTTTCAATTGTTCGCGCCGCCATAATCGCCGGAACAGCGCATGCTAGCCCAGAAATCATAGGTACAATACTTTTTCCGCTCATACCAAATCCTTGCATTAATCGATCGGTGAGGTAAACAATTCGAGACATATATCCACTCTCTTCTAATAATGAAAAGAGGAAAAATAAAATCGTGATTTGAGGCACAAAAATAACCACCCCACCAATTCCAGGAATAAGTCCTTCTGTAATTAAACGTGAGAAATAACCTTCTGGCAATCCTGCACTCGCGGCACTTTGTAACCACTCAAACGCCGTTTCAATCCATCCCATTGGGAAATCCGCCAGCCAAAATATAGCTTGAAAAATAACCAATAAAACACCTATAAAAATAACATATCCAAAAACAGGATGCAATAAAACACGATCCAATTTAGTGGTGAAATCAGATGCTTTTGATTTATCCACTGTCAACACCTTATCCAGGTAAGAATTGATGCGTTTATATCTTAAAATTGACGCATTCGTTTTCCATTTGCGAACGTTCAGATTGTTTTCCGTGATAAACTCTTGAGTTGCTTCACTTTTGGCGGCAGTTGTGAGTTTCAAAAAACCAATGTAATTATTTGCCAAGCCTTCTTTAGCCGAATATTTCTCTAAAACCGCAAGTTCCTCTTCTTCAATATAAGAAGGCGCTCTTTCTTCAATAAAAGAAGTTTCCATACACCGCCCAATAAGCGCATCAACGCCCTTTCCTTTTTTGGCTGAGATCTTTACAACTGGAACACCCAGTTCTTTTTCGAGCGCTTTTTCTGCAATAAAAACACCGCGCTTTTCTGCCAAATCAGCCATGTTAATGGCCAATACAATAGGAATATTTATATCGCGAATTTGTTCGAACAAATAAAGATTCCGTTTTAGATTAAGCGCAGAAACTATGAGTACAATTTTATTAGGATACTCGGCATTTTCTGTATTAAGTAGATAATCTACGACTAACTCTTCATCCTTAGAACTGGGAAAAAGACTATTGATACCAGGCAGGTCAATTACCTCAACATTTTTATCGCCTGATTTAAGAAAACCTTTCTTTTTGTCGATTGTAACCCCCGGATAGTTTCCCGTGCGTTGATTCAATCCGCATAACCGGTTAAACAAGGTTGTTTTACCCAAGTTGGGATTACCAACCAATGCTATTTTAAAGGGGGTATTCGAACTCATTCAACAATAATGAAGGCGGCCTCTTTTCTTCTGAGCGCAATGCGATTGTTTTCTATTAAAATAAAAATAGGACCATGAAAGGGTGCCTTATTTAAAATTGAAAATGTAGTTCCGGGTAATATACCGAACTCGGCCAATTTACTAGAAACTGGATTTTCTTGGATATATCTTACTATACCCTTTTTTTCCACTTTCAAATCGCATAAACGGAGTTCCATATTCCCTTATTTAGAACAAATATAAATAATTTGGAATAGGAAGGGTGAGCCGTGGGTGACAAGATGGAAATGAATGAATAAAATACCTTAAAAGGGGTATAAAAAAGATCAGTTCAACAAATTATTATACCGACGAAACTAGTTCATGTCATTCTATCTCAGCAACATCACTTTTTTAAAGTCTGACTTTTTACGACGAGAAATGGGCAGTTCGCTACCATTCTTTAATACGACAAAGTTTCCAATTTTTTTCAGATGGCTGAACCATTTTAAATTTACGATAATAGAATGGTGAATGCGATAAAAGCTCTCAGTAAGTAGACGCTCATAATCTGCCAATTTTTTTGAATACCTATTACCATCACTAAAAACAATGACAGAGTTTGGTTTCGACATTATATCCAGAGGATACGACACATCAAGATCGATAATAGAGTCGTCGGCAAACTGAAACTTAAAAAACTTCCTTTGATCTGTCAATCCATAGATATTTCCATCCAATGTTTCCAATTGATTCAATTGTTGATCGTTTGAGAGCTCAACCTTATATTTTTCCTGGTCTTCAATGTAAAATAATCCTTTGTACAATCCTGCTGCCCAAATACCATTATTTTTATCAATCAACATGCTACTAATGCTTGCATCTTTGATGATATACTCTTTCAAGGAAAGATTTTCCACATTAAGTTTTAAAAGACCATCAACAAAAAAGTCCAAATATAAATTTCCACTCCCATCAACTTTTAAATCCAATATCTTATTATCATAACGTTCTACCTTTTCAAGTTTATCCTGCTTTTTATGATCATATCGATATAGCGTGTTCTCTAAAGTAAAATAGATAACTCCTTCGTGGTTAACAGCATTTGCAAATTGCACTCTCAATCTAGGTTCTTCGAATTGAACCATTTTTCCATTAACGCTCAGGCCCTGCAAAGAATCTTTACTTTTTCCAAATATGAAAGTACCCGTTTCATTATCAATTATTTGGAAATCCCATTCCGTTTCCTTTTTTAATTGATTATGTTTGGTAAGCATCACATGCGGCATTGAGTATTCGTGATTATCGATAGCACTATATGAAAAACCATACTCTGAAAAATCAAATGACAGCAGATTGGATTGATTGGATTGATTGGATTGATAAACTTTAAGATTATCATTGTATTTAAACGCGCGGAATCTATTCTCGCTTAAACAAGAGATTTGTCCATCCATTCCATAGGCATATATGGTGCCATCAGGGCCTTCATCTAAATGAAAAATGACGTTATTTGTCAACCCGTCTTGAACGGTAAAAGTTTTGAATTCGTAGCCATTATACCTAACCAATCCCCGATCCGTTCCAAACCAAACATACCCCTTAGCGTCTTGAATAATTTCGTAAACCTGTGAACTCGGTAGCCCATCATTCACTCCATAGTTACGGTATTGGGGTTTTAAATCATAAGCCCAAGATTGTGAAGCAAGAATTAATAAGGAATAAAAAAGTATTTTGTGCATTTTTCGGTTCAGTCGGTATTACAAATAGAACGAAAAAATATATAACCGGGTTTGTAAAATCATTATTTATTTTTTTATCATTTAAGGTCAATTCTCGTTTAATAGAAGTCCTAATTCTTCGTTAAAAAACTAAACCTCTGAAAAAGAGCCGATATCAGAAAGTTTCAATGGAATTATTCAAATGTTCTGTTTATCAAGTTCTTAAGTATACAAATAAAAAATACGACCCATACATGAACTTCATAAGTGGTCGCAATATTTCATAAGTGGTCGACTTGTAAACCTGAGTTCGATTATTCCAGCGGTAAAAATATACTTTACAAAAGAAATCCCGCCTTGAAAATATCAAAGCGGGATTCAAAATATTGTTTCAACTTATTTTATAAAAACTTGAAATTTTTACCAGGATAATAAGCTATTGCTCCCAATTCCTCTTCAATGCGCAGCAGTTGATTATACTTTGCAACTCTATCAGATCTTGAAGCTGAACCAGTTTTAATTTGTCCCGTGTTTAAAGCTACCGCCAAGTCAGCAATTGTACTATCAGATGTTTCACCACTTCGGTGACTCATGACTGAAGTATAACCGTTACGCGTTGCCATATTTACCGAATCAATTGTCTCAGATAAAGTTCCAATTTGGTTTACTTTAATTAAAATTGAATTGGCAATTCCGTTTTGGATTCCTTGAGCTAAACGCTGCGTATTTGTGACAAATAAATCATCTCCAACAATTTGAACTTTATCACCAATAGCATCCGTCAATAATTTCCAGCCATCCCAATCATCCTCAGCTAATCCATCTTCAATCGAAACTATTGGATATTTCGCGGTCCACTCTTTCCAGAAATCAACCATTTCACTTGACGTACGCTTGTCTCCAGTTGAATCAAATACGTATTTTCCTTCCTTATAAAATTCAGACGAAGCTGCATCTAGTGCAATGTGTACATCTTCACCAGGTGTGTAACCTGCTTTTGAAATTGCCTCTAACACCACTTCAATCGCTTCTTCATTAGAACCTAAATTAGGGGCAAATCCGCCTTCATCACCAACGTTGGTGCTATGTCCTTTGCCTTTTAAAACCCCCTTTAGTGTATGAAAGATTTCTGTACCAATTTGTAAACCTTCGCTGAATGTATTCGCACCAAATGGCATCACCATAAATTCTTGAATGTCAATTTTGTTATCCGCGTGAGAACCACCATTCAAAATATTCATCATTGGAACGGGTAATGTATTTGCTCCAACTCCACCAACATAACGGTATAGAGGCATGCCTGTTTCTTGAGCGGCAGCTTTAGCAATTGCCAATGAAACTCCTAATATAGCATTTGCACCTAGTTTACTTTTGTTCGCTGTTCCATCTAATGAACGCATATAATTGTCAATTGCAGCTTGATCCATTATATACTGCCCTTCTAATGCTTCGTTCAATACGGTGTTTACATTGTTCACCGCTTTTTGAACTCCTTTTCCTAAATAGTAACCTTCATCTCCATCTCTTAATTCAACCGCCTCATGTATTCCTGTAGAAGCTCCTGAGGGAACCGCAGCACGACCCAACACTCCATTTGATGTAAATACATCTACTTCTACCGTTGGATTTCCTCTAGAATCTAAAATTTGTCTGGCACTGATTTTAGCTATATAACTCATATTTTCAAAGTTTCAATGTTCAATGTGCAATGCGCTGCCCTGAGTTTACCGAAGGGTGCAATTTTTCCAGCTTCAATGCTCAAATTAAAAAAATTATTATTACTAATTGATCATTGTTAATCGTCTAATTCATGTTTTCAATAAACTGATCAAATAAATATCTTGAATCATGCGGTCCGGCAGAAGCTTCAGGGTGGTATTGTACTGAAAAGACTTTTCGACCTTTTAATCGAATTCCGGCTACTGAATCATCATTTAAATGAATATGTGTAAGTTCTACGTTGTTTGATTTGTCGATTGAATCTTTTGAAACTACAAAACCGTGGTTTTGAGATGTCACTTCTCCTTTACCCGTAATAAGGTTTTTTATAGGATGATTGATACCTCGGTGCCCGTTGTGCATTTTCTCAGTCGCTAATCCTTGACTTAATGCCAATACTTGATGGCCTAAACAGATTCCAAAAATTGGAATATTGCTGTCCACCATTTCTTTCACATTAGACACCACATTATTCATTGCTGAAGGATCTCCAGGTCCGTTTGATAACATTATACCATCTGGATTGAATGTTTTTAAATCAGCTAAACTTGAATCAACCGGAAAAACTTTTACTTGACATCCTCTCTCGACCAAACAATTTACGATATTCCTTTTCACCCCTAAATCTAACAGGGCAACTTTTTTTGCTGCACTATCTTCACCAACAACGTATGATTCTCTCGTACTCACTTTTGATGAAAGTTCAAGTCCTTCCATTGAAGGAACTGTTTTCAATTTTTCAGCAAGTACGGTGATGTCCAATTCATCTGAAGAAATAATAGCGTTCATAGCTCCTTTATCTCTGATATGACGAACTAAAGCACGTGTATCAACGTCCGAAATACCAACTACTCCGTCGTCTTCCATAAAATTCTGTAATGAATCTGTACCAGAGTCACGCGAATACATGGATGAAAACTTTTTAGTCACTAAACCAGCTATTTTGACTGAATCAGATTCAACTTCATCTTCATGCACACCGTAGTTTCCAATGTGTGCCGTAGTCATAATTAAAATTTGCTTACAATAAGAAGGATCAGTGAATACTTCTTGATACCCCGTCATACCTGTGTTGAATGCTATTTCGCCAGATGTTGTACCGATTTTCCCGATTCCGCGTCCATGAAAAACTGTTCCATCTTCTAATAATAATACTGCTGGTTGGTGCTCCATTTTTTATGTTTTACGCAAA
>Ga0213869_10002680_pt1 | contig 12204 bp, 10 predicted proteins | sample PICome_10_FD_160083 | JGI IMG/M metagenome (GOLD analysis project Ga0213869, IMG submission 160083) | Coastal seawater microbial communities near Pivers Island, North Carolina, United States - PICO132 | ecosystem: Environmental > Aquatic > Marine > Coastal | place: USA: North Carolina...
GTTCCGCCAGGTCCGAGCCGGAGATCAGGAACCCGCCAGCGGATTGGAGCAACTCGAGCGCCGTACCAGTCGGTGGCGTGTCGGGGCATTCGCGATGGTCGTCGGGGTCGGCGATGTAGATCGGGGGTAGCCCTTCTTCGTGGGCGTGCTGAGCATGATCCACCGTCCCAACAATCGCGTCGTGTCGGGCTGGCCCTACGCTGGAGAGGTGACCCAACTCGTCGGGCGGCTCCGCGTCGTCATGATCGTGATCGATGCGATGCCGCACCGTCATGTGAGCCCGAGCCTCACACCGATGCTGTGGCGCCAAGCACGGTTGGGGGGTCGCGCTCCGATGGGTGCGATGTCGTTGCCGGTGTCGGTCACCTATGCGAACCATGCAGCTTTTGTTACGGGCGCCGACCCGGCGATCACCGGAGTACATGGCAACCACACCTGGATCGACGAGATCGGGTGGGCGCCCGCACCCAAGTGCGGCCCGCGGGCGCCGACGCTATTCGACCGGGTCGGCGACTCGGGCGGAACATCGGTGATGGTGGCCGGCGACCAGAAGCTCGTCGCTCAGATGGGTGGTGGACGTGCCGACGTCCACTGGCCGCCGGAGGGTCGACTCCCGAAGGGCACTGATCGCTGTGCGTTCGGATACGCGTCTGATGTTGCCGTGCTGTCGGCGCTATCGGACATCGATCTCGACGTCGACTTCGCACTTGTTCACCTCAACGAACCAGACACCACCTCTCACCTCCATGGACCTGATTCGGCCGAGGCATTTGAGCAGTACCGGGCCACCGACACTGCGTACGGCGAGGTCATATCGCAACTGGCCGATGGGTGGGATCACACGTTGGTGCTCACCGTGTCGGATCATGACCAGGAGACGATCACTGACTTCAACCCGGTCGAGTTGGCTGAAGCCCTGAGCGACGTCTCGGGCATCGAGGTGGCCAACGACGGCACAGCAGCTCTGATCCATCGCTGTGCGTTGGATGCCTACATCGACGATGAGCGCCTGCAGGCGATGATCCGAGCGGTCGATGGCGTTGAGGCCGCAACCGCGTTAACACCGGACGTGTGGATGGCGTGGACCGAACCGGGCAGGGCCTTCGGGTCGACACCGATCCCGATCTACGGACAGCACGGCAGCCCTCGGTGTCGTACCCAGATGGCGATCGTGTCGGGCGGTGATCATCGCGTGGCCGCCGTGGCTCGACAGATCGAACAGTCGCATCCGTCGGTGCTCGACTGGGCGCCGTTAATTGCCGGATTGCTCCAGATCGACGGTGATGCGTCGTGACCGAGATGTCCTCGCCGGTCGACGTTTCCGACGTCGATGCGTTTCGGCGCGACGGCTGGCTGATCGTTCGCGGAGCGCTCGAAACCGAACACGTCGAGGCGGTCGATGCTGCCGTAACCCGGCTTGAGCGGTCGGCCATCGGCGGCGGACCGGGCCTGCACCACTTCGAGCAGACTGACGCCGGCGCTGCGCTGGCGCGCAGCGAAGACTTCGTTTACGACGACGCCGTGCTGGGCGACCTGATCCTCGGCGGGATCGTCCTCAAGATCCTGGGCGCACTGTTCGGTGAACCGGCGGTGCTGTTCAAGGAGAAGGTTAACTACAAGCAGCCGGGAGGCGGCGGCTTCGCACCACACCAGGACGCCACCGCCTACCGGTTCGTTGACCACCACATCTCGTGCATGGTGCCGATCGATCCGTCGACGGTTGCGAGCGGCTGCCTGTACGTGGCGCCTGGCTACGAGGCGGGCCAACTTCCCACCGATAATCGAGGCCGCATCACTGTTGAGGCCACCGCCCAACTCGCCTGGCGACCTGCGCTAGTAGATCCGGGCGACCTGTTGTTCTTCGATTCGTACACACCTCACTACAGCGACACCAACACCACTGGCCGTTCACGTCGCGCTGCATACCTCACCTATAACGCAGCGTCGGTCGGCGACCACCGCGACAGCTACTACGCCGACAAGCGCGCCGAGTTCGCTGCGGAAGGCGATGACTTCGAAGGCGATCGCGTGCGGATCAGCATCAGCGACGACTTTCTCGGCAAGCCGGTTCCCGGCAAGCGACAGTCTGCGGGTAGCCGTGAGTGATCTCGCCGCGCTCTTGACGCTGTACGCATCGCCGCCGGCGAATCGAATGTACGACGAGGACGTCACCGAAGTCGAACATGCCCTGCAAGCTGCGGCGCTCGCTCAGGCCGATGACGCCCCCGATCACTTAGTGGCCGCTGCGCTGCTGCACGACGTCGGTCATTTGGTGTCGGACGACAACGTCAGCCTCGAGGAAGACCTCACCGACGACTTCCACCATGAACGCATCGGCGCACAGTTCCTCACACGCTGGTTCGGGCCAGAGGTCACCGCTCCCGTTGCGCTCCACGTTCCAGCAAAGCGCTATCTGTGTGCGGTCGAGGTGCGTTACCTCGACGGCCTGTCTGCTTCGTCGTTACGCAGCCTGCACGTGCAGGGTGGTCCCATGTCGGCCACCGAGGTTGAGGCGTTCGAACGGCGCCCGTACCATCGGGAGGCCATGCTCGTTCGACGATGGGACGACCGGGCCAAGGTCGGCGGTCTCGCCGTGTCGAGCCTCGACGACTATCGGACGATTCTCGGCAGGCTTGCGCTCTGACCTGAGTTCGGTGTCCGCCTTTCAAGGTTTGCGTAATTGATTGCCAATCACCCCTGAGGGTCGTCACACCTGGCACCGTCAGCAGGGAGACATCAAACTTGATGCCAAGTGATTATTCCTGTGGCTCTGCTGCGGGATAAGGGGTCGCAGGTTCAAATCCGGTCAGCCCGGCACCGAAAGACAGGGACTTTCAAAACCAAGGGAGTCTCGGTGTCGCTTTCGATCACACAACGGTCACAAGGCGAAGCTGCTGCTCGCCGATGGGAGTCGACAGCCGCACTCATGACGACACCGTCGGATTGAATGTAGTTTTGCCCGGGGATAGTCTCCGCAGGTGCTCAAAACTGGTATGCGTCGTGCCTTTCGTCTCAGCGTGATCGCTGCTTTAGCGGCAGCTCTCAGCTCATGCGGCGGAGATGGCGGAGGTAGCGACCTAGTTGAGGAGTCGACTGAGAAAGCCGACGCTGCGTGCGCGTGTGAAAACTTTGGCTGCACCAAGGACTACATCCGCTGGTTTAACGAGGTGTCGATTGCCAGAGAGGACGATCTCTCAGCCTTGAGCTCCGAGGATTACGACACATATCTGGGCAATTCGTTGCGAGCGGGGGACTGCCAGGAGACGTTGCGCTGATCATAGCGTTGTCGCACCGCACCGTTTCTCTACGGTCGTCTACCCCGTAAACCGGTGCCGGGCGATGCCGGCACCGGTTACTTGGGTCCTGCGGGGGGGTCAGGCAGGCCGTTCGACTAAGTCGGTGTACCTCACGTTCGCTGACCGGATAGTGCCGTTGAAGGCGAACGGTGCAAGCTTGTGGTAGTCGAGCGATACGGGCGAACCGAGAGCTTTCCCGAAGTCCAGGCAGTCGTTGGCAGTGAAGAACAACGGTGCGCTCACCGGAACGACGCCTTCCGCAACAGATTCTCCGTTGACGTGGATCTCTATGTTCAACGGCCCCGCTGCAGCTTCATCGACTGGGGTCGTGATGACGCTTATAGAGGCATCGCCGACCGGAAGAGGCGCAGCTGCGCGAATCTGTGTGCGCTGGACAATGAAGAGGTTGTACTCAAACACCAAGACGCCGTCTTGGATGAAGAGAGTTAGGCCGCCTGAGTTGGCTCCGAGCTTGTACAGCACGCCGCTCGGATCCTCTGGGAGATTCACGTCTAGCTGAACGACATTCGCTCGGTTTCCGAGTGTTGGAGCCGTTACCTCCGGAATACGGGTCATGTTGCCAGGGAAGTTCCATTCAGTCTGCGAAGGCTTGATTCGCATTTCTGGATGGAAGACCGGAATCCACAAGCCTCCACCAATGGGAAGCGCCTGGTTCTTGGTTGCCTCAACTAAGAACATGTCTTTCAATTGGGCGACCTTGTCAGGCATTTCGCCGGCGAGGTCATGGGCCTGCGACCAATCTTCATCGATGTTGTACAACTCCCAGGTGTCATCGTCAGGTGACCACTGCAGGATCGCTGGGTCGACACCTTTGACCCACGGCAAACGCGGTCCGATAGCCGACGCCATCCAGCCGTCGTGATAGAGCGACCGGCTTCCCATGATCTCGAAGTACTGAGTTTTGAGCTGACCGTCAGCTTGAGGGTCGTCGAAGGTGTAGGCAAAGCTTGTTCCGTCGATCTCGTCCTGCTCGATCCCGTTAACTAAATCAGGTGGCGTGATTCCAACGGCCTCATAGATCGTGGGGACGAGATCATTGCAGTGGTGGAACTGGCTACGCACCTGGCCGTCATGTTTGATTTGCGCTGGCCACTGAACCACCATCGGGTTTCGGGAGCCGCCGAAGTGGGACGCCATCAATTTCATCCCCTGGTACGGCGAGGAACCAGCCCAGGCCCACCCGGCGTGATACATGTTGTCAACGAGAGGGGAGCCGAGAACCTCGAGTCCGCCAAGCGACTCGAGGGTGTCGATGTGCTGATCGATGGTCGTTGGGATCATGTTTTGAGCAAGCAGCTCGCTGATTGTTCCTTCTTGGCCTTCTCCGGATGATCCATTGTCACCCCAGATGTAAAAGACCAGGGTGTTATCAGCGATACCTAAATGTTCGAGCTCATCAAGAATTTTGCCCACCTGAACGTCTGCGTGCTCAGCAAACCCTGCGCACACCTCCATGAGACGCGACTGGAACGGCTTTTGATCTTCTGGAATGTCGTCCCAGGCAGCAAGTTCGGGATGGCGGGGCGTCAGTTCTGCGTTATCGGGGATCCAGCCTTTCTCCTTAGCTCCTTCGAATGACCGCTCCCGGTACGCGTCCCAGCCATCATCAAATTTCCCGGCGTACTTATCCGCCCACTCGCTATGCACCTGGTGCGGGCCATGAATTGCGCCGCTAGCCCAGTACATGTAGAACGGTTTGTCCGCCTGCATTGCTTGGTGCTTTCGAAGCCACTGCACTGCATCTTCGGCAAGGTCCTCACTCAAGTGGTAACCCTCTTCCGGGGTGGACGGAGGGGTAACGACGGTGGTGTTACGAACCAAGTTCGGTTCGTACTGCGACGCTTCGCCAGCGAGGAAGCCGTAGAAGTACTCAAAGCCAAGCGACACCGGCCAGTTCTCAAATGGGCCAGTTTCCGATGTCTCTGCCGCTGGAGTGTTATGCCACTTACCAAAAGCTGCAGTTGAGTACCCGTATTCGCGAAGAACATCTGCTTGAAGCGCGCTGCTGCGCGGGATACGGCCGGTATAGCCGTCCCAATCGTTGGCGAGTTCAGCAATCTGGCCGTTTCCGACCCGATGGTGATTCCGACCCGTCAACAATGACGCTCGAGTTGGCGAGCACATCGCCGTCGTGTGAAACCGATTGAAACCAATGCCCTGATCCAACACACGCTGCATCGTTGGCGTGTGGACGTCCCCTCCAAGAGTGTCCGGCAGCGAAGGGCCGGCATCGTCAATGAGGATTACCACAACGTTCGGCGCGTTATCAGGAAGCCGAGATGGCTCGGGAGTCGGTGCGTAGAGCGACTCGTCCATGGTTTTTGCGGCGATGCTCGACGATTTTGGCTTCCTAAATGGCAGACGAGAGCTACCGACGGGACGATGGGTTTTGCTTAGGTCGCTGTTAGAGCTGGACATTCTCTAATCGTACAATTTTGATCCGCAGCAGTTCAACCCGCCATAAATTTTTTCCTACGTGAAACAGAGGGGTTCTGCTTTCCTTCCTTGGCGACACGCGAAGCCTTCACGACGAACTCCCACACAGTGAGGTCGCTCTATCTGTGGAACATCCTGTCGAGCCGACGGCGGTCGCCGCCAACCGCATTGGTCTCTGCGCTCGGGATTGGCGCCAGTCGTCACTTTTGAGGACGTCTCACCACCAGTGATGACCATCTGTCGGGTCAACCGGCGGTGCTACGCCGAATTTTTCTCGAACTTCGGAGAGTTGCAGCGGGGCCAAATCAAAATGATTGACAAGGGAAAAGTCACTGAGACACTCACTGCCCCGTCGCAACTCACGTCCGAGTAGCTCAGCTGCTGCCGGATCTCCAAGTAGGCCTGTCTGTCCTCGACTCAGATGAGCTGGAACCGCAAACCCGGCTTCGTGAGCAATAAGCGACGCTAGTAAGGCAGCACGGTTGGTGGCGTTGTTGTTCATCGCAAACTGGAAAGCGCTCAATGCAATTTCCCCCTCTGGGGTCACCGATATGCCAGCGATGGTATGCGTCATGTCATGCGCCACGAAAAATAGGTCGTCTGTCGAAAGATTCGGCCCTGGCAGGCTAATTCCGAAACGCTCGTAGAAGGAAAGATAGGCGCGACCAAGCGAACCTGGACCGCATTCGCTCAAAGCACTCAGATGGTCTGCAAAATCGATCTCCGAGTGTTCGCTACCGCTCGTCTTCGGCGGAAGAAGGACCTCGGATCTTTGGCGCATGTTGTTTGCAAGAAAGCGGTTGTAATCACGTTTTGCAGCGTCGACGCCGTCCTCAATCAGGTCTCGAAAGATTTCAAGGTCATCGCCATCGATTTCTAAGACTTCGGCAAAGGATTGAACAGCTGCCACCTGCGCCGAAGATTGTGGATGACGACACGCTTCTAATGTGAGATGCAGCTCATGGAACATCGTTCGGGTTTCTTTGTCCGGCAACACTGCTGCAAGTTCTTCCGCGTTCACAGGAGCTACGGAGCGCAAATCGAGGTCCGAACGACCCCATAGGTGAGAGACAATTGCACGCAAAACAAGCATCTGCTCAGGAGTTGGTCCGCCATCTACGTCCATGCCGCATAAAAGCCCCCCTGTCACCGGCTCGATAAGGGAGGGCGAAAGTGTCAACATCGACCTGGCCGCCATATCGATGAACTAGAGCTGAATTTCATTCAAGCATGGTAACTGTGTGCACACCGCTCGGCCGAGGAGGCGGCCTCGTGAAACGCAACGACAGAATCCTCAGCATTCCATGTCGACAAGACCTTGGCAGGTCAACTGCAGCCACCTGCCAAGGTCTTGTTACGAGCTGAGACCGTGGTGCGACCGAGGTTTTGACGTCGCTCGCACCACGAAAGGAATCAACTCAGCTCAGGGTCCCGATGTCGGCATCAGTGATACCCAACGCATCCAATGCAGGCTGGAGCGCGTTGCGCACCTCGTCAGGACCGCCGTCAGAGCCGTAGTCGCCGTCGAGGGCAAATATGGCATTGATGGTTTCACCGTCAGCTCCTGCAGGAACCACGTACGCTTCGATGACTCGCCAGAAAGCGAGACCCTCAGCGGCGTGCTTGGCGGCCGCGTCGGAGTCGCCCGCAGCCATATCGTCGATGATTTTGGTGGCGTAGCGAATAACTGCCTGGCTGTAAGTGATTGCCACGTTCTTGACAACATCAGCGGCGGCCGCCTCGGCGCCTGCCACGTTCGAAGCAAGCAAGGCATCTCGTCCAGAAATCATGGCAGCGAGGATCGCTTCGTTCGAGACCGAGGTGCCACCGTCAGTCAACGTGCCAAAGTTCTCACCGCGTTTGTCAGCGGTGCCGTATGGGCCGCATCCGGGCTCGGCGCCAGCGTAAAACGCCCACCCCTCGTCCCAGTTGTGGACTGCACCTTTCGCCACATCAAAATTGCCGTCTTGGGCCTTTGCAATTGCCGAGTTCAGTTCATGCACGACCCAAGCAACCATAATCTGATTCTGAATTCCCTTTTCGACACCTTGGGAGCGAACATCGTCCGAGGCTCCCTCGAAGACGCCGGTTCCCGCAATCGCCGATGACACAAATTCGTCGAGTGGTGCTGGCGTGCCATAAAAATCCGACAAACCGTGCTTTTTATCTTCGCCGGTTGCGAACCCAGCGATCGTTCTTACACCGTCGTCCTTCACTGAGTTCTTTCCATCAGTGTAAATCATGTTGATAGCGTCGAAGTCGATCGGGTCGACGTCGAGCAGATCCTTGACGTCGCAGACATCGACGACAACAAGGCGGTGACTGTCGACGTTCGAGGCGTAGGCATAGCCCACGTCCATCGGAGTCGCATCGTCCGTCGGCACCTTCGGCTCATCTGCAGGAGCGGCAGTGTTGACTGTTTCAGCAGCGCTATCAGGAGCCTCCGTGCCGCCTTCTGGGGGAGCGTCCGTGCCGACGGTTGGGGCTGCGCTATCAGCCACAGGGACTGCAGTTCCAGTGGAACTTCCGCTATCGCTGCCGCATGCGGCGACAGCAAGCGCCAGAGCGATTCCCGCAGCGACGAATTTTAAGGATGAGTGGTTATTACTTGAAGTTAAGGTCACCTAACATAGATTAGCAAGCTACTCGAATAGTGCGCAAGTTGGAACGCTTTGGCGCCGCACGTTGGTGAGCTATCCTCGGCCCGGTGACGACGGCCATCGAGACACGCCACCTCACGAAACAGTGGGCCGATTTCCGGGCGGTCGATGAACTCGACCTCGAGGTGCCGACGGGAGAGTGCTACGCCTTCCTGGGCCGCAACGGCTCCGGAAAGTCAACAACTGCACGGATGCTGCTCGACTTCATCCGCCCGACCGGCGGCTCGGCCAGCGTGCTCGGCGGCGACGGTCGCGATCCGGCCATTCGGGCCCGCGTCGGATACTTGCCGGGAGACTTAAATCTGCCGCGCTCTATGACCGGAAACGACGCCTTCGACTACTTCGGCCAGTTCCGACCCGTGAAGGACACAGCCGAGAGGGGCTCACTGATCGACCGATTCGGACTCGACCCGAGCCGCCCGGTCCGCGAACTGAGTACCGGAAACCGCCGCAAGGTCGGGCTCATCCTCGCATTCATGGCATCACCAGAACTCCTGATTCTCGACGAACCAACGAGCGGCCTCGATCCAGTCTTGCAAGAGGAATTTCGAGATCTTCTGGCCGAACGCAAAGCCCAAGGAGCCACGATCTGGCTGACCTCTCATGTCATGGCCGAAGTCGCGCGGGTTGCCGACCGGGTGGGGATGATCGACGAAGGCAAGCTGATCCGCGAAATGACCTTCGAGGAGCTACGGCACCAAGTCACCACCGAAATCACCCTCGGTTTTCACACACCGATCGCCGCCAACAGATTTGACGGGGTCGAATCGGTCACAGGCGTCGCCGTCGACGGCTCAGATCTGAGGTTGTCGATCAACGGCCCGGTCGCCGCCGTGCTCAGCCGGGCCGGCGAACTCGGTGCTGTCCGAATAGAAACCGAACAGAATGACCTCGACGCAATCTTCATCAACCTGCTTTCAGGAAAGAGCGGATCATGACTGCAGCTTTTCGGGTGTACCGCCGCTGGTTGCGTGACCGCGTTCTCTCCACTGTGAGCTGGACGCTCGGACTGATCATCATCATCATCGCAACCGCGGCCTTCTACCCGTCACTCGGCGGCCCGGCTGACGCGATGGCCAGCGGCGGCAGCGAGGCAATAAGTAGCGTGCTCGGCCTGAGTGCCGGAATCGACCCGAGTTCGCCGCTCGGTTACCTCTGGATCGGGTTGTACGCCAACGTGCTCCCTTGGACTCTCATGGCACTCGGCGTGTCACTCGGTGTTGCTGCCCTCGCCGGCGACGAGGGCACTGGAGCGTTGGAATACCTGCTGTCGGGATCCGTCACTCGTACCCAGGTGATCATGGGCCGTTTCGCCGCTGCGATCACCGTATTGGTCATCGCGTCTGCTTTATCGGGCCTGTCCCTCGTCGTCGCAATGCCCATGTTCGACCTCACCGACTCGGTCACCACCACGCTGTCGGACGGAACGACGTCGACGGCTCCCGGCGCAACGATCGGCAACATTGTCGACGGCACGATCTCAGCATTTGCCATCGCGCTCGGGCTCGCGTCGCTGGCGTTTCTGATCGGTTCCGTCACCGGTCGCAAAAGCGTTGCTATGGGCGGCGCCGCCACCCTCGGAGTCGGTGGCTACGTGCTCTACACGTTGTCGAGCATGACCTCAAGCCTCGACGGTCTGACGTGGCTGTCCTCATGGCGGTGGTACGTCGACGATGTCATGCTGATCAACGGACTCAACTGGCCAGTCCTCATCCCCTTCGGCGTCGCCACCATCTCACTCCTGATCAGCTGGTGGGCCTTCCTCCACCGAGATCTCCACAGCTCCTGAACAACCCCGGTATTGCACCCCTGCCACACCGCAGGATTCAGACCGCGTTGGCGAGAGCAGTCCGTACGGGCAAGACTCGGAGATGGACTTTGCCCGGCCCGAATACCTCGTCACGACCGACTGGCTCGCTGCACATCTCGACTCCCCTCATGTGCGCGTCCTTGACGTCACTGCGAAACTCAACGGACGGCTTGAGAATCGTGCCGAGGCAGAGTGCTATAGAGAAGGGCATATCCCGGGCTCTCTCTTTTTTGACAGCGCCTCAGGCAAGGGTGTGCTTTCGAATCAGTCGGCTGAACTTCCTTGGATGTGGCCGACTGTGGACGAAGTGGGCGCTGCGCTGAACACGGTCGGTGTCGGGCCCGACACCAAAGTGGTGCTCGTTGCTCGGACACCACGCGAGGGCATCGACTCGGGAACGATGTGGTGCACGCGGGCCTGGTGGACCTTGCACCATTCTGGAGTCGACTGCGCCATTCTGTGGGGAGGTATCGAACAGTGGGAGGCTGAAGGTCGGCCACTCACGGACGAGCCCTCAACGGTTCCATCGATCGCGCGGCCCGCTGTACTCACGCCGGCGACGTCGGGCAACGCAACTCGAGCAGAAGTGCTCGCCGCAGTGCACGGAACCCCCGCTCAGGAGGCGACCGCCCCCACATGTCTTGTCGATGCACTTCCGGCCGACAGCTTCGACGGTACCGGCACCTCATACGGTCCGCGTTCGGGACACATCACCGGGGCCATCAACGTGCCATTCCGGTCGCTGATCGAAACCGAAACCGCTGCATTTGTTGAGCCAGTCGCAATGCACGAACACCTCAGTCGAGCTGGGCTCCTTGACGAACGTCATGTGATTACCTACTGCGGTGGCGCAATCGCCGCAACGGTCGATGCCTTTGCGCTGGCGTTGTTCGGGAAGACAAATGTCGCTGTCTATGACGGGAGCCTCATGGAGTGGACCGCCGACCCTGACCTCCCGATGAACAATCCGAGTGGGGCAGCCTGACGACCCCAGCTTCGTGGCCGGCGCTCGCTACCGCAGGTGACCTCCTCGCGTCATGACCAAGCGATGCGGGCAACGGTCAGAGTGCTGCAGTAAAAAATGTCTTGATTCCCTCCCGGAGTGAGAAACATCCCGTTCGCGATCCGCGAGCCCGTTGCGACTCGATCAAGGAGCGCCCCAGTAGCGATGTCGACCACGATGACGTCGTCAGTTCCGGCAGCAGTGAAGTCGTTGATGACGAGTTCACCGGACTCGGGGAAAACCACTGGCTGCATACTTGCACGTACGTCGAGGTACCACGCGACCTCAAGACCACCGCCTGCAGTGGAGACTCCGGCGAGACCACCGTTGATGCTGTCCCACGCAATAGCCATGTCGAACTCAGGGACGTGTACTGGTGGAGCAATGATGCCGCCACCTGCAGTGCCGAAAGGCTCGATCACAACGTGCGCCGTCGGGTCGGTGAGCGAGATCCGATGGAGCCGCTGTGGGCCGTCCCAAGGCGCGTCGAGGCGCCACGACAAGTCCCGCCCAGGAGGAGTGTCGAAGCGGCCGTTCGGTTCGGTCTGATGTATTCGTCGAACCGAGGCGACGTCGCCGCAGTCCATGGCCCAACACGTGTCATCTGACAGGCAGGCATCCCATGACAGGCCAAACCGGTCATCGGTGGTTCGGTATCTGGGCTGCCATTCGGGATCGATGACGAGTTCGTCCCCCTCTAGATGTATCCGCCAGAGATGTTCGGTTCCGGGCACATACACCGTCTCAGTTCCATCTGGTTCAAGGTTGGCGGCAATCCGTCCCATAGATCCCTCGGGGAGCACCAGAGGTTGGCCGAGAATCTCAAGGGAATCCGGGTCGAGGCGGGTGAGCGTCGTGCCGCCCTGGCCTTCAAGGCGTAAGTCCTTCGTGATCAACGAGCCGTCCGCCAACGCCAACAGACCATTATGGGATCGGTCTGCTGGCAGCCTGCGCTCGACCAATATCGAGAGATCATCC
>Ga0213869_10002688_pt1 | contig 12178 bp, 9 predicted proteins | sample PICome_10_FD_160083 | JGI IMG/M metagenome (GOLD analysis project Ga0213869, IMG submission 160083) | Coastal seawater microbial communities near Pivers Island, North Carolina, United States - PICO132 | ecosystem: Environmental > Aquatic > Marine > Coastal | place: USA: North Carolina...
CCAATTTGGTGCTTCAAAATATCTATTTTCCTTTGCTAATAAAATCGATTCCTTACCAATCATGTCGTAAATATATAAGGAACTAACTACCTTTTTCCCATTAGGAATTTGAGCAAGTACAATATTAAAAGAAAAAATGATGAAAAATATGTTTTTCATTTTAACTGATTTATTGATAACTATAAACAATATACAAAGAAGCAGCTAAATTTTTAAAGATGGTAGCTGATCATTTAATCACAAGTACCCCAAACAGGCTTATTAGAGTTAATTAGGGCTGATCTGGATGTAGTAAAATCTCCGGGTTCAGTCGAGATATTAGTTACACACCATCCAGTTAAATCTTGATTAAAACTATCTGCGTTTCTGAACATAGAACCCATATTAGTAACATTAGAAACATTCCAATTACCTATATCTTTATTGAAATCTTCATCTTCAAAAAACATAGCAGACATATTAGTTACACTTGAAACATTCCAACTACTTATATCTTGATTAAATCTTCTAGTGTATTTAAACATATTACTCATGTTGGTTACACTAGATACATTCCAACCACTTATATCTTGATTAAAATTTTGAGCTACTAAAAATATCCCGGTCATATTTGATACACTACTCACATCCCAACTGCTTATATCTTGGTTAAATACAGTTGCATTATAAAAAAGTTCAGTCATATTGGTCACATTTAAAGTATCCCAAAAACCAATATCAGTATTAAATGAGCCTTTATCTTTAAAAAGTTGGGACATATCAGTAACCAATGTGGTACATAAATTATAATTTTCATTTGTAATTTGGCCTGCAATTGTTGAGTTATTTACCACAGTGTAAGTTGTACCATTAATTACAGCTGTATCACCTACAGTAGCATTAGCACATTTACAAGTTCCATTTTCAAAATAAATTGAAGGAGATGGTGTGGTGCCACTAGTAGCATTATTCCCACTAGTAGTAGTATTCCCACTTGTAGTAGTGTTTCCTGAATTAGCAACAACAGGTGGTGCATTTACTGTCACTCCAATGCTTTGTGTTATTTCGTTGCAACCTCCACTACTAATTGTTGTTATTGTACCTGTATTTGTTCCTGTATCATCAAAATCTCCAGATATTGTAATAGTATTTCCAGATTGAGAAATATCTTGTGGCTCAGGACCTGTAATGGTTACACTTGTTGTTGAACCTCCAAATGAAAAAACAATTGGTTGCATTGAATCACCTAAAGTAATCGTTTGATTATATGCCCCTGAAATTAGCGTTAGTAAAGGAGAATCTTTTTTACTCAAAGTAACTGTTTGTGATACTTGACTACAATTAGTATTTCCATCCGTTGTAAATACTGAAAAACTATAATCATTGTTTGTGAAAACTGGTGTTCCAGATATAGTTAATGTTCCACTACTAATACTCGATTGTAATCCCGGTGGCATTGTGCCAACATTTATAGTAGTTCCTGTGCCTCCAAATTCATAAACCAAAGACTGCATTGCATCACCATCACATAATTCCTGAATAGGTACTCCAGAGGTAAGCGATAGTGTTGGACAATCACATTCTAATTCAAAGCTAGTGGTGCTGTCATATATCCATCCTGAAGGGACTTGTTGGTATATCTGTTGACTAACTTTTACACAACTTAAACCAGTATTCCCTGATAGGTCTAATGAGGTGATATTACTGTTTTGTGAGAGGTCTAATTCTGTTAATCCTGTGCTGCTTAAATTAAGAGTAGTGAGCTGATTCAGATTAACAAGTGGCACTGATGTTATTGTATTTCCACTCAAGTTCAAGTCTGTAAGGTTTACAAATTCTTCTAATCCAGTAAAGTCTGCTATCTGTTTGTTGCTCAAATCTAATTGAGTTACCCCAAGCATATTTGAATCATCAATATAGCTGTCAATAGCGGTATCATATCCTGCATCTACTAGTGCCTGTTCAAAGTTCTGGTCTGGGATATAGGTTCTGTTTTGCTGATAGGTCTGTACTCTACTTCCAACAACATTAAACTGGAATAAGCCAGTAATATTAAGATTGAAACTTATCTGTCCTTGATTTATTTGGATATTTGTAAGTGAACCAATATTGTTGAGGACAATACTAGAATTAGAAGTAACTGAATAAGTTCCACTAATTTGTCCTGAAGAATAGTTGAGTCTAAACGAGCGGTTACGATTAAAAATTATACTGTACACATTATAAGCTGCTTTTTGACTCTGTTTAGGTTTTTTAATCTTCCATTTACCTACACCAAGATTAAATAAATCGTATTCAAATACAGCCTTTACAAGTTTTGGTTCAGTAATTATTATTTCAAAAGGATTTTGTTCTGTAAATGCTCCTGAGTCTTCCCACTCAATAAAGTCAGAACCTTCCTCTGGAGTCGCTGTTAATCTAACTGTAGTTTCAAACTCATAATCAGTGGATTTTGAGGTATTAATTATTTCCTCTTTTACTGTTCCTTCTCCTTGAGTTAATACTCTTAGCTCATAGGATAGTTTCTTAAAAGTTGCTTTTATAGTTTTAGGTCTATCTATGCTAACCTCTATTGGATTAGTATCACTTGTAACATCAAAAGACCAACCGCTAAAATAATAACCAGTTGATGGAATAGCCTCTAATCTAACAACTGTTCCAGAGTCATAATCAGTTTTCTTACCTGTGCTAACGATTGTTTCTGTTATATCACCTTTTCCAATTGTTTCAAGAGTCAATCCATATTTTTTTAAAACAAAGTTTGCTGTAATGTTTTTATTGTCATCAACTATAACCTCTATGGAACTAGACGAGCCTGAAGCATCTCCAGACCAGCCGTCAAAAAGATATTCTCCTTTTGGAGTAGCATTTAATAAAACTGAACTGCCTTCTTTATAAGTCCCTTGGGAGGGAAAAACATCCCCACCATCAAGTGGATTAGATTTTACATCTACAACAAACTCTTTAGTGCAGCTAGAGAGTGAAACAATGAAAATTAAAAGAAGTAGTTTTTTCAGAAGATTAATTTATGGTTTAATAAATGTAATCAAAATCTACGATAGTTTTATACCGTTTTTTTCTTACTGAACTCAATTTAGATAATACTTAATTATTAGAAATAGTCCACTACTAGTATCTGTTTTTGTAGATTTATACCATGAAAAAATGGGACACACCAGGTCAGATTCTTTTTCAATGCTTTCTTATCATTCTTATATTAGTAGCATACAACCTTTATACTGGTAGACTTACATTCTAATATTTTTAATTAATTCTAAATTGTAAATGAGCTACTATAAAAAAATCATATGTAGACCATTAAACGATAATAATAAAAGGTTTTTATTGGGGAAAAACGGAACAGTTGAAATGATGGCAATTGGTTTAAATCCTAGTAAAGCTAATGAGGGAAAATTAGATCCTACTTCCAGAAATATTGAAAAAATCGCAAATAATAACGGTTGTAATGGTTGGTGGTTGGTTAATCTTTACCCGCTAAGGACAGCAAATCCAAAAAAATTACCAATAAAACCAGATTTAAAGTTAATTGATCAGAATTTAAATGTCATATTGGAATTGATTCAAAATCCAAAATTTAAAATAAACAAGATTTTATGTTGTTGGGGTAATCATGTAGATGATCACTTATATTTAAAGCTACAAGCTTCTAAAATTTTAGAATTTATTAAAGAAAAAAACTTGATTATTTATTGTTTAGGGATAACAAAATCTGGGAATCCATTTCATCCTTCACCAATGTCTGTAAATAGTTTCTTAGGAGGAATCAATCAATTACAAATTTCAGAATATCAACATTATTGATTTTTAAGTTATAAAGACTTTTATTCAAATATAAAAATCAAGGTTATTTGTCAAAAATTAATTCCATTATAGAAATTAAGGAAATTCCAAATGCCGCTCCTGAAATGAATAAATTCCATTTGAGGTGTTTTATTTTTATGATGTTTAAAAAAATAAATGAAATCAAGACTATAAACAAAACAATCAATAGTTGACCCAATTCAATACCAATATTAAATCCTAACAACGGGATTACAATTTCATCAGGAGACATTATAAGCGCTTTAAAGTAATTGGAGAAATCCATACCATGAATCAAACCAAAAAATAAAGCCATGAAATAGTTCTTACCCATGCGTGAGGAGTTTTCTATCTGTTTGATATTAATAACATTTTGCAAGGATGTTATTAAAATTGTTATGGGTATAAGTAATTTTATAATTCGTGACGGAATAGAAAAAAAATCTAAGGAGACGATAAATAAAGTGATACTATGACCAATTGTAAAGGCAGTCACTAAAATTAAAATATTTCTCCATTGACTAATTTGATATACTGCACAGAGGACTACCAAGAAAAGAATATGATCATAACCATTTAAATTAGCTATATGCTCAAAACCCAATTTTAAATAAAATTCAAAAGGATGCATATTAAAATTCTAGTTTGTGAATAGCTGTTTTTTTATTCAGCATAATACTTTTTGATTCATCGTCTAAATGAATATATACAATATTATTTTGATCAAAAAAGAGGTCCGTAAATATATTATTTTTTATTTCTAAGGATTCTAATATTACAGGCTGACTTAACTCAAAATAAACCCATAACGCTGTATTTTCACCATCACCACTTAATCTTTTTCGCTTAATTTTTAAAGATATTCTTTTCCCATTTGCTTTAATATAAAAAAACCGGTTTATATAGTTGAGAAGTAATTCATTAGCCTTAATTGGCTCATTAGATTGACAAAAAGCAAGTTCATCACTTTTGGGATTAAATACTAACGCTTCATTTACATCAGTTAAAAATAGTTTGAGATGAATTGATATCAATTTCGTACTTGAAGTATATTCAATTTCACAAAGCGATAGGCGAAGAGGATGTGCGTCTAAATTGTTAAAAGAAGCAAGAGTAAGTAAAATAATTAACCACCGTATAGTCATTAATTTATAAAAATAATTACGCAGATGAATCTGACTTAATTCTTTCAGAAATTGCTTGAACTTCTTTAAAAACTCTAATTAAATTACCACCCCAAATTTTTGCAATTTGTTCTTCGTTATAACCACGTCTTACTAATTCAATGGTAATATTCATTACTTCACTAGCATCAAAAACTCCTTCAATTCCCCCACCACCGTCAAAGTCGCAACCAATACCAACATGATTAATCCCTGCTATTTTTATAATATGATCAATATGATCAACCACATGTTTTACTGTAGCTGGCGGAGTTGGATACTTTTCATTTATTTCTTGAAATTCTTTTCTAAGAAAAACTTTTTCTTCATCTGTCATTTTATCAATATCCTTCATTTTAAAACGATGTGCAGCTATTGCAGAATCAAGTTCTATATTTGGAGGAACTTCTCTTAGATAATTAGCTAACATTGTCAATTGAACTACTCCACCATTACTTGCCATAAGCCTTAACATCTCATCTGTCATATTGCGTTTATGATTAGTTACCGCTCTTGCATTAGAGTGAGTAGCAATGATTGGTGCTTTAGATAGTTTTATGGCGTCATAAAAAACACTATCACTGCCATGGGAAACGTCAACCATAATACCTAGGCGATTCATCTCACTAACTACCTTCGATCCAAACTTACTTATACCGCCATGTTCCGATCCTTTAGGATCAGTTGAAGAATCTGCTAAATCATTATTTGAGGAATGAACTAAAGTAATGTAACGGACTCCTTTATTAAAGTATGTTTCTACATTTGAAAGATCTTCTCCTATTGGATATCCATTTTCAATTCCAATATAAATAGCTCTCTTTCCCTCTTTTTCAAGGGAATAAGCGTCTTGTGGGTTAATTGCCAACCCAACATTATCTGAATTTCTTTCGATTGAAACTAAAATAGAATCAATCATTTGAATGCAAAGTGATTTTGCTCTTGAATTACCTTTATCATTTCGAATATCCTGTGCAACAAAGGCAGCAAAAAAAATTGCATCCAAATCACCTTCTTTCATTCTTGGATAATCAACCTTTGATCCCGTTTCGTTTGGATCATGTCGCTTTGACATGTCAAAACCAGGTTCGATCATCCTTATAGGGGTGTCGGCATGTGTATCAAGTGTAAGAACCTTTTTATGTATTTTAAGAGCTCTTTCAATTAATTCTTCTTCAGTTTCTAATTTAGAATTTTTACTAGTTCTGTTTTCTTTACAGCTATTTAATAAAAAAAAGCATAAAACAAAGACCAATTGGAATTGTTGTTTCATCTGTAAGGGAGGTTTAATAAATTATTTAAATATAATAAAAAGCTTTAGGCTTATGAACCTATTTTTTTGAATCAGCTAAACTTGAGTTCCAAATATCTTTTTACAAAGCTAATTTCTATGACTCTGTTTTGATAAATAACAATGGACTAACCAATATCATTAACTTAATCTTCTTCATGAGCATAATCTATAGCATATGGCGATGATTTTAATATATCAAGTTTAAAACTTAATACATTTATAAGTTTTAATTTATTTTAACCTAATATCTTTGTTGTTCATTTTAGTAGTAAAAATTATATTATGAATAGACATCTGTCTTTAAGATCCGGAAATCCTGTTCTTTCAAAAAAAACGTTTACCAATACAATTTCTGCTGATAATCAGATGACTATTGAAGGGACTGTGAATAAAACCGCAATAAGCCTTTTACTTCTTATAGGTACAGGTTATTTTACTTTTGATGTAATCAATCCTATTTTATTAATTGGATGTGGAATAGGGGGCTTTGTATTAGCTATTATTACTGTTTTTAAAAAAGAATGGGCTCCAATAACTGTTCCTATTTATGCTGTATTAGAGGGTGGAATGTTGGGAGGAATATCTTACATGTATAATTCATTATATGATGGAATTGTAACAAATGCTATACTTTTAACAGTAGGGATATTAGTTTCATTATTAATAGCTTATCGATCAGGCTATATAAAAGCTACCGAAAATTTTAAACTTGGGATATTTGCAGCAACAGGGGGGATTGCAATAGTCTATTTAATAAACTTTATAATGGGATTTTTTGGCTCAGGTCTTGGTGTTATGAGTGTAAATAATGCTTCTCCATTAAGTATTGGATTTAGCATTGTTGTAGTTATAATAGCTGCTCTAAATCTAGTATTAGATTTTGATTTTATAGAAGAGGGTTCCGAAAAAGGAGCTCCTAAATATATGGAATGGTATGGGGCATTCGGTTTATTAGTCACTCTAATATGGTTATATCTTGAAATATTGAGGTTATTAGCAAAACTTAACTCAAGAAGGTAATATTTCTAAGATTCAAAACTAAATTTTAAACCAGCATTTTTTTCTAGTCTTGTTAAAAGAGAGTCTCCCATTGCTACTGAGGGTGTTAAAACACCACTTTTATTTGGTAATTTATCTTTTGCTAGGCAAACAGCAGATTCAGCCAACATCTTTGAAGTAGATCCATATCCTGGATCCATATCTCCAGTAACCTTGGCAAAAGCATTAGATCCATCCTCTAAGGTGATATAAAACCTTAAATTATAAAATCCTTTTTCTATTTTTTTACTTGTTGGGCCCTCTCCAGGATTAGGGAAAAAGCTATCTAAGACTTTTTTCAATAAAGATCCGTGTTTAGCGTACATAATTAATCCAATTAAAACAGTGCTTATAATGCCTTTAATTCTCCCAAAAAGACCTTTTCCAAAAATTGTGCCTTCATCATATCTAAAATTTTTACCATAAGAATGATTGCTTAAAGAATTGCTTCGCCTTACTACTTTTGTATTAATACTTGCCATAACAAATGGACCAATCCAACTTTGAGATGCATTATCAAAAATAACACTTTTTAAATCTGATTTATCTTCACCAAACTGATCCTCTAAGGGGTTCAATCCGTATGGATTAATTAAGACCTTATAAACCATCTTGTCTCTTTGAGATTCCTCCAGAACTCGACTTAAGCTAGCATAAGTACCCCCACTAATTCCACCACTTAAAGCAGCTACTCTCATTTTTATTTCTAGGGCTTTAATCCCTTTTTTGTCTTTAGATTCTCTTTGAATAAAATATACACCCATATCTGATGGAATAGAATCAAATCCACAAGTGTGTACAATTTTAGAACCATTAATTTTAGCTGATGAATGATGATTATTAATCATTTTATGAATCCATTGAACTTCTCCGGCTAGATCACAGTAATGGATATGAGACTTGATACAAGCCTCCACTAAATTGGAACCATATTTAGCATACGGACCGACAGTAGTACATATGACTTTAGTTCTATTAACCATATTCATCAAACTGATTTTATCATCACTATCAGCTATGATTAATGGGACATCCTTATTAGCTACTTCATCTCTTACTTTTTTTAGCTTAATTAAGTTTCTACCTCCCATTGCCCATTTTAAATTGCCAGTGACACCATATTTATTAAATAGATATAAAACAACTAATCTTCCAGTAAATCCAGAAGCACCCCAAACTATAATATCAAACTCCCTAGATAGATTCATAATTAAGTTTTATAAAATGAAATTATTTGTTAGACATAAATACTCAGAAGATGGATTATACTGCTTCAATTTTTTAATTGTTTTAATGAGAGTATAAACCAAATTATACCAAATCCACAAAGCATCATAAGTATTGGAAGTCGCTTAAGCAGACGGATTTTTCTCATAAAATTGACTTTAAAAAAATATTGTTAAATCTACAATATTTTAAAACCATTTTTATTGACCTTTCAATTTTATGAAGGGGGACATAATAATTATTTTTTTTATAAAAGATTGGTAATTAATTGACTCAAAAACTCATTTTTTACAAAATGAAAAATATTCAATTTTTGACCTTTTTTCAATTATTTTGGTCATTTTTCGTCGTTTTTTAACCATTTTTTAATGATTTTAGGCCATTTTTTGTCAATTTTTAATTTTTAGTATTTCATTAATTAACAATGAGTATTTTTAATTAATTACATTTAAATAAACAAATCCCATGAAAAGATTATTTTTTATTTTATCATTTTTAGTTATCAATTATGTTAGCGGACAAATTAATCAAGAACTTGTTCATTTTCATAGTGCAAATCCATTTTCATTAAGTGATATTATAAATGATCTTGATAAATTGGAAAAACAAAATGTTTTTGGGAAATTAACTATTCCTTTGGACAGTTTAAATCCAAATAAAAAATATCCTTTAATTATTGGAGTTGCAGGTAGTATGGGTTGGAGAAAACATCATCTTGACTACATGAAGATTTACCAAGAGGAAGGATTTGCAACATTTGAATTAAACAGTTTTAAAAGTAGGGGCATAACTTCAACTGTGGGTTCACAAAATCAGGTAACTGCAGCAGCAATGATACTTGACTCATATCGAGCACTAGATAAACTTTCAAAACATTCTAATATTGACAAAAATAAAGTAGCGATTACTGGTTGGAGCCTTGGAGGAGCTGTGGCTCTTTTTTCGGGTTGGATGCCACTGAAAAATATTATTTCAGAGGAACTTAGTTTTGCCGCTCATTTAGCCTTTTATCCTCCTTGTTTTTTTAATCCACAAAACATATTATTTACAAAAGCCCCAATGCATATTTTAATAGGGGAAGATGACAACTGGACCCCATCTAATCCTTGTGAAAATCTTGTAGATATCTTGTCTGAAAACAACAATATTGGAATTACAGTTTACCCGAATTCACACCATGGATTTGATAGTGAAGAGCCTGTTCATAGAAATGAAAATGGTTATAGCTTCAAAAATTGCCTATTTGATTTAACTGAAAAAGGAGATGTATTAATGAATTATTTAGGTTTGCCGATGTCTAATCCGATCCTTCAAAAGATTGGATTTTTATTTTGTGTAGACCGTGGGGTAAGTATCGGGGGAAATTCTGAGGCAAGAAAAAAATCTTTATCATTTGCCAAAAGTTTTATGAAGACATCCTTAACAAATAACTAGATTTTAATAAAATTAAACCAAGAGATAAAACAGTTGTCAAATTATGACATCTTACTTATGAATAATAAAATTCAATACTGAATGAAATTTAGTATTTATCTCAAAAACACTGTTTTAATTACACTATTATTTGCCTTAAATTCAATTAAAAGTAATGGCCAAACAGAAAAAAAACGTTCAGTTTTTGTTAAAAAGATTGATCAGAATATTCTTCTTGATGGTGTATTAGACGAAGATATTTGGGATCAAGCAGAAATAGTAACTGATTTTTGGCAGATGTTTCCTACTGACTCACTGCAATCTAGAAATGAAACTATAGTAAAATTACTTTATGATGATACCAATCTTTACATTGGCTCTTTTTCAAAAGGTATTGGTCCAGATTTTAGAGTAAGTTCATTGAAAAGAGATTTCAGTGCACGCTCTAATGACAACGTTACAGTTCTCTTCGATACCTTTCGTGATGGACAGAACGCTTTTTTATTTGGAGTTAATGCCTTAGGGGTTCAACGTGAAGGCTTAATCTCTGACGGGGGAACTGCTGTTTCAGGTTTTAGTTTAACATGGGATATAAAATGGCAGACAGCTAGTACTCGAAAAGATGACTCATTTACCATTGAAATTATTATTCCTTTAAACTCCTTAAAATATCCTGAAGGGGTTAAAAAATGGGGATTTCAAGCCTATCGATTTGATATGCAAACCAACGAACGAAGTTCTTGGTCTCCTGTACCTCAAAATCAAATCCCTGTCAACCTAGGTTATCTTGGAGAACTTGTTTTTGAAGAACCTTTGAAAAGGAATAAGACTCCACTATATCTTATTCCTTATGTGAATGGATTATTATCAAAAAGCTTTGAAGAAAATTCTACTAATAATTCACTGACTATTGGAGGTGATTTGAAAGTAGCTATAGGAAATGGTCTGAATTTAGACGTAACTCTCAATCCAGATTTTTCTAATGTAGAGGTGGATAATATTATCACTAACCTGACTCGTTTTGAAATTTCTCTACCTGAAAAACGCCAATTTTTCATTGATAATGGAGATTTATTTAAAAATTTTGGAGGAAGTAGGGAAGCAGTTCCGTTTTTTTCACGTCGTATTGGAATTGCCAGAGATGGAGAGGGAAACACCATTCAGAATAATATTTTGGGCGGTGTCAGGCTAAGTGGTAAAATAGATGAAAATTGGAGGCTTGGAGTTTTAAGCATTCAAAATCAAGAGGACTTAAGCAATGAAATAGCCTCCAATAATAATACTATGTTTGTCTTACAAAGAAAGGTTTTCAAACAATCCCAGGTTGGAGCTTTTATAGTAAATAGAGAAAGTCTCAAAGATTATGAATTTTTAAAAGGAAAAGATCGTTATAACAGAGTTTTTGGGTTAGACTACAATCTGAATTCAGCGAATAATAAATGGATTGGAAAGTTTTATACTCACAAATCATTTCAGCCCGACGACTCTGAAGGAAATCTTTCCTCTGGGGCATCTCTTATCTATAATACTCGTATTTGGCGTTTATCCTCTAAATGGGTATATGTTGATCAAGATTTTCGTTCCGACTTAGGATTTATTCCACGAACTGGGATTATCAAAACTGGTATTTCTGGCGAGCGTACTTTTTATCCAAAAAAGGGAAGAATAAATTCACACAGTATTCAATTGTCAAATTACAGTTGGCAGCAAAAAAGTTTAGACTATAAAAAAACAGACCATTTTAGAAGATTTGAGTATAATATTGAATTTAAAAAACAGAATCAACTTGGATTTTCTGTAAGAAATCAATTTATATATTTATCAAATCCCTTTGATCCAACAAGATCTGAAAATGGAGAACCTCTTCCTGCAAACATTGATTATACTTTTAATCAATGGACAGTTGAATACCAGTCTAACCTCGCAAATCTATTTAACTTTTCATCAGAACTTTCGTACGGTTCTTTTTTCAATGGTACACGATTTTCTTATCAGGGAAATACTGAGTTTCGAATTCAACCTAAAGTTGTTATGAGTTTACTCTGGGATTACAACCAAGTTCGACTTCCAGAACCTTATCCATCTGCCAATATTATTTTAATAAGTCCTAAAGTAGAATTGACTTTGAATAAAAAACTGTTTTGGTCTACTTTAGTCCAATACAGTAATCAATCAGATAATTTGGGTATAAATTCAAGATTACAATGGCGTTTTGCTCCACTTTCAGATTTATACCTTGTAT
>Ga0213869_10002689_pt1 | contig 12175 bp, 13 predicted proteins | sample PICome_10_FD_160083 | JGI IMG/M metagenome (GOLD analysis project Ga0213869, IMG submission 160083) | Coastal seawater microbial communities near Pivers Island, North Carolina, United States - PICO132 | ecosystem: Environmental > Aquatic > Marine > Coastal | place: USA: North Carolina...
ACTGTTCTAATATTAATTTATTCCACTCTAAGTTATGTAAATCGTATAAAAGTGTTCTGCTTGCATTTGTAATATCAGTTTGATGTTTACCTGTTAATTTAAACAGTAACCAGGAGTCAATTGTTCCAAAACAAAGATCATCCTCACTTAATGCATGTTTTACTTCGTCAACATTTCTAATTAACCAAATTATTTTAGAAAGGGAGAAATATGTAGCTATTGGTAATCCCGTTTTATCAAACTCATCTTTTAATTCAGTAAAAGTTTGAATTTCATCACATATATTTTGAGTTCTAGTGTCTTGCCAGACAATTGCATTATGTAAATGTTCACCTGTAGATTTTCTCCAAGCAAGAGTAGTTTCTCTTTGGTTAGTTATTCCTATAGATGACAATAATGAAATATCAAAACTCTTAGAAACCCAATTAACACAGTCGACAACTGACTTCCAAATCTCTTCAGGATTATGTTCAACATATCCAGGTTGGTTTAAATATTGTTTAATTTCTATTTGGTGCTGTGTAACTTGTTTATGTTCTTCATCGTAAACAATAAATCTAGTACTAGTTGTACCTTGATCGATAGCTCCAAAATAATCCATGTATAATTATAGCAAATCAAGTAATCTGAAATTTTTTTGCCGAATATTTAATTCTATTTAAAGTAATAACTATGGAATTTTCCTTAGAAACAAGTACTTACATAATCTTATTTTTTGCAGCATTTTTAGCATCACTAATTGATTCCATAGCAGGAGGGGGCGGATTATTAACTACACCTGCAATGTTGTTAGTAGGAATAAATCCTCTAAATACATTGGCTACAAATAAATTCCAATCATGTTTTGGTACATTTACATCAACTTATAATTATTTTAAAAATGGATTACTTACCGACCCCAAAAAGAAGTTTTACTTTCTTTTATCATTTGTAGGCTCTGCAATAGGTACTCTCTTAGTAAGTAGAATTTCAAATGAACTTTTAGAGACGATAATACCAATATTACTTATCTCAGCTGCATTCTTTTTTATACTCAACAGAGGACCTTCAAAAACATCAACAAATTCAAAATTCCTCTATGTTTTTAATTTAATCGTCATTTCAATTGGATTCTATGATGGATTTTTTGGACCAGGAACTGGTTCATTTTTTGTACTGGCATTTGTAATAATAAAAGGAATTTCAATTATGGAAGCAACTGCAGTAACTAAACTTCTTAATTTCGCATCAAATTTTGCTGCTTTTATCATCTTTGCTGTACAAGGATATGTCATATGGGAACTTGGATTAATAATGGCTGTAGCTCAAGTTGGGGGTGCAAATATAGGTTCAAGATTCGCAATATCCAATGGTGAAAAAGTAGTTCGACCAGTATTAGTAATAGTCTCTATACTCTTATCCGTTAGAATTTTATTTGGATAAAACTAATTAAATACCATTACGTTGTCCAAATGGACCAATAATTGTCCCCATTATGAAACCATAAATAAATCCATAGGTAAGACCGATTTTTAGATATTTAATACATTCTTTTTTAAACGCTAAGTTTTTGTCTTCAGTCTGATAGAAACGGAATCTGTATTCTCTAGATATTAGATGTCTCACAAAAGGGTAACAGTAAAACAGAAACCCGATACCAATACCTGAAAGGCCACCTTGTATTATTCGAGCAAGAACAACTTCTATCATATAAACAATCTAAATGCAGTGAACTTTAATGGTTAATTTATACAGACAATTAAATGTAAAAAAGAGCCCGATTTCTCGAACTCTTTTTTGAGGTAACAGGCTTATTACCTAATCAAATAATAACCGAACAAGTAAATAAATACTATTTTTTATTCTTATTTAAGAAATTTATAAGCTGATAATGTTAAAAAGTCTTCAAAATCATCATTAAAGATTAAGTCTTTAAATAGTTGTATGGCTTCAGGCAACATTAATTCATTTTTAGTTTCTTTGATAATCTCTGTTACTTCATCATTGATAAGACTTTCAACATAATCATTAGTAATAGCTATTCCTTGATCAGTTATAGTATCATTTCGTAACCATTGCCAAAGTTGTGATCGAGAAATCTCTGCTGTTGCTGCATCTTCCATTAAGTTGAACAAGGCTGCAGCACCTTGCCCAAGAAGCCAAGAATGTATGTATAAAATACCTACTTTTATGTTTGTACGCACTCCATGTTCTGTCACTGTACTATTTTGTATATTAAAGTCTTGTAGCATATCAGCATTAATTTGATAATTAGGAACCGTTTCTATTTGGTTGTCCTTTCCATGAAGGTAATCAGTAAAAATTTCCTTACAAATCGGAACTAAATCTGGATGCGCGACCCATGATCCATCAAATCCCATTTCTGCTTCTCTAATTTTGTCATCTTTAACCTTGCTAAATGCTGCTTCTGTAATTTCTGGGTTTTTTCTATCAGGTATGAATGCAGCCATACCACCGATTGCGTGAGCACCTCGTTTGTGCATACTCTCTACAAGGAGTTCTGTATATGCTTTCATGAATGGTACAGTCATAGTTATCTGATCCCTGTCTGGAAAGGTAACACTTTTTACATCCCTATATCTTTTTATAGCGCTGAAAATATAATCCCAACGACCTGCATTCATCCCTAGGGAGTGATCTTTCAAAGAATATAAAATTTCATCCATCTCAAATGATGCAGAAATGGTTTCAAGTAAAACAGTTGCTCTTATAGTGCTGACGGGTAAATTTAATTCTTTTTCGGCTAATGTAAAAATACTATCCCAAAGTTGGGATTCATCAGAGTTTTCTAGTTTTGCGATGTAAAAATATGAACCTAAGCCATTTTTCATTCTTATCGAAGAATTATGAAATGCATATAGGCAAAAATCAAACAGTGAAGCAGACACTTCCTTACCCATATAAGTAACATTTTGTTCATTTAAATGTAAACCTCGAGGCCTAACGAATAATGAAGTTGCAGAATTTTGGTTTAGTTCGTATTTTTTTCCATTCTCTTTGTTTTCAAAGGACAATGATCTGTTATTAGCATCAATCAGATTGAGGTGCCCGTTAAGTATATTTTCCCACGTTGGTGAAGTAGAGTCTTCAAAATCAGCCATAAAAACGTCTGACCCCGAATTCAATGCATTAATGATCATTTTTCTATCTACAGGTCCTGTAATTTCAACATTTCTATTGAGTACATCATCAGGAGGTGGTACAACTTTCCATTCTCCATCTCTTATCGTTGAATCTTCTGGAAATGTAAATTTTCCACCATTTGAAATTAATTTTTGAGTTTCTAACCTCTTAATGAGTAGCATTTGTCTCTCATCTTCGAAACTATTGATAAACTTTTCTAAAAAAGATAGAAACTCATCAGTAAGTAATGTTTTTGTATTTTGGTTGTGATTTATTTCGAACATTAAAATTGTTCCTCTTCAGTGGAACCAGAAAGTGCAAGTGTAGATGCATCCCCACCACTAATAATTGTAGAAACAGTGTCAAAATATCCGGCACCAACTTCTCTTTGATGTTTCACAGAAGTAAAACCATCTTTTTCTAAGCCAAACTCTTTTTGCTGTAATTCAACATAGGCACTCATGTTTCCACCCTTATACTTAGATGCTAATTCAAACATAGATGTATTTAATGCGTGAAATCCTGCAAGAGTTATAAATTGAAATTTATATCCGAATGAACTTAATTGTTCCTGAAATGTGGATATTTCTTCATCAGATAATGATTTTTTCCAATTAAAAGAAGGAGAACAATTATATGCTAAAAGTTTATCGGGGTACTTAGCATGAATAGCATCGGCAAACTCCTTTGCAAATCCTATATCTGGCTGGCCTGTTTCACACCAAATTAAATCAGAATATGGTGCGTACGCAAGACCCCTACTTATTGCTGCCTCTGGACCATTTTTTATCTTAAAAAATCCTTCTGAAGTTCTTTCCCCTAACACGAAATGACTGTCTGAATCATCAATATCACTTGTTATAAGATTGGCTGCAAGAGCATCAGTTCTAGCAATTATTAAGGTTGGAACACCTAAAGTATCGGCTGCTAATCTTGCAGAAGTTAACGTTCTAATATGTTGACTAGTTGGCACTAATACTTTTCCTCCCATATGGCCACATTTTTTTTCAGCAGCTAATTGGTCTTCGAAATGTACAGCGGAGGCACCAGCTTCAATAAATTTTTTAGTTAGTTCGAACACGTTTAATGTTCCACCAAACCCTGCTTCCCCATCAGCTACTATCGGAACAATATAATCAATATCATCTTTACCTTCAACCCGATCTACTTGTTCAGCTCTTAAAAGAGCATTGTTTATTCTTTTCGCAAGAGTAGGAGCACTGTTACTTGGATAAAGGGATTGGTCTGGATAGGTTGTCTCTCCAAGATTTGAGTCCGCAGCTACTTGCCATCCGCTAAGGTAGATTGCTTTTAAGCCTGCTTTAACCATTTGTACTGCCTGATTTCCCGATAATGCGCCGAGAGCAGAAATCCATTCATCTTTATTACCTAAAGCAGTAAAAAGTTTCTTTGCACCGTTTTCAGCCAGTGTATGTTTAATTTCTACAGAATTACGTATTCCAATTACTTCATTAGATGTATAGTTTCTTGATATTCCTTTCCATCTACCATTGGTGTCCCAATCCTTTTGTAATTTCTCAGTGTCAAGAAAACTATTCTCCATCGTAGAAACTCTCATACAAGTCAGCTTTTGTCTTCTTAATATTGTTATTATTTGTATCTGTGTTTGTTTGGTCTTTCATTATTTTCCTTCCTAAAATAAAAAAACCGGGCAAGTGCCCGGATTTCAAACGATTGCGAAAAGGCACTACATATATATGTAACTCACCACTTGCACAATGTTATAATTTGTCATTTAAGGATTATACCACAAAAAGCAATCTTTGTGCAATTGTGAAAGAATTAATCTAAGGATCGCCAAAGATGTAATGAAGCTGTAGATCTAAAGGGTTTCCACTTCATTGCATGCAAATCAAAGTCTTTATGGTCTGATCCTAATTTAAGCATGCCACTTGTTTCCATAGCTCGCCTTAAAGCTGCATCGTAAGATGAAAAGATATCTTCATCACCAAGGGAGAATAACTTAAACATATTCAAACTCCAGGGTCCTAAGCCATAGATTGATAAAAAGTACCTATCAAACTCCTTCATAGGTAAAGATGTTATTTTTTTACGGAAGTCCTCATTAATAAAATGGTATGTAATATCTTTTATAGACTTGGCTTTATTTTTAGTTAATCCAAGTCTATGTATTTGTTGATAAGTTAGGTTTTCAAAAAACTCTTCTTTAAAGATGTTGGCATTAAAACTTAGTAATAATTTATTTGATATAGATATTGCTGCTGATCTTGATATAAATTGACTTATTACCAGATTAATGAGCGAATCGTAATAATTTTCAGTGGGTCTTGTTATCTTAATATGCTTATTAGAAATAATAATTTTCTTGAGTTGGACATCTTTGCTCATTAGATATTGTTCTTGTTTTGAATATTGCATACTTAAATTCTACTTAAATTACCTTTTGTAGATCAATAAATGTTAGAATTACAAAATGGTAACACCACATATTAATGCCGAAAATAATGCATTCGCTGAAACAATACTGCTACCTGGCGATCCTCTGAGAGCTAAATATATTGCAGATACTTTTTTTCAAAAAACTAAGGAAGTAACAAACGTCCGTAATATTCTTGGATTTACTGGTGAATATAAAGGAAGTCGTATTTCAGTTATGGGAACAGGGATGGGTATACCCTCCATATCAATATACGCTAAGGAGTTAATTACTGAATATAAAGTAAAGTCCTTAATAAGAGTTGGAAGTTCAGGTTCAATAGCAGAACATCTTGAACTTGGTGATATTGTTGTAGGTGTTGGAGCATCTACAGATTCAGGTGTAAACAGAGCAAGATTTTTTAACGCTGACTTCTCCGCAACTGCTTCATGGGAATTAGTACAAAATTTTGTAAATACTGCTCAGTCTATGTCTAGAACTGTGCATGTAGGTAATATATTTTCTGGTGATCTTTTTTATGATCCTAGAAAAGAAACATTTGAAATCATGAAACGAATGGGAATCCTGGCGGTTGAAATGGAAGCTGCAGGACTATATGGCGTTGCAGCAGAGTATGGTGCTAAAGCTTTAGCTGTTGCGACTGTCTCGGATGTAATTGAGAAGAATTTGCAAATGTCATCAGAAGAACGTGAAATCGGTTTAAAAACTATGGTTGAAATTACACTTGATTCAATTAATTGAATACAAATTAAAAACTACTCAGTAATTTCTCTCTTTTTTTACTATCTACAAATCCAGCTTCTATCGTATTTTTTGTTATTTGTAGTATTTCATCTTGAGTAAAAGTAAAACTTTCAACAAGATTGTTTACCTCTTGTGACATAGTTATGTTGCTCATAAGCCTATTGTCTGTGTTAATAGTGACATTAAACCCATCATCATAAAGTTTTTTGAAAGGGTGTTCTGATATTGAATTACAAGATCCACATTGCATATTTGAAGTTGGACATAATTCTAGTGGAATGTTGTTTTCGTGTACGAACTTTGCTGCAAGGTTTTTAAACTTTATACCATCATTAGTGTACTTGTAATCGTTTACGATTTGTGAACCATGCCCTATCCTGTTTGACTTGAGTTCTAAAATTACTTCATGTATACCTTCAGGGACTTCCCAATCAGCATGAAGAGTAATGTTAATTTTATTTTGATAAGCAATTTCTATTGCATCTTGGTGATTCAGGGCAGAAAACCCAACCTCTGGCCCTGCAAGATCAAAGGCTAGTACATCTGGATTATCAATACATAATTTAACAACATTTTTTGAATTATTCAAATGCCTCATAGCGCATAATATAGCTCCAGATAAAATATTATATCTTTCAGTACCATCTTTGATACCATTAAGTACTGCATCTACAACTTGATTTGGGAAAAGACCATTTTCACAATGAACAAGTGGAGCAAATCTCAATTCTGCATAGATAACTCCATCGTTTGCTAAATCTTCTAGTGCTTCCATTGTTACCCTATATATCGAATCTGCATCCTGCATAACGGCGATTGTATGATCCCATGCTTCCAAATTGATTGCTAAGGATTTGTTTGGTTTTGGTTCAATCCACTTCAATAGTTCTGATTTATCAGAAGATGGTAAGTTTTTATAGCCCTGAAACTCGGCTAATTCAATGAGAGTATTTACACGTAAACCGCCATCAAGGTGATCATGAAGAACAGCTTTTGGTGTACTTTGTATCCAGTCTTTCATAAATTAATTATATTGATAATTTGCATCGTATGTAAGATTAAGACAATATTAAAATTTTTTGATATAATTTTTTAAAGTGAATGACAAGATTCCAACAAAAATAACAGGTTTTTTTATAACAGTAATTGGTACAGGTATAGTATTGAGAACTATAACTACTATTATCGACAGAATATTATTTTCAAATAGGGAGTTTAAAATATCTGAGTTTCAGAATTTTGGAATAATAATATTTCTAATTTCAATCATCATGGGTATATTTTGGTTGCTTCGCGTAAGAAAACTTTCATAAAACTGCCATATTGTGATTTGAATATGGAATTTTCTTATGACAAAATAGCTTATTTAACTAATAAAGGATCTCCCCATTCCCATGTAATTCCTCCACCTTTATTTTCCTTTTGTATCAAAAGCATATCTTCTTCTTCGATGACGAATGAAAAATGAAAGTTTTCTTTAAGTCTTGGAATCTTTATTGTCTTAGGTAATATTGCATACTTTAGTTGAAGGGCCCACTGTAAAAGTACTTGTGATTCTTTAACATTGTATTTATTAGCTAAAATTTTAAACAATGACTCATCGGAAAAGCCCTCATTTTCCATATCTTTAGTTTTGAGACTATTTTCACCATCTTTTTGTCTCCAAGTAGAAAGTGGGACAAGACTACTGTAAGCAATTATATGTACATTCTTATCTTGCAAGAACTTTACAAGTTCTGGTTGCTGGGCCCAAGGGTGTAGTTCAATCTGGTTTGTATCAGGCAATGAAAGATTAGCGTCATTAATTTCTTGAAAATGATTAATATTCCAGTTTGCAACGCCAGCAAAAGAAATCTTTCCACTATCTTTAAGTTCAACAAGTGCTTTCCACTGCTCTATCCTTTTTTTATTAGCATGAGCTGAATGAATTAGATATAAATCTACATAATCTAATTTAAGTCTCTTGAGACTGTTGTCGAAAGATTCCATGACATCGTCAAAGCTTTTTTGATTTTGACCCCACATTTCATTCCCTGGAAATACTTTTGTTGTGATAAATAGTTCAGATCTTGAGACCAATCCATCCGACAAAGCTTTTTCGAGACCTTTTGCAACACCTTGTTCGTTTCGGTACACTTCAGCAGTATCAATATGTCTATATCCAATTTTTATTGCTTCATAAGTCATCCTTTCAGCCTCATCTGGTGACATCATGTAGGTACCAAGACCTATGGATGGAATTTTTGAATGTATAGTCATTATTCTCCTTATCTTATGAAAGAGGAGTTCAGACAGAGAACTCCCCCTTCTAGTATCAAATATCACAAGATGTATCAGTGATATAAGATTTAATCAGTTTACTTGAATCTCAGTGTAAAATATGGTTGGCAAGTTTCTATCACTAGTACTTGCCAAGAAAAGGGGGTTTGCCGACTCCCTTTTCTATTATATTTAAATAGTTAATAAAATAACTAATATATATTTATGAAAGATTTTTCAATACCAGAAGGTAGGCGTCAAAAAAGAAAAAATAAGCATGTCTCTAAAAGAAAAGGTCGGCTTGATTTTAGAACTGGCCGTACCGGGAAAAGAAAGTAATCAGCTGTAATTGAGGTACCTAAGATGAAAATTGCAAACATAACTGGATATAAATTCATACCCATTAAAAATGAATTAGTTCTTCAAGAAACTATATTAAAACGTTCGACAAATCTCAATCTAAAAGGAACAGTACTGATCAGTAGAAAAGGAATTAATTTTTCAGTTTCTGGTAACAAAAATAACATAGATAAATTTCTACTTTTTATTCGTTCAGATAGTAGATTTGCTGATGTTGATGTCAAAATAACTTATAACGAATATCAACCCTTTCGTAAAATGTTAGTTCGTATTAAAAAAGAAATTATCTCTATGGGAATTGAAGAGATTGATCCATTTCAATTTACAGGGCAAAAAATCTCACCAAAAGAACTTAACAAGAAATTAAATAATAATGAAGATATTGTGCTTCTTGATACAAGAAATGAATATGAAGTAAGATTAGGTACTTTTAAAAATGCTATCGATCTTAACTTAGATTCTTTTCGAGACTTCCCAAAAGAGATTGAAAAATTAAGAAAAAAACTTAATGGTAAAGAAGTTGTAATGTTTTGTACGGGTGGAATCAGATGTGAAAAGGCTTCAGCTTTAATGCTTAAAAATGGATTTGAAAATATACAACAGATTGATGGCGGAGTAATCAACTATTTTAAAGAAACTGGAGGAAGACATTGGAATGGAGATTGTTTTGTATTTGATGATAGAGTTGCTCTTGATAAAGATCTTCTTGAAACGGATTATGTTCTTTGTTTTCGATGTAGAGAACCTCTTAATAAAGAAGAGATAGGTTCAGAAAAGTACAAAATTGATGAATACTGTCCATATTGTTTTGATGATGTGTTCGCTAAAATTTAATAATTGTATCAATTAGCTTGTAGTTCTAAAAGGGTAAACTGGTAACCAATATTTGTCAGTTAGCCTATTTCAAGATAAATATAATTAACTATTCATACATTTCATAATCGTAGGCACTAAGAAAGTCATAAAGTATTTGTTGGCCTTTATCCGTTAATTTCCCACCATTTGTTCCTGAAGTACTTCGCGTAAAAAGATCTCTATCTATATTATTTATAGCTTTATCAATTTCTTGTGCAGAAGAGAGATTTAGCACCTCTTGAGAATTGGGAGTAGTTTTACCTATAACTGTATTTCTTCTAAAAAATGACGGCTGAGCAATAAGCCAAATTGCGTATGGTTCAGCCATAAAGTAATTACTGTATTCAATATATTCAGTTGCAAGTAACACACTCTTTATATGCATAGAGAACTCTTCATTTGATGATTTATCTATATAGTTAGATATATTGTTTTTATCCCACATCGGAACAGGAAGGATTTTTGTTAAATTATAGTCAAAAACCATCACACTCGCAGTTCTAACATTTTCATATATATCTTTTAAAGATATGCCTAAATTCTTATCTTTCATGTGTTCCGTTATTTGAAAGTTGTAAAACCTATTTTTTTTCATTTTACACTCAATTGTTAAGACCAATCTATTTTCCATTGCATGAAGAGTTCGTCCTTCAGTTGGAAGAAGAAATTCACTCATTGGAAATTCATATTTAAAAAATCCATCTGGTGAATAGTGTGAGCTTTCCCAAGAATCGTAATCATTTTTAATTAATACTTGATAGTCACTATCAATAGGTTTGTAGGATATTTTCATGAACCGAACTAAATTTACAACCTACTAGTTAAAATTTCTTAAACTAAGGTAAAAAACTGTGCTTAGATAATTATATGTATTAATCATCAATCATCGCCAGCCCAATTTGGGTTTCCCTTATATTCATCTAAAAAATTGTCTTCGTACAAATCATCCATTGAAAGGTAGATTCTTTTGGCAATTGTACCTATGGCAATGATACCTTTTTTAAGTAACCACTTATAAGGCGCAGAAAAGGCTCTCTTTTCAAGGTTTAAAAATTTTTTCCATAAACTCATACTGATATCTTACAATTTATACAATTAAATAAAAACCTTAACAAACGTTTATTTATAATTATTTCTTTCTTTTATGTACCGGTACATATTTTTACAGTAACGAAAAAATAATAGTTCTAGATAGTGAAACCTTGTTTTTCATACACGTGCCCACGTATACTTATAGTATGAAAAAAATCTATACATTCGGACATGAACAAGTTGATAGAAACATAACAGTTGGTGACATGATTGATAATAAAAAAAACGATATTAAAATGACGCAAGTTACTGCTGCAAATCAAGAAGAAGCTGAAATAATATCGAGTCAAGAAATTGATATGATTATTACGGGTAGTGACTGGTATCAAGATGTAAGAAAAGGTGCACCTAATACCTTTATTACTGCAGCACTATTTGCTGGAAGATTTGTTACAAATGAAGAGATCCTCCGCGGAGCATTTGATGTAATGATGAATGGTGCGGACTCTGTTTTAACACCAAGAAGTATGGATGTTGTTGAAATGTTAGCAAAAGAAGGAATGCAAGTTCAAGGACACATAGGAATGGTGCCTTCGATGGCTACTAAGTACGGTGGAATCAGAACAGTTGGTAAAACAGCAGATGAAGCTATGAGCATCTTAGGCGACATGAAAAGATTAGAAGATGCTGGAGCATTTGGAGCTGAAGTTGAATGTGTTGCAGAAGATGCGCTTATTGAACTTAAAAAACATACATCACTCGTTTTAAACTCTCTTGGTTCAGGTTCAGGCGGAGATGTTATGTTTCTTTTTTTTGAAGATATATGTGGTGAAACTACAGGGATTAAAATGCCACGTCATGCTAAATCCTGGGGAGACGCTAAATCTATAAAAGATGAGTTAAATTTAGAAAGGGCAAATGCTATAAAATCTTTTAAAGATGAAGTAGAGAATAAAACTTATCCAGATGGTGATCATGTTGTTGAGATGCTACCGGGTGAAAAAGATATTCTTTTAGAAAAACTTGACTCTATATAATGAAAAACTGGCAGAAACTAGCGGTAGGTTTAGGAATTATAGGTATAGGTTACAACTTTATTATAAGATATGAGACTCTGCCATATTATCAACTAATCGCTATTGCTGTGGGTGTTTTCTATATTATTAAACAATTTAGGAAATAATACTGGCGTGTTGTTTTTGTAGGCTTGGTATTCAGGCTCACTACCCCATTTCTTGTCAGCACTTCGTTCTAATAGAGGTATCCCACTTCCTTTTGAAAGTAAAGCGTATACAAACAGTGGTGAGATAAGTGCGACATAGCCAATACCATTTAAGCTAGACAAAGAAATCACTGCTACCCCTACCCATAGTGTAATTTCAC
>Ga0213869_10002693_pt1 | contig 12162 bp, 10 predicted proteins | sample PICome_10_FD_160083 | JGI IMG/M metagenome (GOLD analysis project Ga0213869, IMG submission 160083) | Coastal seawater microbial communities near Pivers Island, North Carolina, United States - PICO132 | ecosystem: Environmental > Aquatic > Marine > Coastal | place: USA: North Carolina...
CATTCTAAGAATGAAGGCCTGTAGATGTTTTCAGATTAGGTAATGCAAAGAATGCTCTGTATAAATATGAAGAGCCATCAATAATAATAAAATTATCTTTATTTTTTACTTGGAAAACCATTTGAATTTAGATATCGTTTGTTCATTAAAAGTTATATATCATAATTACATGTCTGTATACACAAATCTAAACACTAAAGACGTTTCCCTGTTATTAACTAAATATAATATTGGTTTATTAAAGTCTTTTAAAGGAGTATCAGATGGGATTACTAATACTAACTATTTTTTAAATACATCCAAAGGAAAATACATAATCACGATTTTTGAGGATATTAATGAGATTAAAGTTAAAAAGTATCTAAAATTAATGAATTTCTTTTCAACTAACAGCCTATGTTGTCCTGAAATAATGATCACAAAATCAGGAGATATATTATCAATTGTCAAATCTAAACCATGCTCAATAATGGAAAAGTTATCTGGCAAAACTGTAAACTATACAAATGCCTCTTTGTGTAAATCAATTGGGAACATAATTGGAAACTTTCATATTACTGGAAGTAAATATAACTATAAAATATCAAATAGTAGGAATATAAAGTGGGTAGAAAAAAATATAGCAAAAATTAAAGATCATGTTAGCAAAGAGCAGCTAAATATTCTTAAACATTCGAGTAAAATATTCACAAAGATATTTAAAATGAAACTTCCACATGGAATGATTCATTCAGATTTATTTAGAGATAATGTTCTCTCCAAAGGTGATAAAGTTACTGGCATAATTGACTACTATTATTCATTCAATGGTCCGTTGGTATATGAACTAGCCGTAATTATAAATGATTGGTGCGTTAATAAAGATGGATCTATTAATATAAGAAAATATAATAGTTTTTTAGATAGCTATAATTCAGTGAGAAGATTAACAGTTACAGAAAAGAAACAGATAAATAATGCAATGATAGCTGCGGGTCTTAGATTCTATTTATCAAGGTTAGTTGATATGATTTTTCCAAAAGTTGGAGAGATAACACATATAAAGGATCCCTCTGCATTTGAAAAAATTGTTAAAAAAAGAATTAATTCAGCATGAATTTTTTTAATAAAGTTACTAAGTTAACAGAATATATAACAATACAATTCTTTTATATTATGTTTATAACGGTGATTATAAATATAGTTCTTCGCTATTTATTCAATATAAATTTTATATTTCTTCAAGAGTTAGTTATGTACATGCATGCTTTTATTTTTCTCTTTGGTATATCTTTATGTCTTAAAGAAGATACTCATGTTCGTATAGACATATTTTCGAGTAAGTTAGAGATAGGATATCGCAACTTAATTGATCAGATAGGTTTGATCATATTTATAGTACCTTTTTGCTTATTTGTCATATATGAAAGTTCGTCTATGATTATTAGATCATGGGTTATGCTGGAAAGTTCAAGTGAACCTGGAGGCTTACCCATTGTGTTTATACTAAAAACATCAATATATATATTTTCTTTTTTAATACTTCTCCAAGCAGTTAATAAAATTTTCAATAAGAGATAAAAATGGATATAGTAATAATTTTTTTAATTGTTACATTCTTATTCCTTTTAAGTGGTTTTCCAGTAGCTTTTATTCTATCAGGTGTATCTTTATTATTTGCTTTCATAGGTATAATATTTAATTTTTTTGATTATTCATTTTTAATGGCATTTCCAGCTAGATTATTTGGTGTAATGGGTAATCAGAATCTTCTTGCTGTCCCACTATTTATTTTCATGGGTTTGATTTTGGAAAAAACAAAAATTGCGGAAAATTTAATTCATGATATGAATATCCTATTTAATAATTCGAATAGTGGATTAGCTGTATCAGTGGTTGTTGTAGGTGCTCTTATGGCAGCTAGTACAGGAATAGTAGGCGCAAGCGTTGTAACACTAGGTTTACTTACATATCCAGTGCTTACTAAAAATGGATATTCACCAAGTATTGCCTCAGGCACAATATGTGCATCTGGAACTTTAGGACAAATTATTCCACCATCACTAGTATTAATATTACTTGCAGATGTATTATCATCTTCATATCAACAAGCTCAATTGAATATCGGTATATTCAATCCAGAAAGTATCACTATTGCGGATCTATTTTTAGGAGCAATTTTGCCTGGTTTAATCCTACCTGTTCTTTACATTATTTATTTAAAATCCTTAAGAATAAAAAATGAAAATACAGCATTAATAAATAAAAAGTTAAATATATTTTCTGTTATATATCCACTAGGTTTGATGCTTATAGTACTTGGATCAATAATTTTTGGCATTGCTACTCCATCAGAAGCAGCTGGTATTGGAGCACTTGGAGCAATTCTCTTAGCTTATGCTCAAAATAATCTATCAAAATTCGTTTTGGACAAGTGTGTATTTGAATCGATAAAGTTAACAAGTATGGTCTTCATGATATTAATTGGGGCTATCTTATTTTCTTTAGTATTTAGAGGTTTAGAAGGAGAAGAGTTCATACATAAGTTTTTAGTAGAAATGCCTGATGATAAATTTATGTCCCTTATTATTGTATTACTAATAATGTTTTTTTTGGGATTCATTCTAGATTTTATTGAAATAATATTTATAGTAATTCCATTAATTGGACCTGCTCTTTTCACACTTGGCTTTGATCCTTTATGGATTGGAATATTAATAGCACTTGTCCTTCAAACGTCATTTATTACTCCTCCATTTGGTTTTTCACTATTTTACCTTCGGGGCGTACTACCTAAAAATGTACAGACTATAGAAATATATAAAGGTATTATCCCATTTTTAATGATACAAATTTTCTTAGTAGTTATAGTGTTTATGTTTCCTAATCTAGCTACAGCTTTACCGGAAATGCTACTCAAATGAACTCAGATAGCCATCCTCAGAAATAAGAGTCCATGGCCTGACTCGTTTCAAAAAGTTTGTATATGAATCATAAACTTTTTTAGATAGTTGATTTTTTTGGCTAAGATCAACTAGAACTTCACTGCTAATTTTATTTAATTTTATAAGAACTTCTTTAGGGAATTTTTTTATTTTTACTTGTTCTTGCTTAAAGTACTCAAGGGCTTGGTAGTTTTTAGACATATAGTCTGAAATCATATCTATATTTGCGGCCTTACATGCAATATCTATAATTGATTTATGTTGATCTGAGAGTTTGTTATAAGCTTGCCTATTAATAATACATTCAAGGGTAGGTCCGGGCTCATGCCAACCGGGATAGTAATAATACTGAGCAGCCTTATGTAAACCAAAGGCTCGATCATTGTAGGGGCCAACCCATTCAGTGGCATCAATTACCCCAGTTTGAAGAGATGTGAATATTTCAGACCCTGCAAGTGTAAATGGGGTTCCGCCTGCTCTTGCAAGCACTTCACCACCTAGACCGGGTATCCGCATTTTTAAACCATTAAGATCTTCTGTTGAATTGATTTCTTTATTGAACCAACCTCCCATTTGAACACCAGTGTTACCTGCAGGCCTTGGTACTAAGTCAAAATCTTCATAAACTTTTTCCCATAACTTTAGTCCACCCCCATAGTATAACCATGAGTTCATTTCTTGTGCAGTCATGCCAAATGGAACAGATGAAAAAAACTGTGCTGCTTCAGTTTTACCTTTCCAATAATAGGCTCCTGAATGTCCCATTTCGGCTCCACCAGATGAAACGAAGTCAAATACGCCTAAAGGTGGGACAAGTTCTCCGGCACCAAATACTTTGACTGTTAAACTACCGCCTGATAATTTATTGATATATCTTGCAAGAGTCTCTGCTCCTGCCCCAAGCCCCGGAAAGTTTTTAGGCCAAGATGTAACCATTTTCCATTTTATTTTGTCACTTGCTTTAGATTTTTTAGAATGTAGACCAGTTACAACCGCCCCAGCAGCTGCCAAGCCTATAGATTTGAAAAATTTTCTTCTGTTGTTTTGCATTTTATAAAAATTCTAAGTGAGCATATGTTAGTACTAACCATTTTGAGCCATAATCCTCAAAATTAATATATAGTTTTAAATTATCATCTTCGCCTTCATAGCTTAACACAACTCCATTTCCAAACTTTTGATGCTTTACCCTTTGGCCTACTTTTAAGCCAGCATTATTATTTGCAGAACTTTTAGATGCTGATATTTTCTTAGTTTTTTTATATTGATAATTATCTGATTTAACACTATCTAATAATTCAGAAGGTATTTCATTAATAAATCTTGAAGGTATTAAGTAGTTATATGATCCATGAAGGTATCTTGCGTTTGCATGAGTAATATACAGCAATTTCATAGCCCGTGTGATTGCTACATAGCAAAGTCTTCTCTCTTCCTCTAAAAAATCATTACCACTTTTTCTGTTTTCATTTGGGAATATCCCTTCTTCAAGGCCAGTCAGAAATACAACAGGGAATTCCAAACCTTTTGCAGAATGAATAGTCATTAATTGAACAGGATCTTCATCAAGTTTTGATTGATAATCACCAGCTTCTAGTGCTGCATTATCAAGAAACTCATCTACAACACTTTCGCTATCAATATTGTTTCTAATGAAGTTTTCTGCTGTGACAAAAAGTTCTTCAATGTTTTCTTGTTTAGATATTGATTCCTCACCTTTTTGTTCTGAAAAATATGTTTTTAATTTTGAATCTTTATATATTCTTATTAATATTTCATCTAATGACAAGTCATTAATATCTGAAGCAATATCTTCAATTATTTTAATATAGCTAGAGAGTGATGTTTTCACTCGCGTAGTAATGTCTTTATATTCCTCTCCTTGAATGAGCTTAATTGTCTTCCAAAGTGATAAATTATTTTCTTTAGCAATACTCCTTATGATATCTATTGTTTTTTGACCTATACCTCTTGGTGGATTATTTATGGTTCTCTCAAATGCTGCATCATCATCTGGATTAACAGTAATCCTAAGGTAGGCAATCATGTCTTTTATTTCTGCTCTTTCAAAAAAACGAAATCCGCCATAAATAATGTAGGGGATACCCCGCCCGTTAAGTTCTTCTTCAAGCCTTCTTGATAAGAAGTTATTTCTGTATAGAATTGCAATTTCTGATTTTTTATAGCCATCACGTGCAAGCATTTTAATTTTATCGACAATAAATGAAGATTCTTCGTCATTATTATAAGCTTCAAAGATTTTAACTTGCTCCCCTCTACTTGTATTTGTCCAAAGTTCTTTACCAAGTCTATTTTTATTATGAGTAATTAAACTATTAGCAACTTTTAGTATCTTATCTGTAGAACGGTAGTTTTGCTCTAATTTAAATATTTCTACGTCAACAAACTGGTCTGTAAAGTTTTTAATATTTTTGCTTAATGCTCCTCTCCATCCATAAATTGATTGATCATCATCACCTACAGCATACATAGAACCAGTATTATTATTTAATATTTTCAAAAGCTTAAACTGCAACAAATTTGTATCTTGAAACTCATCAACCATTATATGTTTGAATCTTTTAACATAATAAGAAAGAATGTTTTGATGTCCATTTAAGAGCTCATATGTTTTTAGTATAAGATCTGCGAAGTCTACAGAAAGGGTTTGCTTTAAGATTAATTCATACTCTTTATATACAAGTATATAGACTTCATCGTCTTTCTCATTAATTTGGTTACTTCTAAGTCCATTATCTTTTTTCCTATTAATAAATGATTGGATTGTTTTTGCATCATATAGCTTTTCATCAAGGTTATTCGTCTTGATTATTCTTTTCACGAGTCGAAGTTGATCCTGAGAATCTAATATAGTAAATCTCTCTGAAAGCTCTGCTTCTTTCCAATGTATTTTTAATATTCTTCTACAAATTCCATGAAATGTTCCAAACCATAATCCTTGAGATGAGATTCTAAGAAGAGATTCTAACCTTTCTTTCATTTCTCTAGAGGCTTTATTGGTAAATGTTAATGCTAGTATGTCTGATGGCCTGACATTAAAATCTTTTATAAGTTTTGCAACTCTGTAAGTGAGTACTCTTGTTTTGCCGCTACCAGCACCTGCAAGAACAAGTTTATTACCTTCATCACAATTAACCGCAGTGAATTGTTGCTTATTTAACGAATCATTAAAATCTATTCCATTCATTTAGGTTTAGACATATACATTAGAGATGCCAATAGTATCAGAACTTCACTTTTATAAATATTAAGAACGCCTAAAGGAGCAATAAATGTAATTACTAGCAGAATAATTGAGAAATAATAATGATTTCTAATTTTATTTGAGTGTAATCTTTTTTCAATAATTTTTAATTGCTCAAAGTTTTTTGTCAAATCAGAGGAATTTCCACTGTAATGATTTGATATTCTTCTGAAAAATGAGGGAATCTCAGGAAGAATTTCCATATAGTCATCTAAATTGTTGAATATTTTTTTTGCGATAACTTTTGGCCCCTTTTGTTCTTTCATCCATTTCTCAAGTATTGGTCTAGATGTTTTCCATAAATCTAGTTCAGGATTGAATTCTCTTCCTAGCCCTTCGGTATAAAGAAGTGTTTTTTGCATAAGAATTAATTGAGGCTGCACTTCAAGTTTAAATCTTCTTGCTGTATCAAAAAGACTGACAATGATATCACTTAAAGATATATCCTTGATTGGTTTATCAAGCATACATTCACAATTTTCTCTTATGGCACTTTCTAATGACGGTATGTTTGTATCTTTTGGGACCCATTCGCACTCTACATGTAATCTTGCAACACTTGCATAATCACGTTTGAAGAATGCTATAAAGTTTTCTGCTAAATATTTTTTATCAAATTCACTTAAAGAGCCCATAATTCCAAAATCTACGAGTACAAATCTAAAACTATCATTATGTTTTTGAATAAATATATTTCCCGGATGCATATCAGCATGGAAAAAATTATGTTCAAAAACTTGTACAAAGAAAAGTTCCACAGATTTCTCTGCAATCTCTTTGAATGATATGCCCTGTTCCGCTAATGTTTCCTTGTTAGCAATTGGGATGCCATAGATACGCTCCATGACCATTACTTGACTAGTCAAATAAGTACAGTGGACAGTAGGAATATATATGAAGTCAGTATTAGTGAAATTTTTCTTAATTTGTTTAGCGCTAGCCGCTTCTTTAATAAGGTTTAGCTCATCGTAGATTACCATTTCATAATCATTAACAATATCTATTAGATGCATTCTTTTAAAATCATTAGATAACCCATCAAGATATGATGCTATTTTTTTCATAAGGGAAATATCTTGTATTATTTTCCTTTTAATATCAGGTCTAACAACTTTAACAATGACATCTTCACCAGTTTTAAGTTTTGCTGGATGCACTTGTGCAATAGATGCAGAGGCCATTGGTTTAGTTTCAAATGAAGAAAAAATATCTTTTGTACTTTGACCCAACTCTCTTTCAATAATTTTTTTTGCAGTTTCTCCATCAAATGGAGTTACATTATCTTGAAGCTTTGCAAGCTCATTTGCTATGTCATCATTTAGTAAGTCTTTTCTTGTAGAAATCATTTGGCCAAGTTTCACAAAAATAGGACCGAGATCTTCGCAAATTAGACGAATATTTTGAGGTAAATTAATTGATTTTTTAAAAGTTAAAAGATTCCAAGGTAATAAAAAAAATAGATATTTTTTATAGCCTATTTTATTTGATCTCATTAATGACTTATCAATGTCATATTTAAAGAATAAATAAATAATCTTTAGTGCTCTTGAAATATTATTCATTTTATTTTATTCAATAATTTATCGGTTCGACTCTTAATTTCATCTACATCATCAATATATTTATTTATATCTTCTTTGGTTGGCACTAGGCTAACATCATATTTTAGAAAATCAGAAAATGCATTTTTATTTCTCTCAGATGATTTACTCATTTTTTCTTTGATTGGATCAAGAATAGAAAACAATGATGAAGATGCTTTTTGTCCTATTATTTCCATAATAATACCACGTAGAATATCAGTTTCTTTGAAAAGGTTATTTAATGAATTAGCTGTTTCTACATCACCGCTAATATTAATTTTGGAGGAATAGAGATCGCTTCCTCCTATCGCACTATAGAAGATGAACGACGATAGTGTTCCTGATATTTCGACATCTTGTTGTATCTCATCTATTGAAAGTTTCATATTATTATCTTGAAATATAATAAATAAGTTAAGTTTAATATCGTCCACACATATTTTAACAACTTTATTATGAAGCTTCTCTTTAAAATAATTACTGTATATATTTTTTAATGAATCACTTTGAAGAATAGTATTTATTTTCTCTACGAGAGCGTCTTTCATGCTTTTCTTCCTATGTGAATAGATGCAACATCTTCTGGTAAATTAATTATTTCAGTGTTAGTAAAACCAGCCTCATCTAGCATATCTTTAATTTCATCTGGTGAATAGTAAGTTTGTATTGACTCCCCAAGATATCTATAACTTGATTCGTCTTTTGCAATAACTTTACCTATTCTAGGAATAACATTTAATGTATAAAACTTAAACAACTTAGAATAAAGTTGATTTCTAGGTTTCTTAAAATCCATTATAAGAAATAAACCGCCTGGTTCTAACAACTTAATTATATTTTGAAGTGCTTTTTTGTGATTAGTAAAATTTCTAAATCCAAAAACTACTGTTATCAGATCAAACTGTTTGTTACTAGGTTTAAACTCTTCTATACCTTTAATTTGATAATCAACATTTATGATGCCTTTATTTATAAACTTCTGTTTACATATCTCAATCATTTCTGCATTAGGATCTAGACAGGTCATATTTAGTGAAGGTTTTTTTTTAATTAACTCAAGTGCGATATCACCTGTACCGCATGCTATGTCTAATACCTTTTTTTTAGATTTAATATCACACAATCTTACAAATTGCTTTTTCCAAAACCGATGAAGCCCGAAAGACATAATATCGTTCATTACATCATATTTATTTGAGACTGATGTAAATACAGTATTAACCTGTGAAGGTTTTTCTGACTCATCTATATCTTTGTAACCAAACTTTATTTTAGCCATAACTAACTTCTCTTTCGCTCTGCTTTGAATACTTTTTTAATTTTTTTAAGCTTATCAACTAACTTCTTTATCTGGTTAGTGTTCTTCACAGAAATAACAAATACCATAGTATTATGCCCTGTATCATGACTATCTGCATAATTAACACTTTCTATATTATGATTACTCTGTGCAACCAGGGCTGATATCTCTGCTAAGACACCTCTCTGATTTTCTACTTCTATCATAATAGAGGCACTGAAATTATTATCAACACTTTCACTCCATTGTAAATCTATAGTTTCATCATTGGGTTTAGTATGTTTAATGCTTTTACAATTATTTCTATGAACAACAATTCCTTTCCCTTGGCTTGGATAGCCTACAATCATATCTCCAGGTATTGGATGACAACATTTCGCATATGACATTACTAAACCTTCTGACCCTTCTATGTCATAGGCGGTACTACTTTCTGTTTTCTTAAATGATGGCGCCATTCTAAGAGCAATAAGCTTTGGTATTTTATTGCCAAGACCAATCTCTTTGAATAATTGATCTATCGTTTTATATCTATACTCAGACAAAATAAATTTCAATGTCTTTTGTGGAACATCATCTAGAGAAACTTGAAGCTCTTCTAAACATCCCTTAAGTAGTTTCTCGCCTAACCTGATAGCATCGGTTTCATGTATACTTCTCAGATAATTTCTAATAGATGTCCTTGCTTTGACGGATATGACAAAGTTTAACCATGCTGGATCAGGATTGGAAATATCAGATTTCTTAATAAGAATTCTTTGTCCGTTTTTTAAAATTGTACTAGGCGGTTTTAATTCTCCATCTACTAATCCCTCCGAATACTTATTTCCTAAATCTGTATGAATAGAGTATGCATAATCAATCAGTGTAGATTTCTTTGGCAGTTCTATTATCTGTCCTTTTGATGAGAAAACATAAACTTTTCCTGGATTAAGATCCTCTTTAATACTTCCTAAAAGCTCGGTTGGGTTGCCTGCCTGTTTCTGAATATCAAGGAGATTGTTAAGCCACTGCTGTTCCCTTGATAACTTACTTATCGAAGATTTTGTTTTATAAAACCAGTGTGCCGCAATACCAGATTGAGCAAGTTTATCCATATCATAGGTTCGTATTTGAAATTCCATAGGTAAATTATGCGGGCCAAGAACAGCGGTGTGAAGTGACTGATAGCCATTAGATTTTGGAATTGCAATATAATCTTTAAACCTTCCTGGAATAGGCGTATATAAATTATGAATACATCCTAATGCTCGATAACAAAGGTCGACAGATTCCGTCATTATTCTTACACCGAAGATATCATGGATCTGTGAAAATTTTAATTCCTTCAATTTCATTTTCTTATAAATCCCATAAGCGTGTTTTTCTCTTGCTTTCGTTTGTCCTTTAATGGATTCTGTATTAAGTTTTTTTGTGACTTCGGTTTGAATCTTATTCATCAAGAGTTTTCTATTGCCTCTAGCCTTATCAATATTTGCACTTAGTACTGAATGTCGAAGAGGATAGTATGTCTGAAATGATAAATTTTCTAATTCAGTTGATAAACTGTGTATACCCAGTCTTAATGCAAGTGGCGCATATATTTCTAATGTCTCTCTCGCTATTCTTTTTGCTTTGGGTTTCTTAAGAACATTTATTGTTGTTAAATTATGTCTTCTGTCAGCTAGCTTTATTAATAGAACTCTTATGTCGTTACTCATTGCTAATATCATCTTTCGTAAGTTAGCAGCATCAGCTTCTTCTTTTGAATTGAAATTGATTTTATCTAATTTACTTACACCATCAACAAGCTCAGTAACTTTTTTGCCAAATTTTTCTTCTAAATTTTCTAGACTGATAGTTGTATCTTCTATGACATCATGCAGTATTGCGGCCATTATAGTTTCATGATCAAGTTCATAGTCTGCAAGATAAGCAGCGGCATCTAAGGGATGGGTGATATAGTTTTCACCAGATTGCCTCTTTTGCCCATGGTGGGCATCCTTTGCTAATTCGAAGGCTTTTTCAATTTTTTTTATCTGATAGGAATTAAGATATTTTTGAAGTTTCTTTTTAAAACTAACAAATACAATATCTTCAATATTCTTTGTTTTATCAACAACAGCCATATAGCTAGAATAAGATTTTTAAAGTGGTTTGTCTTCTGTATTTTCAGGCGATTGATCAGATGATTCTTCTGGTGCAACTTCAACATTATTATTTGAATCAGTTAAATTGCTATTATCATCTTTGGTGATTTGTTGAGATTCTGCAGCGATATCTGCGATAGCTTCCTCTTCAGCAATAGCATCTGAGAGTTGATCTTCGATTTGTTGTTTTTTTCTAGTTTCAAAATAGGTCATATCAATAAGGCCTGCAGCAATTTCTTTTAATGCTACAACACTAGGTTTGCCTTGATAATCAACTCTAGGCTCAGAACCATCTAGGATATCTTTTGCTCTTTGACTTGCTAGAGAGCAAATATCGTAAGCATTATCTATTCTTTTTAAACAGTCTTCTATAGTCACTCTTGCCATGACGTCTGAGTATATCAGAATATTAGTACCTATCAACATTCAAAATAACATATTTAATTTTTCAACTTGCTTATGTTTTTTAGTTTTAATGAGTAAAATAAGTGCTTTTAATGAAGATAATGCTTTATTAAATTCATCATTAATAATCGTGAAATCAGAAAACTTGCTGAAGTTAAGCTCGTGTGCTGCTTCTGAAATCCTTTGACGTATGACTTCGTCTTTGTCTAGACCTCTTTTGACCAATCTCTTTTCAAGCTCTCCTATACTTGGAGGTAATATATATATTGATATAGCATTTGGCAATGCTCTTTTAATAGATAGCATTCCTTTATAGTCTATTTCAAGTATTGCATCTTTTCCTGCATTAAGTATTTCTTCAATAGATTCATAGGTTGTACCATAGTAATTGTTATAAACTGCTTGTTTTTCTATGAAGTGCCCGAGCTTTATTTTATTAACAAAACTATCTGTGCTCATGAAATTATAATCTTTGCCATTTTCTTCACCCTGTCTCATATTTCGCGTAGTGCAAGATATAGTCTGTTCTAAAAATGGATAGGCATAGCATAATTCT
>Ga0213869_10002696_pt1 | contig 12152 bp, 10 predicted proteins | sample PICome_10_FD_160083 | JGI IMG/M metagenome (GOLD analysis project Ga0213869, IMG submission 160083) | Coastal seawater microbial communities near Pivers Island, North Carolina, United States - PICO132 | ecosystem: Environmental > Aquatic > Marine > Coastal | place: USA: North Carolina...
AATTTGTCCCAGCGGCGTTGGTAACATTTTAAGTTTTCCGTAGCCATTTGGACCATCCATCCACATTTTTGTAATCATGTGACTGACCCTGTCCAAATTGATTCGTAAATCTTGTGGGTGATCAACTTCACCTAGCACTGAATACCCCCCAGAAATCTGTTCATTGAGCGTTTTGACAGCCCTATCAATTTCCTTAGAAGAATAAACACGCTGATTAGCGTTACGAATGTCACCTTGAATACAGATGCCACTCAAGTGTAACGACTTACCATCATCATGCTCATCACGCTCAAGTACGATTTTAGCCTGATCGAAGCTCAGATGTTCTGCTAGTTTAGTTTTCACTTATAGTCTTCCTTTTTACTATCGTTTGCTACGGAAAATCGATTGCTTGTTATCAGCTGATTCGCCTGCACCTTTTTTCTCTGCACCATGACCTTTTTGTGCATTCATTTTAGTTGCATTCTTTGAACCAGGCGTGTTAACGTTGCCCATATTCTCTTCTTTAGGTGTAATGTCTGCTAGTCCACCGTCATTTTTACCTGAGTCATCGCTGCTTTTAGCAATGTTAGCACTAGTTCCGCCCATGTCGTTTTTCATATTATCAACGACTGACTTCTTGTTGTCTGAACTTTCAGCTGAACCTTTTGTTTCAGCACCGTGTCCGCCAGCAACTTTTTCTACGTACTCTCTAAACGTGTCTAACTCATCAACTTCTGGAGACATTGCTGCGTCAACAGCTTCTTCTGCATCCATGTCTGGCATGTCATCGCTTTCGCCTTCATCGCCATCACCTTTGATTTCGTCAAATTTTGCTTGTAACTCATCAACAATTGAATCTAAGTCTTGGAATAACTCAGCTGGCTCTTTTTCGCCTTCTTCTGAGTCTGCATCAACTTCTGATTCTAAGTCGTCTGTAGGATCGCCACCCATATCAGGCATATCGTCTTCGCCTTCAATTGCAACGTCTTCAAACTCTTCATCGACTTCTTCGTCTTTTGAGTCTTCTTTAACTTCATCTTCGTCAGTAGCTTCGTCAACTTTGTCTTCTGCATCGTCATCTGATGCTTCATCAACTTTGTCTTCTGCATCGTCATCTGATGCTTCGTCAACTGCTTCGTCTTCGTTGTCTGAAGTTTCGTCTACTTCCTCATCTTTCATTTCTTCTTCAATAAGGTTTTCGTAGATTTCACGTGATTTAGAAACCACGTACTCGTGAAATAATTCTTCTGCTTTTTCTTGGTTATCATTAACCAAGTTTTCAAGCATTTGTTCTAATGTAGATTTATCTGCCATTTTAGTTCTCCTTGAAATTATCGGTAAGGCTGTTTGTTATATATTTACATAATTGTTATAAAAATAGGGTTAAATGGTAGTATTTTGACTCATTTTGTGTTGATATATAGTTCCTTCAAAAGTATTGTCAAAATCACGCAAACTAATATGCTTTAGATTAGTATGCTGCGGACCTAGTTTATCTGGTATAAATGATCCATCTTCAATGATTCTATAAAAGGTTACTTTGGTAAATTCCTTAATAACCTTCTCTGTTTGACTTAACCAGTTGCCAAAAAACGTTGCAGAATCAGTAGTTTTCTTATAGTTAAAGGTATCTGCATATACATTATTAAACTTTCCTTTAAGTCCTTGATAGTCAAAACCAGCAATGTAAATATGTCTGTGTCCGTTTTGTGCTGCAAACCATAGTGCTGTTGGGCCACTACTCCATCCTTTGTGTGGACTAAAAAAGTTAATACCAGTATTAGTTTTAATACCTTTGTTAGGATTAGTCCAAACTGTACCCTTTTGATGGTAGTTTGCTTCGATCATCTCATTAACCATTTTAACATCTACTGCTACAATGTAATGAGGATCAAATTCTCTGTATTGTGCATTACAACCATACACTGTGCCAACTTTTAAAAGTTTTTCACAGTCAATAGCTCTACGGCTCATGCCGTTGCCTAATACGAATGCTATATCTTTGTGGATTTTTTTATGCTTCTTGCTCAAGCTTCGCCCCGTACATTTGTCTAATAAAATCTAGCTCTGAATCTTTTTCAGCAACATGAGCTTCGGATTGCAATCTCAATTGATTAATTTGACGTAATGTAAGGCGTATTTTTCTAGTGTCATCTTTTGCAAGGACGTCATCGTCTTTCTTATTGTCGTAGCGACGGTCAACGGAAAAATCGTTTACGTCATCATTAAAATATAAAAATTCTTTCAAAAGCATACTAGTATTTATTAAACTGCAGGAGTTTCTGCAGTTTCTCCCCCACTTACATCATCCGCTGGAGGCGCTTCAGCTGGAGCTTCTGCTTCTTCTGCTGCACCGTCTGTTGCCATTCCCGTAGGTGTTACACCTACTGATCTTAACTCTGCACCAGCATCACCTGGTTCTTGTAAGTTACCGGCATTTTCTTCTTTCCACAATTTTTCATTTTCTACAATTTCTTCTTGTGTTAAACCTAAGTAACGTTTCATTGCAAATCGTTTACTTAAATGCGGAATTGCATCTACTACACTAAAAATATTTGCTCTAGTAGTATCAAGTTCTGCTTGTCTATATGCTGCAAAGTTTTGTGGTGGTTGGAAGTTGATGTTAAACAATGATGCATCAATGTTATAACCGTTGCCGTCTAACCAAAGTTTAAATTCTTTGTCAAACGCTTCGGCCATGATATTTTGAAGTCTTTCGCAATATCTATTAAATCTTAATTCTTGGATATATGCAGTTCCTACTTTACCATCCGAAACAGTGTTTGCTTGGTCATCAATTGACGTTGGCAAGTAACTTGCTGGAATACGTAAAGCTCTAAACAGTTTGTTAGTAAAGAATTTTAAGTCTGTTATCTCACCTAGGTTTGTACCACCTGGTAATGTTTCAACTTTAGAACCTCTTCCTTCTGCTGTTTGCGGAAAGAAGTAATCTTCGTTAGTTGATAACGGATTGTAACTTGCATCAATAACACTTGTTCCGCCACCTGTTGAACTAGGAATACGTCTTTGTTGTATTTCGTTTTTAACTTTTTCAACAAAGCTCATTGCCATATGTGCAGGCATGTTACCTACATCAACATAAAAAATTCTTCTTTCAGGAGCACGTTGAATTCTATAAATGATAATTGCATCTTCTAGTAATTCTTTTTGCTTGTAAACTTTAAACACACTTTCAAGTAATGAATTACCAAATGGATAATTGTTGTCTAAACCTTCACTTAAAGAAATATGTACAATGTGTTTTGCATCTACTGTAATTTCATTTTGTTGATTTTGAAAACGTGTGCCTGTTGGCTGTGCTGCATCACCTACCATGCCACGGCCAAATCCGCCGCCGCTTGTGTATGAACTAGTTCCGCTTGGTGCTGTGTTTGTTGTACCGTGTGGTGTTGTTGCAACTAAATCTTTAAAGTTAAAGTTAATATCTTTAATTACATATTGCTCTGGAATCTTTCCTATTGACTCATTAACAATAATTTTAGAAATCTTTGCGTTGTCAATATACAGTAATTTTCTAGTTTCTGGATCTCTTAAGAAAAAACAGTCTCCGTATTTAAAAGTGTTACGCACAATACGAAACATTCTATTGTCAAACTGTTGTGATTTACTCCACTTCTGCATTGCTTCTTTAAGAAGTTTAGTTTCAGTACCGGACGGTTGTCCTCTAAAGTTAAAGTTAAAATTACTTAAATTACCGTTATCTTTTCCTGTACAAAATTCTGCTAAAATATCTAATGCTGCATTTACTTCTGAATCCATATCCATTGTGTCGTACTGCATATATTTTTCAATACGATTTGGACTACCAGCATATACGTCAGGTAGGTAAGAACTATAATTTGAACGTGCAGGACCAGGTCGGCCACCGCCGCTTATTGGGCTGTAGCTACCCGAATTATTATCAACTGCTACAGGAGTAAAATACTTTTTCCAGCTCATCTATTTCCCTATGCTCTCATACTAGACATTTCTTCAAGTGCGTCTAATATTCGATGTTGTACTTTTAAAGTTTCAGATTGTATCTGTATACTTGCTTGTGTATTTAGTGCAGCAGCATCTGCTGCTTCTTTTTCTGACTTACCAGGAACGTAATCTGGATTTTTCATTTTGTTGTTACGAAGGTTCTCTTCAGCGATAACGTCCAAAGCGTTAGTTTCATCACCTGCTTTAATAGTGCCTCTTACGCCAACATCTCTAGCACTACTGTACTGTCCAACAGGTACACTTGGTCTAGTATCTTTAATTACTGTACCATCTGGTGATACCAAAAAGCTATCTTCGTTTTTGGCAAAATCTTTTAAGACGTTTGTTGCATTACTTAAACTTTGGTTAAGTTCTAATTCTGCTTCTTTTTGTTTATTAAGTTCAGCATCAACAATATGAGCGTCTTTTGTTTGTTGCAATTCACCTTTTACAGCTCTGGCTAAATTTTCTTTGGCTAGTCTAAGTTTCTCGTCAAGAGCTGCGTCACGCTCACCGCGTTCTATTAATTTTGCTTGTTTAATTGCTAATGCTTCTGCTTCAGATTCGTAACGGTTTATAGCGAATCTATTAGCAAGTGATTCTTTCTCTGCTGCATTTTTTTCTTTCATGATTTCGATGTTTTTACGCATCTGTTCTTGTTCAGCTTCTTCTTCATCACTTGTACCAAGTGTTAATGTATCACCCCATGCCTTTAATTGCAGACCTAGCTCATAAAATGATATTCTCATATCTGCTATTGCTACTTTGAAACTGTCAAATACATCACCTAGTGTTCTAAAGCTATTAAAGAAATTAGTAAAATACTGCCCAATCGCATCAATCTTTTCTCCTAGCCAACCAAATGCCGTTGCGATTGGAGTTATTACAGGTTCGAACGTATCACCAAACCAATTTAAACCGTCTGTTACCCAATTCAATGCATTTTTAAAACTTCCCATAAAGAAGTCACTAACACCTTCAATTGCAGGATATAAATTTTGATCTATCATCTTACCTACATCGTCAGCCATTCTGCCAACAAACTCTATAGGTGGAGCAAAGGTATCTTCTAAAAGATCTTTGGTTGAATTAAATGCACCCATTAATTTTATTCCAACTACATCTGCTAACGGTTGGAATATTCCAGTTACATAGCTTATACCGTCTGCTAATAATCTAAGCGGTGCTGTTGCAATGTAAACAGCATCTCCAAATAAGTTTAAAGCACCTCCTATAAGTTTAAATGCTGGTGTAAGAATTGCACTAACAATTTCAACCACAGGCATAATAACTGCACTCAGCACTCTAAATACAGGGAATAAAATGTTTTCTGTAAATGCTGCAATCATTTCAAATGCACCCATCATAGTATCCATGATTCCTGTTGATGCTAACAGTCTAGTAAATGTTTGACTTATTTCATTAATACGTCTGCGCATTGCTTCCATAGCACTCATTTGCCCGTCGGTGGCTTTTGCTTGTTCTTTTGATGATTTAAGTAATCCGTCTATCGGAATGTTACTTGCTTCAACAAGGTTATTAAAATGGTCAGCCATTTCAGCATCAAATCTAGCAACGTCTCTAAATCTGCCTCTACTCTGTTTGCCTTCTATAGCCAGCGTATTGTTTAGTTCATTTCTTTGCCTCAGACTGATTGTGCCACCAGCTTCTGTAATTTTTGCAAACTCCATCATCATAGCTGCTGATTGTGGCATCGTCGATGCAAACAATTGAGATTCTTTTGTTGTTGCACTTCCTGTAGTAATAATATCCTTAGCAATATCTTGTAAGCCTCCCTTAAGGCCTGTTACTGTATTCCTAAACGAATCAGCAGCTTCTTGTGACATGCCTGAAATTTTTGCTTGGAACTGCCCGTCTGCTAATAGTGCTGCTTGTTTATCTTCAATTGCACTTCTTTCTTGACCTGTTGCTTTTGCAAGTAAGTCAATCTCTTTCATGTAATCAGTTGATGCTTTTGTTAACTGTTTTGTTGACATGCCTTGCAGTTTACCAGTTCTACCAAGGATAGTAGTATAACGTGCCATGCTTTCATTTACTTGTAAAGTTGTGAAACCCATGTTGTTAAGTTCACGCATGAATCCACTCTTACGTAAATCTTTAGACAAAGAATCAAAACGTTTACGTCCTGTTTCAACATCTCCGCCTAGTAGCCTAAATGCTTCACCGCTCTTTCTAACAAATGAACTGTATTCATTTATTGTCATACCTGCTCTACTTGCAGCCATGGACATTTCCATAACACTGCCGCCAAACGTTGCTCCGCTGTTTGAAGCACTCTGTGTTGCGTTAACTAGTTTTTCTGTTGCTGCTGCTGCCGCTTGGAATGTGCCGCCTAATAATGGAATTTTTGCTGCTGCTGCGGTAACATTGTTGTCTAGATTTGAATAACCAGCCATTGCACCTGAAATGGCATTACTCATATCAATCATTTTGCCTGCAACGCCTACAACAGCGCCACCAAATTTAGCAACTGCACCAAATGCTTTTCCTAGTGATGCTCCTAGTTTACTTGAGTTAGTTGCTGCTCCGCCTTGTGCTTTGGTTAGTTTACTGGCTGCTGCTGCACCAGCGGCTCCACCGCCTCCGGCACCACCGCCTCCGCTAGTTTTTCCGCCAAGAGCCTTAAGAATTTGGCGAAGAGTCTCTTCCGAAGCAGCATTTTTAGCTTCTACTTCGCCAACTCCGGGTATGTCGATCATTACTGCCATAATTTATTTTTGTCCAGTTAACTGCGCATATAAATAGTTATACTAAGTATGCAATATATAATGTATTTACCGGAGATAAAACCATGGCAGAACAAAATGCGTCAAATGATGCAAAAAAAGATGAGCAAGTTAATATTGCTCCAACAGTAACAGTTACACAGGCACCTGCAAATCCACTAAGTGGGTATTACAGACAGCCTAAAATTTATATTAGATTACCATCAGGCGGAAAGTATTATCCTGAAGGAGCATTAGATCCAAGTGAAAACGGAGACTATGCTGTATATGCAATGACTGCAAAAGACGAACTAATGTTAAAAACACCAGATGCTTTACTATCAGGAGAAAGCACAGTAGAAGTTATTAAGAGTTGCGTACCTGCCATTAAGCAACCTTGGATGATGCCTACTATTGATATTGATTCAATCTTGGTTGGTATTAGAATTGCTACTTACGGTGATGAAATGGATGTATGGGCTAACTGTCCAGAATGTAAAGAAGAAAACAAATATACAATACCGTTAACAAACTACATTAACACAGGTAAGTCAGAGTGGAAAGATAAAATCACAACTGGTGATTTGACTTTTGATCTAGAACCTTATAACTATAAGCAAATGACTGGTGCTAACATTAAAACACTTGAAGAACAAAGAGTGTTTAGTATTGTTAATGACGAAGAAATGTCAGACCAAGAAAAGATGGAAAAGTTTCAAAAGAGTTTTGTTAGATTAACAAATATGACCATTGATACTATTGCTGATGTAGTTACTGCTATTGAAACACCTCAAGGTAAAACAGAGAATAAGGATCAAATAAGAGACTTTCTTAACAACTGTGATAAAGAAGTCTTCCAAGGACTTACCGATCATTTAGCAGATATTAAAGGTAGACAAGGTATTCCAGATCAACATGTTAAGTGTGAATCCTGCGCCCATGAATGGGACTTACCTATAACAATGGATCAAGCAAATTTTTTCGCCGACAGATCCTGACGCTGCCCGTATCAGAGATCGTTGAACTATCCAATAAGTTAGACAAGGATGCAAGGGCACTTAAAAAAGACATTCTACAAATCTGCTGGTATATGAGAGGAATGGATTATACTGCTGCTATGCATCTATCCACTGAAGAGCGTAAAATTATTGGTGACATTATCAAGAGCAATTTAGAAACCACTAAAACTAGTGGCCTGCCTTTCTTTTAAGCAGCAACTAATTGTTGCTTAATTTTATCTTTTATAGGTTTTTGTAATTTAGAAATTTCAGCGGCTAATGATTTTAAATCAACTGCTGGTGCTGCTGGAGTAGTACCTCCACTTGCTGCTGGTGCTGCCGCTGGTGCGTCAGTTGCAGTATTATCATCTCCACCCATTGGATAGCCAGTAGTGTCATCTTTACCATCGTTATTTTTATCTACTTTATCATTGGTAGCTGGTGTTCCAGTATCGTATTTTACTTTATCGCCTTGAGCTCCGCCAGTTTTATATTTTACTTTACCTTTTGGATCATACTCATCGTCTGCAGGTGTTTCTCCTGCTGTTTTGCCTGGTGTTGATAATGTATCAGCCGGTGCTGCTGCAGGGTCTGCTGCTGGTTCGTCAGTTGCTGTTGGTTCAGCTGTTGGCGTATCTGTTGCTGGTGTGTCTGCTGCTGCTGGTGTGTCTGCTGCTGGTGTTTGACCTTGTGCAGTTTTTGCTTCTGGTTCTTGTGGATCTGCTGTTGCACCCGCAGTGCTTGGTGTTTTAATCTTCATAGAATCATAAGTGCCTTTGATTACATCATCAGCAACTCCTAATCCTTTAATAACATTATACACTTCATCACTATCAGTTGGTGCTCCTGCTTTTTTCCAAGCAGTCATTAATTTTTCTGCGGTAACTTTTGTAGTAACTTGTTTTGCAGCACCTGCAATACCTGCTCCGGTTGCTTTTGCACCTTTAGCTATTGCACCACCTGCTGCCTTTGCTCCTTTAGCTATTGCACCACCTGCTGCTTTTGCACCTTTAGCTATTGCGCCTCCGGCTTTTTTAAGAACATCTAATGGACCTTCTTCAAGCTCTTGTTTGTTGTAATGCTTAACTGCATCAAATACGCTTTCAAACATCATTTTGTTTTCTAACATATGATCGTTTGTATTTGTTATTCTATTAAACAGTAGATACACTTGACCTTCTGAAAGTTTTTGACCTTTAGGAACAACACTTTCTTGTGGTGCGCCACGTTCAACTCCTGCTGTTGCAGCACCTTGTGCGGCTGCTGTTCCAACTTCAGCGGCTTGCTTAACTTGTTCAACTGTTTGTACTAAACTTTCTTTACTTGCGGCTATTACTTCTAGTTGTGCATCTGTTAGATCTCTAGCATCTTTAAGATATTCAGCGGCCGCATTCATGTCTGCGTTTGTAGCATTTAAACTTTTTAGGTATTCAACGTATTCAACTGATCTTCTATTTGTTTCTTCACTGAAAGCATCAATAGCATTAGCTTTATCCATTGCTTTAGCAAGAGCATTTAGTTGATCCATTTGGTCTTGTTGTAAAATGCCTTCGTATGATGCACCGTATCCTGTTCCAAATTGTATTGATGTTTTATATGATTTAGCATAATCTTCTAAATTAGGATTTTGTTCCCACACAGCCGCTACATCATCTGGCATCAATTCTAGACTGTCTTGAAGATTAGCATCTTTGATTATTTCAACTTGATCAGCAATCTCTTGTGCGCCACCATCTACAATTGATTCAATTTCAGCTGTTGAAACAAGCTCTGTTGCCATACCAACCAACGCACCAATTGCTGCTGTTTTAGCTGACTTACCAACTGCTGTTGAAAGGTCTTCACCTTGTAATAAATCTTTAGTTGCTCTTGTAAGGAAACCTGCTACTGCACCACCTAGTGGTCCACCTGCAATTGCTGCTGCCGCAGTTAGAATAGCAACTGCTATACTTGCTTTGCCTGGATTGGCTTTTGCCCAATCACTAACAGCCTTAACTGCTTTAACAACGTTGTTGTCCTTGTCACCTATCTTTGTTTTTAGTTCAGCAAACTTGGCATCTATGTTTTTAACTGGTCCTGTTTCTTTTGCTGCTTTACCTAGTTCATTAACTTTGTTGTTGATCCATTTAACTGCTTCAACTGGTAGTTTAGCAACATCAGCACCTTTACCAATTGCTGTTCTGTTGCCACCTGATGCTGTTGCACCCTGTTCAACACCTGTGAATAGATTGTTAATTTGATCCTGCGAAAGTTGTGCTTCAACTACATAACGTTCAATGCTTGTTATCCAAGGATGAACCGTTTTTTGTTCAAACAGTGTAAAAGCTGGTTCGTTCCAACTTTCAGTAATTAGTTTTCTTCTTTGTAGTTGATCTAATCTCATATCATCATCGCCAATTGTTTTTTATCTTCAGGTTTTAAACCGTCTATTTGCTTCTGTATATTAGCTGGAATTTCCATGCTGGCTGTGTTTGGTGCTGCTGCCGGTTGATCACCTGCTGTTGACGCTGTACTTGCGTCTGTGGCGCCATCTGTGCCTGTTTTAGCTTTGTTAAATGCTTGTTTAAAACTTGATCCAAAGCCGCCCACTCCTGGTTTAGCTACATCATCTGGTGCTACTTTACCTGCACTCGGTGCTGCAACGCCGCCTTCGTCTGCAGCAATCTTGTCTTTGGCTGCTGCCATAAAAATTTTGTCTAGTTGTCCACCACTAAAGCCTTCTGCAATAGGTGTCATATGCGAACGATCAATACTTGCTGCTAGATCTGTTCCGCCTACTTTTGCTTTTGCTTGATCTGTTTGTGTTGGAATTGGTGCTGGCTTTGCTGCCGGTGTTGCCGCAGATTTTTTAGCAGTCGCTACTCCTGTCTTTACGGCGCCAGCCGCTGCGGTAGCTGTATTTTTTACACCTTTTGCAACTGCTCCTGCTGCTGCACCTACTTTCTGTGCCATAGTAGGATCTTTCATAGCTGCTTCTGCACCCTTAGTAGGGTATCCGTTTTTTTGTAGAAAGGAAATTACAAGCTCTGGTGTTGCACCTTCTTTACCACCTACCTTACCTAGAAATAAATCGAACTTGTCTGATATCTCGTTAGCCATGGCACCAACTTCAAGTTTACCTTTAGCTCTACGTCCAGTTCTACCAGGTACAAACGATTGAGCCTTAGTGCCAATCTTACCTAATATTCCCATAGGACGTTCATCTAATTGTTGTTCGCTAATTATCTCATTAAGTCTCATATCGATAGTTCCATGTAAATCATATATGTATTTATTTAAAGAACAGCTAAAGCTGTTCTGCGTTTTCGCTATCGCTCAACGCACTTGCTTCGCTATTACTTATGCGAAAGTATTGAAGTGTTAAAATTATTCTAACTATTAACTGCGAAGCAGTTTTAGCATTATCTAGATTGTATGGTCACAATTAGCCCGTTACCGGGGCCAAAGGTGTGTTTTGAACATTATCTGAGTTCGCACAGTCACAATAGCGTTAGATCTACAATGTATCTTATTTTACATAGCATAGGCGGTTATCCGTTACCTACTCAATCCGTCTTAGTATCTTATGTACAACGGCAGTTTACTATACAAACGCTAACTTATATAATAAACCTGCGAGAATTACTCGCTCATTTAGCCTAGTTAAATTACTTCTATTAATATACAGCAAACCGGTTCTGCTTAGGCGTATCCGATCAGCGTCCTGTTAAGGATAGTGCTGTTATACCTCTGCCGTTAACCAGAATTCCCTACCGTCACACATCAGAACGGACTTAGGACCACATGATAGCGCCGTGGCGAGCTTATTTAACGGTGTATTTGCCTAAGGATATATTATGTATTAGTTGTGGTTCTGTATAAAATGCAAATTAAGACTCATTTATTCGTTTTAATTCTTCTTTTAACACTTTAGAACTGCCTACTCTTACGTTGATTATGCCATTGTAATATTCGTCTGATTCTAGTACTCTACGATCAAACTGTTCTTTAGCCTCTAAGTAACTAAGTACGCCTCTGCTGGGACAATAATGTATTATCTCTCTTGTGAATTTGCTTTTGCCTAACTCTTCTACATCTGCTAGTAAATGATCACTGGATCCCCAATAGTCTCTCCAGTCACTTTCTACTTTTGAACGTCTTTTATTTTTTCTGCCCTTGAGTGGTGGGCGTGTCTTTTTAAATTTTGCTAGTTTCTTGCCTATGTATTTTCTGTCGTTAGTAAGATTTGTAATCAGGTAGACGAACCCTTCGCAATCTGCTGGAAGTTCGTTAATCTTCTTTTTCTGGTAGGTCCATTCTGACGTCATCATTAGTAGTTACTTTCTTTGGACGTCCGACCTGGCCCTTTCTGGCTATTTTTCTCTCTGATCGTTTTTCTTGTACTTCTAGTCTTCGTTGACTTGCATGTTTTCTAATTTCACTCAGCCAAAATCTTGCCTTAATTCCTGCTTCATCACTACCA
>Ga0213869_10002699_pt1 | contig 12146 bp, 8 predicted proteins | sample PICome_10_FD_160083 | JGI IMG/M metagenome (GOLD analysis project Ga0213869, IMG submission 160083) | Coastal seawater microbial communities near Pivers Island, North Carolina, United States - PICO132 | ecosystem: Environmental > Aquatic > Marine > Coastal | place: USA: North Carolina...
TGTGGACCTGCAACTCCAGTATCACCTTGAGGTCCTGCTGGGCCTACTGCTCCGTCTTGTCCATTAGCTCCTGCTGGTCCTTGTGGACCTGCAACTCCAGTATCACCTTGAGGTCCTGCTGGGCCTACTGCTCCGTCTTGTCCATTAGCTCCTGCTGGTCCTTGTGGACCTGCAACTCCAGTATCACCTTGAGGTCCTGCTGGGCCTAAACCATTACCAGAGGTCTTAGCATACAACGCATAAGGAACACTCATTAATTGACTTGTTCCCATAACTGAGTAATTAGTCCCACCAGTAGCATCAATAGCTGTTTCAATGGAATAAGATCCATTTGCCCAATCAATCGTAGTAAAATCGTCTGTTGTAATTCCTGTACCAATCTCAAGACTCACCAATCCATATCCATTAGTAGTAGCAGCAAAAGTTTCTGTATAAACAGCCGCACCACCTGCAGCACCTTGTTGTATTGTTAGTCGAATGCCAACTGATTGGTTAACCAATATTGAACTGCTTGCATCTCTAACCACAGCTTGGTATTTAAAACCTTCTGGTGCTTGTCCATAAGTAGTTAATACTATTGTAAGTATAGTAAAAAGTGATAGTAGAAATTTTTTCATAGGGGTTATTTTTTTATCGTGTTTTAATAATATTGAAGGTCTTTAAATTTTCTTTTGAATTACTTAAAATTAGAGAGTAACGGCCAGTAGCTAAATGATTTACATCTAAAGATGTTTTTTTAGTAAAAAGTTGGCCTTGCAAAATGAGTTTACCCATTTCATCATAAATTACATAATTAATATTTTCATATAAACTTGCTTGAATATTTAGAAAATCTTCAGTTGGATTTGGATATATGATAGCTTGATAGCCAGGTACATGGGTTTCTATACTTACAAAATTCCAATTAGTTTGGTGAAACCCTTGAGTAATATTATTTTCACTATTAAGTCCAGTGAAAGTAACTACCTCGCCAATGGTAAAATCAATACTAGCTAGTGAATCAACATAAGAATCTCCTTGTGAAGAAACAACTTCTTGAGATGTTAAGCTTAAGAAAGAAAGTATAGTCAAAAAAGTAAATAATTTTTTCATATATTCAATATTAAATTTTTAATGTTACTTAAAAGCTACTCAAATATATTTTTAAAATTAATAAATACAAAGGTTAAATTAAAAAAAATATCCTATTAATTTAAAATTTCTAGGGTTAAGAAAATAGCCTATATATTGCTTGGCCTTATAAATTATTAAAAAAAAACTCTATTTTAATTGTTTGCATTGCAAATTAATAGGCGATACTTAAATTATTTTGATTTCAAACTAAAGCTTAAATTTTGTTTCAATGAAAAATTTAACTGTTCGAGAGAAAAGTATAAATAAATAGTTTCTTTCACATAAAAAAAGGCTTTCCGTCGGAGAGCCTTTTTTTATTTAATATTTTGTAGATGATTTAAAATCCCCAAGAAATTCCTAATTGAATATTTGGAAGAAGTGCTCCAAAGAAACTATCATCAGCAATTTTAGCTGCTGTTTCAGCATTTGGTCCAGTAACATTAGCACCACTTGTAGAAAGCAACCCTAGATCAAGGCTATATACTAAGCCTTTTTTGGGACGGCCTCCAAAACCTACACCCACATACCCAACTATATTTCCTACGTAGTTTGCTTGATATGTATCGGTGCTTCCATCAGAACTAAGAGTATTTTTAATTGTTCCAACTCCAATTCCAGTTCCAAGTCTAAACCAGTCTTTATCTTCAAATGGTCGATGGTTTATAAACATTCCCATCCAAGAAGTTGAATTGTCTACGTCATATTTTACCCCATCAATAGTTGGATTAATTGGTGCTGTTCCAGAAAAACCACCTAGAGCAGCTTGAAATGATGTTTTTGCATTCCAATTATGAGTAAAACCAATAGCTCCGCCAAAGGGGCTACCTGTAATTCCTACTGCATAATCTGCAAATTCACTTTCTGTTGCTTTTTCATCTTGAGAAAAAGAGAAATTGCTTAAAGCGATTGCTAGAAATAAGCTCATAATTTTAAATAAATTTTTATTTTTCATTTTTTTCATTTTTAAATTTCATATAAAATTATAATTATAAAAATATTCTGATTTAAATTAAAAAGTGTTTTATTAACAGAGAGATGTTATTTTTAGTTTTCAACTTAAGACAATAACAATTTAAATCTGCTTGTGTATATTTAAAGATGCAAAAGTTTTTGTTGACTTATTTCATTTTTCTTTTCTCCCTCCCAATACTACTTTCTCAATCCTCAGTTTTAGAAAGAAAACTTCATACAAACTGGACTTTCCAAGAAAAAAATTCAAATAAATGGTTTCCAGCAACTGTTCCTGGCTGTGTACATACCGATCTTATGACCAATGGTATTATTGAAGATCCTTTTTACAGATTAAACGAAAGTAAAGTACAATGGCTAGACAAAAAAGATTGGATTTATCAAAATATTTTTGAGACTAGCGAAGATGAAATTGAGCTTCAAAATCATGAATTAAGATTTGAAGGACTAGATACTTATGCTACAGTTTATTTAAACGACATTATTATTCTCGAGTCTAATAATATGCACAGAACTTATAATGTAGATGTAAAACCATTTTTAAAAAAAGGAAAAAACACACTTCAAATTATTTTAGAATCACCCATAAAAAAAGGATTAGAACTATACAATTTACTAGACTATACTATTCCAGTTTCCGCTAACGATCAAGCAGAAAGGGGAGAAGTAGAAGGGGGAAAGCGAGTAAATGTATTTACCAGAAAAGCAGCTTACCATTATGGTTGGGATTGGGGCCCTAGACTAGTAACTTCTGGAATTTGGCGACCGGTTAGTTTAATTAGCTGGAACGACTTTAGAATTAAAGATTTTAATATTAAATATACTTTTGATAGCCTTGCTTATATTTCTGTAAATACAACAATTGAATCTTCAATAAAAACCCCCAATGCCAATATTATAATTAAACTAAATGATTCCATTGCATATAGTTCTGATCTAAAACTTGTCGTGGGAGAAAAAAAGCATGTCTCTCATTTTAAAATTGACAACCCAAAATTTTGGTGGCCCAATGGAATGGGAGAACAATATTTATATGATGTCAAGTTAGAGCTAGTAAATAAAAAGGATAAAGCTTTAGCAAATCAAAAACTAGGGCTTAGGACAATTGCTTTAGAAGTTAAAGATTCTACTCAAGCCCCCAACTTCTTTTTTAAAGTAAACGGCCTTCCCGTTTTTGTTAAAGGAGTAAATTATATTCCTCAAGATATTTTTCTTCCAAGAGTGACCAATAATGACTATATAAAATTACTTTCAGCAGCAGCTGATGCCAATATGAATATGATTCGTGTTTGGGGAGGTGGAGTTTACGAAGACGATAGGTTTTATGAAATTTGTGATTCTTTGGGACTTATGGTTTGGCAAGATTTTATGTTTGCATGTGCAATGTATCCAGGAGATTCTAATTTTTTAGAAAATGTTCGTTTGGAAGCAATAGACAATTACAATCGACTTAAAAAACATACTTGTATGGCTCTTTGGTGTGGCAATAACGAGAACTTAGCAGCTTGGAAACGCTGGGGTTGGGAAAACACAGCTATAAAAGAACAATCACAAGAAATAGCAGATAAAATATGGCATGATTATGATACTCTCTTCCACCATATTTTACCAAAAGTAGTTTATGATTATCATCCAGAACATGGAGATATTAAATACAATATAGGAACAGATTATTGGGCTTCTTCACCAAGTGCAGCAGAAGGTATTCCAGAATCTTATAAAACAGGAGATACACATTATTGGGGAGTTTGGTGGGGTAAAGAGCCTTTTGAAAATTTTAATTCTAAAATATCACCATTTATGAGTGAGTATGGCTTTCAGTCTTTTACAGAATTCTCTAGTTTTCAGAAATTTGCCAGTCTTGAAGATACAAATATGTATTCTGAAGTTATGAAATCCCACCAACGATCTAGCATTGGGAATGCAACTATTGAAGAGTATATGAATAGAGAATTTAAAAAGCCAAAAAATTTCGAATCTCTTTTATATGTGAGTCAAATTCTACAAGCAGATGGAATAAGAACAGCTATTGAAGCACATAGACGAAATAAAGCTAGTTGTATGGGGTCTCTTTACTGGCAATTAAACGACTGTTGGCCAGGGGCTTCTTGGTCGGGAATAGATTATTACGGAAAATGGAAAGCCCTACATTATATTGTAAAAAATGCTTTTAAGCCAGTAATTATTAGCCATGAATTTATAGATAGTAACTTACAAGTAAGTGTAGTTTCAGATTTTAAAAAAGCTTTTATTGGAGAAGTTGAAATTTCGTTAATACCATTTAATGGGGATTTAATAATACAAGCTTGGAAACAGCAAGTAAGTTTAAAACCATTTGAAGTAGGCGCTATTTTAACAATATTTAAAAGCGAACTTCCAAAATTTGAGAATAAGAAACAGAGTTATTTAAAATTAGTTTTAAAAGAAAAAGGGGAAATAATTTCAACTAAAAATATTTACTTTTTGCCATTTAAAGATTTAAAAATAGCTAATCCCGAGATTGAATATAAAGCAATAGTAAACAAGAAAGAGCATAAAATAGATTTAATAATAACTTGTAAAAAATTTGCAAAAGGCATTCATATTTCTTCCAGTAGCAAAGAAAATTTTTCTGATAATTTTTTTGATCTTGATGCTTTTTCGAAAAAAAAAGTTAGTATTTTAATTTTGCCTCAGGAAAATCCTGAAGACATCTTAAATTCCATAAATATAAAGAGTTTGTGGGATGGATTTTAAGCCCTTTACCAATTATAATTAGAATCAAAAAACACTCATTTTAGTTAATTTATAGTTTGGTATATTGTGAATCCCAATTAGAAAAATCAATTCCTAATGTTGCCCTTAAGTTCTTGATGAAGCCAGTTATGATCAATATATACAATATAAAATTATCTCAATTAATAAAAATACTCTAAATTAGCATTACAAAGAACTTTGAAAAACAAAGCTTTTAATGATTTCTATTGAAGATTTAATATTAGTTCCGTTATACTTATTTGTTATCATCGGCCTAGCCCGTTTAATAAAATCAAATAATATTAATAAGTACCCTGAATACAAATATTTTGTAAAAGGCCTTTGGTTTAAAATAATTGGTGTTATTGCGTTTATTTCAATCTACTTATTTTACTATGGTGGTGGAGATACTCTTGCTTATTTTCGAGGGGCTAAAGCTTTGGGTGAGCTTATTTTAAATGATTCACAAAAAGGATTGGCTATTTTATTTAATACAGACAGTTATTATAATTCTTACAGTAGTTTTAATTACCAAACAGGATTTCCTGCTTACAGTTACTATATTAATGAAAACACGTTTATTATTTGTAGGCTATCTTCGATTTTGTATTTGTTATCATTCAAAAGTTTTATCGTTACAAGTTTATTAACCTCTGTGTTTTCCTACATAGGTATTTGGAAGTTCTATCGTTTACTTAATTTTTTATACCCCAATAAAGAAAAGGCTTTTGCTTATATTGTTTTGTTCATGCCTTCATTAATATTCTGGGGAAGTGGAATTATGAAAGATAGCTATATGCTTGGTGCAACTTGCTGGATCACATATTGTTTTTTCTATGTATTTATAGCCAGGAAAAAAATATTTTGGAATGTTTGCTTTTTTGTACTAAATCTAGTTATGATACTAAATTGTAAGCCTTATATATTAATTTCTTTAATCCCTGGTTTTTTATTTTGGGTTAATAATAGTTATTTAAAAAATATTAAAAACACAATTATAAGAGTTCTTGTTTTCCCTGCGCTTATTTTAATTTTTATTGGCTCTGGAGTGTTAATTTTTAATAATCTTTCTGATTCAATGGGGGTGTATGGCAGTGTAGAAGGGGCCATTAAAAAAGCGCAAATTACACAAGATGATTTACTAAACGAATGGCATTATGGTGGGAATAATTATAAATTGGATAGAATAGATGGGTCTATTAGTGGCTTATTTAGCTCTGCACCTCTAGCTATATTTACTGCTTTTTTCAGGCCCTTGCCGTGGGAAATTGGAAGTCCAACTATGGCTGTTTCTTCTATTGAAAATACTATTTTAATTCTTTTTGTTCTTTATTCCCTTATTCGAATAGGTCCCTTCAATTTTCTTAGAATAACTTTTAATGATCCTTTTTTAGTTTATTGTTTGGTTTTTTCTTTGTTTTTTGCCTTTGGTGTTGGCATAGCTGGAACCAACTTTGGGGCATTGGTCAGATATAAAATACCTTTAATGCCTTTCTTTTTTTCTTTTATATACATCGTTCGAAAAAAATCAATTTTTGAGTTAAAAAAATAAATAACCTCTTATAAAACATTTACTGTTTTGCCATTTAAAGAGTTAGAAATTTTTAATCCAGAAGTTGAGTATAAAACAATAGTAAATCAGAAAGAGCATAAAATAGATTTAATAATAACTTGTAAAAAATTTGCAAAAGGGGTTCATTTATCTTCCAATAGTAAAGAGAATTTTAGTGATCATTTCTAAATGAGAAATAAAAAGTACGAACATTTCAATTTCGCTATATGAGAATACTGAAAAGATTTTAAAATCTATAAAAATTAAAAGTTTTTGGGATGGGGTATGATTTTAACAAGGGTTAGCCTAGAAAATTAATTTATAACTATCGTTTAATACAAATTAATATCTTCGCTGTAGACATACATTAATAGCATGAAAATTATAATTACTGGAGCTGAGGGGGGTATTGGTTCCAACCTAACAAAAAAATTACTTAATAACGGTAACAATATTGTTTTGTGGAAATAGAAATAATAGAAAATAAATGAAAGTAATTTTAGGAATTTCAGCGTTTTATCACGACTCAGCAGCAGCACTAACTGTTGATGGTAAAGTGATTGGAGCAGCACAAGAAGAACGTTTTACAAGAATTAAGCACACTCCTGATTTTCCAGTAAATGCAATAAAATATTGTTTGGAGGAGGCGGGATTGACTATTGATGAATTGGATGCAATTGTTTTTTATGACAAGCCTTTATTAAAATTTGAACGCTTATTGGAAACCTATTATGCCTTTGCTCCAAAAGGCCTTGTTTCTTTTTTGAAAGCAATCCCAGTGTGGCTTAATGAAAAAATATTCTTAAAAAAGCTTATTTATGATGGATTAAATGATGTGGGAAAGTATAATAAAAGCAAATTAAAGCTTCTTTTTACAAAACATCACCTTTCTCATGCAGCTAGTGCTTTTTTTGCGTCTCCTTACAATGAGTCTGCAGTGCTGACAATAGATGGTGTAGGAGAATGGAATACTACTACAATTGGTTATGGACAAGGCAATAAAATTGAAATAAAGAGGGAGTTAAATTTCCCTCATTCTGTTGGTTTACTATATAGCGCATTTACTTATTTCCTTGGATTCACAGTCAATTCAGGTGAATATAAATTAATGGGATTAGCTCCCTATGGTAATCCTAATTCGGAACAAACTAAAAAATATGTAGAAATTATAAAAGCAAATCTTGTTAATATCAAAGAAGATGGGTCCATATGGTTAGATCAGAAATACTATAATTATGCTACCGGATTAAAAATGATAAAGGAGAATAAATGGGCAAAATTATTTTCCTTTCCTAAAAGAAATCCTGAGGAAGATTTAGAACAACATCATTGTAATCTGGCAATGGCAATTCAATTTGTGACAGAAGAAATTGTTATAAAGATGGCAAAGGAGGCAAAGAGAGTCACAAATTCTAACAACCTGTGTCTTTCTGGTGGAGTTGCTTTGAACTGTGTTGCAAATGGAAAGCTACAAAAGGAGAAAATATTTGAGAATATTTATATTCAACCTGCTTCAGGAGATGCCGGTGGTTCTCTTGGTGCTGCATTGGCAGCACACTATATGTATTTCGAAAATGACAGGATACTGGATGGAGAAAATGACAAGATGTATGGAACATATCTAGGTCCTGATTATTCAGATAAAGAAATAACCTTGATGAACCGCAAAGTCAAGGCAGTTTATACGAAAAATAATGACTTTAAAAATCTTTCTAAGTTTATTGCTTCAAAAATTTCTGACGGCAATGTTATTGGTTGGTTTCAAGGTAGGATGGAGTTTGGCCCAAGAGCCTTGGGGAACCGAAGTATCTTGGGGGATGCACGAAATTCTGAAATGCAGAAAAAACTTAATCTTAAAATTAAATATCGAGAAGGATTTAGACCATTTGCTCCTTCGGTGCTAGCAGAGGATAACAATGATTATTTTGATTTAGACACTAAATCACCTTATATGCTTTTAGTAGCTTCAGTAAATGAAAAGCGAAGAAAATTATTACCAAATAATTTTTATGATCTTCCTTTGTGGGAGAGATTATACCACGAGCGTAGTGACATACAATCAATAACACACCTAGATTTTTCAGCTAGAGTACAAACAGTACATAAAGATACTAATCCAAGATTTTGGGGTTTGATCAATGAATTCAAAAAACAAACTGGATATGGTATAGTTGTAAACACAAGCTTTAATGTGCGTGGAGAACCTATAGTATGTAATCCTTATGACGCGTTTAGATGTTTTATGAGCACCGAAATGGATTATTTGGTAATCAATGATTTTGTGTATTGTAAAACTGAACAACTTGAATGGGAAAACAGAGAAAAATGGAGAATCAACTTTAAAATGGACTAATAATGAATAAAATCAAAACAATTATAATTAACCTCTTAATTCTTTTAGTAGGATTTTTATTACTAGAATTATTTTTTGGTGGATGGTTTAGTGATAATAATAAAATAAGATCGTTAAATATAATTAGAGATCAAACAATGAATTTCACGACTGATTTGTATAGCGCAACAGAAGTTGACATAAGGTATAGTAGAGATAAATATGGGTTAAGAGGAAAGAAAACTTTAAATTCTCCTGAAAAAATAGACATTTTAACCATTGGTGGGAGTACCACCGATCAGCGCTATATTACAGAAGGCAAAACTTGGCAAGATCTATTGGAAAACTCTTTTAAAAAGGATGGTAAGGAAGTTCTAATTTCTAATGCGGGAGTTGATGGACAATCAACATTTGGGCACATCAAAAACTTTGAAATTTGGCTCCCTCAAATCCCTAATCTAAAGCCGAAATATATTCTTTTTTATATAGGCGTTAATGACTTTTACCTTTTAAGTAAAGGTAGATATGATGATTTAAATGATAAATCTTGGAAAACTAAAATTAAAAATAATTCTGCTTTATATAGTTTACTAAGAACAGCTGAGGGGATTTGGACTTCCAACAAAGTTAAGGTAGGTCATCAAAAGATTAATATTAAAGAGATTGAATATACAAACAAAGGTTGTGCAGAGAGAAAAGTTTATGAGTTGTTTAAGAAAAATTTGAACGATTTTGAAAATAGAGTATCTGCCCTTGTCAAATTTTCAAAAGGATTAAATTCAACACCAATTTTTGTTACTCAACCATCATATAAATATAAATTTGATAATGATGGGAATATATTAGGAACAGCAACTATTGAACGGATAGATAATTATCCATATAATGGTGTTGACTATTACCATTTATTAACGATGTTAAATCAGAGTATAAGAAACGTAGCTGATGATAAAGTATTAGTGATAGAGCTAACTTCTTTGCCTATTTGGAGAGACGGTGATTTTTATGACTATTTTCATAACACTCCACAGGGATCTGAAAGGGTGGCAGAAGAAATTTACAAACAAATAAAAAATAGCGTCAAATAAGTATGGAAATTTTAAAGGACTTATGGCTCTTCTTGAAAGAGCGTAAAAAATTCTGGCTAGCACCAGTTATTATAATATTACTACTATTAGGAGTATTAATTATATTTGGGGGTAGTAGTGCTTTAGCTCCTTTTATTTATACACTATTCTAAATTTATGAAAGCAGTAAAAAACAACCCAATTAAAACGGTATTGACCATGTCTGTTGGTTTTGGAATTATCTTCTTATTTTCGAATCTAATCTGGTCTTTATATACATCATTAATTATAGGTGTTTTAGGACTATCATCTAACAAAATTGCAGGATGGCTAGACTTCTTATGGATGAAATTTGCGAAAGTTTTGAGCTTTATTGTTCCTAACATTTTATTGAGTGCCATTTTTTATCTAGTGCTGTTCCCTTTATCTTTTTTATCTAAAATATTTGGGAACAACGACTATCTTCAACTAAAGGGAAAAAGTGCAACACTTTGGGTAAAAACACCTACCCAAAATAATAAAAACACATTTGAAAAAATGTGGTAAATTAATTTTAACATTACTTATAGTGTTTTAGTTTTGGATTCTACTATCAATAAAAAGAGTTTAATCAAGCAGTCAAGTCCTTTTGCAAAATCAAATATAAATGAGCAATAAAAAATATTTTATCTTAAAACAAATTGCCTTAGTAAGCGAATAAATTTATGATGTTTTTAGTAAATTATTTTTTTGTAAAAACATGAAATTCTTTGGGATTAAAATGACTGTATTTTATTAGTAACCTTAACCGCGGGTCTAACGGAAAAGATTTTAAAAATGATTTTAATTTCCATTTCTTATTTAATTTGGTTTTTAATAGTTTTTTTTTCTTAGGATCATTTAAAATTATAGCGTCAAAAACCTCTAAGCTATCAACTTTTTTTTCAAAATCACTTTTTAAAATTATGTATTTTTTTTCAATACTAGTTCCTTTTAAATAGTCTTTTGAAAATAAGTCAACAATTTGGTAACATGGATTAGGTTCAGCCATTTCAGATTTTAATTTTGCTACCGCACCAGTTCCCCCTCCAATTTCAATTATTGCTTTGTATCTTTCTGCTGAATATGCTGTACATTCATTTAATGATGGTGAACTTCCATTATTTCCATAATCTTCTAGTAAAATTTTACTCCCTGATTTAACATTACTAGTTATATAGTTTTTTGATAAAATTCTACTGTCTGTTTTGTAGTTCACATAATAAATTAGTTCAAAATTCAACGTTAAAAAATAGATAAAGGAAATTGTACTCATTATTATGATTATTTTTTTGGAATTTAATAGCAATAAATTCATATATAAAATTGTTATAACGACACTAATTAGTAAAAAATAAGGTGTCCCAATATTTTTACCAAATAATATTATAATCATAAAAAACAGAACAGAAGGATAAATTAAGAAATTATATTTCTTTAGATTTTTAAAGTTTTTAATAATTACAATTAAAAGTGGGAAAAATATAACAACTGTCAGTGAACTATAATATAGGAGTGCATTTGAATAAATGCTAATGTCTTGAAAAACTATGATCTTATTGTAAATTGCTTCTCCATAGTTTGAAAATTTACCAATATTATTATCTTGAACTCCAAATAGTTTTGAATACAAAACCAAAGGATATAAAGTTATTATTAAGAACAAAACGCAGCCTTTTGAGATGATTTTCAAATTTTTGTTAAAATAATCCATGATGTTTTTATGATATATTTTATAGTCAAAATAAAGTATAAAAAACACAAAAATTGACAATTCAATTCTTACAGCGAAAGAAAGGAATAATATGAAATACAGTTTTGTTTTACTGGGGTCATTTAAAATAAAATATTTGAAAGAATAATAGCTTATTAAAGAAAATGTTAAATATGACATTGCTTCGTATTTAACCCAAAAAGTTGATAAAAGTGTTATTGGATTAAATAAAATCACTGATGACATTAACAAAAAATATAAATCATTTTTTGTTAATTTTTTTAATAATTTTATTAGTAACAGATGCCCTAACATTGTAAGTATAATTGATAAGATTCTAAAAAGGAATAGAATTTCCCATTTCTCTAACAAAATAGAATTTTTAAAAGTTTGAAAATCAGGCCATAGGTTAAAAATTCTCCCAATTAAAAAGCTTATTCCGTACCATATATTTTGAATCCAAACATATACTGAGATTGACTTGCTAAAATCTCCATTTTTATATAATAATAAAAGTTTAAGTGGTCTTTTTAGTAATGCACCTTCATCTGGATGACAATGAAAAGGTTTTCCAAAAAGGGATAAGTTTAGTTGAAAAAAAAGTATAATAAATAATAATAGAAGTGTTGTTTTTTTGGACATTTT
>Ga0213869_10002700_pt1 | contig 12142 bp, 8 predicted proteins | sample PICome_10_FD_160083 | JGI IMG/M metagenome (GOLD analysis project Ga0213869, IMG submission 160083) | Coastal seawater microbial communities near Pivers Island, North Carolina, United States - PICO132 | ecosystem: Environmental > Aquatic > Marine > Coastal | place: USA: North Carolina...
GTTTACTTCTCAGCTCTATTAATTATTTTTTTTGTATTTTTTAATTTCGATAATAATTTTGTAGAAGTTTTTCTTTCTTTAACTAGCAGTGTTTCAAATATTGGATTTTCTTTAAATAATAATTCTACAAATTTATCCTTTATATTTTTAATCTTAGTTATAATAGGGGGTTCCTTTTTTTCAACAAGCTCAGGTATTAGATTTTTAAAAATTTATTCATTATTAAAGTTCTCTTTAAATGAAATATTATCATATAGTAGGCCCAAAAATATTTATGTTAATAAACATCTTTTTTCAAAAGAGTCTTTTGAGATAAAAGAAGTTTATAAATATTTTTTATCAATTATTATTTTTATTATTTCATTATTTTTCTTAAGTTTTTTATTGACCTTAAGTGGTATGGAGTTTGATAGTTCTTTTAAGTTATCTATTTTAACCCTTATGAACACAGTAAATTCGTCAATGTATGGTCTTAATGATTTAAACTTCACTGATCTTCATTTTTCCGTAAAATATTACTTAATTTGCTTTATGATTATAGGTAGAGTTGAGCTTTTGACTTTATTAATAATTAGTAAAAAATTACTTTTTAAAAATTAAATTAGTACTATAAAGTCATTAAAGTAAATTTTGCGCTCTTAGCTCAGCTGGATAGAGCATCGGTTTTCTAAACCGAGGGTCGGTGGTTCGAGTCCACCAGAGCGCACCATACAACATATATTCTCTAATTTTTATTTAGCACAACATATAGATATTTTTCATTTTATTTTGATCAAATTTTCTTTGATCGGAATTAGATAATGTTAATAATATAAATAATTCAAATTAGTTTTTGAATTATTTGTTAACAAATAAATAAATAAACAGAGGAATAAATAATGTTTAAATACGTAAAACAATTAACTTCTCTAGTTGCTATGGTTGCAGTTCTGTTTGCTTTTACAACAGAAACAATGGCTGCTAAGAAGTCAAAAACTCTTAAAAACACTCAGAAAAAAGGTTTTGTAAGATGTGGTGTATCTCAAGGTTTACCAGGATTTTCAAATGCTGATGCTGCTGGAAATTGGACTGGTGTAGACGTTGATGTATGTAGAGCGGTAGCTGCTGCAGTATTAGGTGATGCGAACAAAGTTAAGTTCACTCCACTAAGTGCTAAAGAAAGATTTACAGCTCTTACTTCTGGTGAGATAGATATCTTATCAAGAAACACAACTTGGACACTTTCAAGAGACGCTGACATTGGTCTTACTTTCGTTGGAGTAAACTTCTACGATGGTCAAGGTTTCATGGTTAGAAAAAGCTCTGGAATAACTTCTACAAGCCAATTCAAAAATGGTATTTCTGCATGTACAAACATCGGAACTACTACGGAGCTAAACATGAGAGACTTCTTTAATTCAAAAGGAATTTCTTATACTCCAGTAGCATTTGAAAAAGCTGATGAAGTTGTTGCTGCTTATGATGCAGGTAGATGTGATACTTACACTACTGACAAATCAGGTTTAGCAGCTCAAAGAACTAAAATGTCAAACCCAGATGAACACATTGTGTTACCTGAGACGATTTCAAAAGAGCCATTAGGCCCAGTTGTACGTCAAGGTGATGCTGTATGGGAAGACATTGTTAGATGGTCTCTTAACACTATGATCGAAGCTGAGGAGTATGGAATTACTTCTGCTAATGCTGATTCTATGAAAACTTCAGAAAACCCTCAAGTTAAAAGACTTGTTGGTGCTGAAGGTGAAATGGGTGCAGCATTCGGTTTAGATAACGAGTGGAACTTAAGAATTATCAAACAAGTTGGAAACTATGGTGAAAGTTATAAAAGAAATATAGCTGACACTGGAATCTTACCAGACAGAGGTCCAAACCAATTATGGACTAAAGGTGGTATTTTATACGTTCCACCATCAAGATAATTTAAAGTTATAAATTGATAAAAAGGGCTAGATTTATCTAGCCCTTTTTTTATACTGCATATTCATATGAAATTAAAAAAAATCCTACCTCAATTATTAACACTATTGTTTATAGTTTTAATTTTTGGATTCTTTACAATGAATGCTCAAGAAAACATGGATACTAGAGGTATTGAGTTTGGCTTTGGTTTTTTGAAACAAGAAGCTTCATTTGATATTCAATTTTCATTAATTGATTACGATGGTTCAATGTCTTATGCACGAGCTTATTTAGTTGGACTTTTAAATACATTATTAGTTTCATTTATCGGAATAATATTAAGTACACTTTTAGGCGCTGTAATTGGAGTTGCTCGATTATCACCTAACTACTTAATTAACAAAACTGCCAGTTTTTATATTGAATTTTTTAGAAATATTCCTTTATTACTACAGATCTTTTTTTGGTATTTTGCAGCTTTGAGAGCTCTACCAATGCCTGAAGATGCACCATTAATTTTTGGATCTTCTTTTATGACTATTAAGGGTTTATATACGCCAGCACCTGTTTGGAATAATTTTGATATTTTTTTGATAACATTAATTATAGCCTTGGTAATTATTTTCTTTTTCAATAAATTTGCAAAAAAGAAACAAGAAGAGGAAGGAAAGCAGTATCCTAAGTTTTTGATATCACTTGGTATTTTTGTTATATTACCTGCTTTAACATTTATTATTGGTGGTGTTGATTTATCTTGGAGTTTCCCTGAATTAAAACAACTTGCATTAACTTCATTTACATATGAAGGTGGTATGGGGATACCTCCTGAGCTAATAGCTTTAACACTTGCTTTAACACTTTACACAGCAACATTCATTGCAGAAAATGTAAGAGCCGGCATCCAAGGCATTGGAAAAGGGCAAAAAGAAGCTGCTGCATCAATTGGATTAACACCTAGCCAAGTTTTAAAATTAGTTATTATGCCACAAGCTTTAAGAATTATTATACCACCGACAACCAATCAATACTTGAATTTAACAAAAAATTCATCTTTAGCAGCTGCAATTGCTTACCCTGATTTGGTTTTAGTATTTGCTGGAACTGCAATGATGCAAACTGGTAGAGCTATTGAAATAGTTGGTATTACCATGGCAACTTATTTAACTATTAGTTTAGCTATTTCACTATTTATGAATTGGTACAACAAGCGTATAGCGATAAAAGAAAAATAAAAATGAATAATTTTGAAATATTAAAATCTATACATCATAAAAATAGAAACGTTTCTCTAATTTTAGGAATTTTATTTTTTTCTTTAGGTATATTAGATTTTTGTCTAAATAATTTTTATGGAAAAAATATAACTGGATTTCTACCTGGATTTATTAGCTTTTTTACACCTTTAATATTTGGAATGATAGGACTTCATTTAATAAGAATAGAGTTTTCTGGAATTAAAATATTAGATGAACTTAATAAAAATATTAATACTAACAATTTTAATGCTGCTCTAAGTATATCAATAATCATATTAATCATTTTTAGTATTGCTCCTTTACTTAATTGGTTCATTCTTGATGCAACATTTGTTGGTGAAAATAAAGAAGCTTGTACTGGAGGTGGTGCCTGTTGGGTTTATATTAAAACTTGGTTTAATAGATTTATGTATGGAATGTATCCTAATGCTGAACAATGGAGAGTTAATGCAACATTTATCATTGTTTTGGGATTAATGGGAGCAGGTTATTTTTTTCCATTAAGATACAAAAAATACCTAACTTTTTATTATGTAATCTTATTACCGATAATATCATTTCTTTTAATTTATTATTTAATTTCAGGTGGAGAGTTTGGTTTAGAATGGGTTGAAACAGGAGCCTGGGGAGGTTTATCACTGACCTTTATTGTGTCATTCTTCTCACTAATTTTCTGTTTTCCGATAGGAATGATGTTGGCTTTAGGAAGAAGATCTGATTTAGCTGTTGTTAAATATTCATCACTTTCATTTATTGAATTTTGGAGAGGTGTACCGTTAATTACAGTATTGTTCATGTCTGCGGTTATGTTTCCAATGTTTTTACCGGATGGTACTTATGTTGATAAACTAATTAGAGTTATTGTTGCCATAACATTGTTTGAAGCAGCTTATACAGCTGAAGTTATAAGAGGTGGCTTACAAGCTTTACCAAGAGGTCAATATGATGCTGCAAAATCTTTAGGTATGGGTTATTGGAGGCTTCACCTTTTAGTTATTTTACCTCAAGCCCTTAAATTGGTAATACCAGGTATTGCTAATACTTTTCTTGCTTTAGTAAAAGATACACCTTTAATCTTTGTTGTAGGGCTATTAGAGTTAGTTGGAATGTTGAATTTAGCAAAAACTAATCCAAAATGGCTAGGTTTTTCTATGGAAGGATATGTGTTTGCTGGAATTATATTCTGGATTATTTGCTACAGTATGAGTAAATATAGTCAAAAATTAGAATTAAAATTTAAAACAGATAGATAAGTTATGTCAGACTCAATTATACAAATTAAAGATGTAAATAAATGGTTTGGTGATTTTCAAGTACTTAAAGATATTAACCTTGAAGTTAAACCAAAAGAAAAAATTGTAGTCTGTGGACCATCGGGATCTGGTAAATCTACGTTAATTAGATGCATTAATAGATTAGAAGAACATCAAAAAGGAAATATAATAGTTGATGGAACTGAAATTTCTGAAGACACTAAAAACATAGAACAAGTTAGAGCAGAAGTGGGAATGGTATTTCAACAATTCAATTTATTTCCACATTTGTCTATTTTAGACAATTGCACGTTAGCTCCTATCTGGGTGAAAAAAATGCCAAAAAGAGAAGCTGAAGAACTAGCTCTTAAACATCTAGAGAGAGTACAGATTTTAGATCAAGCACAAAAATTTCCGGGACAACTATCTGGTGGACAACAACAAAGGGTAGCTATAGCTAGAGCTCTTTGTATGGAGCCTAAGATTATGCTTTTTGATGAGCCTACATCAGCGCTAGACCCTGAAATGATTAAAGAAGTATTGGATGTTATGGTTGATTTAGCGAAACAAGGCATGACAATGATAGTAGTTACTCATGAAATGGGCTTTGCTAAAGAAGTGGCTGACTGCATGATATTTATGGATGAGGGTAAAATTGTTGAAAAGGCTGATACTAAAGAATTTTTTGATAATCCTAAGAATGATAGAACTAAATTATTTTTAAGTCAGATACTTTAGAGATCAAGTTTTTACCATCTATCAATGGTTTTTTTTTAATTTAACAGCATATAATCTCTTGACACAATCTTAGATTTAATCGCTATTTTTTTTAAATTAATAAATTTTTTTATTGCGGTCAGCATTAAAAGTATGTTGAATATGGTTTAATAAAAAATCATTTTGAGGGGTCTTAATGGAAGATAATTTTAATAAACACTTAGGGAATAAGTTAAAGCTAAGAAGATTAGCTCTTGGACTTACACAAACAAAAGTAGCAAAAGCAATAAACGTTACATTTCAACAAATACAAAAATACGAGAAAGGTACTAATGGAGTTAGTTCAATAAGATTATTGCAACTAGCAAATTATTTAAAAGTACCTGTTAATTATTTTTTTGAAGATTTTTCAGAATATTTAATAAATTTAGAAAAATCTCAAGAGGGACATATGAATATTAACTATAATTTTTTAACTAAGTTATATGCAGAATTAAATTCTGATCAGAAAATTAAGTTTACAAAATCATTACAGTTAAGTTCTAATTTATCAAAAGTTGGTTAATCAACTTTCTTGAAGCATAATAATTAATCTTATTATCTTGTAAGATGAAGATTTCATTTTATTATTACTGATTATTGAAAGGTAAATTGGCTCCTCGGGCAGGACTCGAACCTGCGACCAATTGATTAACAGTCAACTGCTCTACCAACTGAGCTACCGAGGAATATTAAAAATCTCAACTTACTTTTTTTTCAAACTAAAACAAGATTTTTTTTGGAGGCATCGCCCAGAATCGAACTGGGATACAAGGATTTGCAATCCTCTGCGTAACCATTCCGCCACGATGCCATCACATCTCACTTTAGAGGAATTAAAGAACCTTTTATATATAAAATATTAATAATTAGTCTACCAAATAACGACTTAAAAATGATTATTGTTAATTCATATTAATAAATTATAAACTATTCAATACCTATGAGTAACGATAAATATACACATTCAGAAGTAGAAGATAAGATTTACTCTTATTGGGAAAAAAACAACTTATTTAAACCTAGGATCAATAAAAAGAAATTTTCGATCGTTATACCACCACCCAACGTAACAGGCAGTTTACATATGGGTCACGCTTTGAACAATTCAATTCAAGATTTACTTATTCGTTATCATAGAATGAATAACTTTGAAACTTTGTGGCAGCCAGGGACTGATCATGCGGGTATAGCAACCCAAGCATTAGTCGAGAGAAAATTAACAGCAGAAAAAATTGATAAAAATGAACTAGGTAGAGAAAAATTTATTGAAAAAGTTTGGGAATGGAAAAAACAATACGGCGACATAATAATTAACCAACTTAAAAAATTAGGTTGCTCATGCGATTGGTCTAGAAATGCTTTTACTATGGATGATAATCTTTCCCGATCTGTAATTAAAGTTTTTGTAGAATTGCATAAAAAAAAATTAATCTATAAAGCTGAAAAGTTAGTTAATTGGGATACTGTACTTAAAACTGCTATTTCTGATTTAGAAGTAGATCAAAGAGAAGTAAATTCTAAAATCTATTATATTAAATATCCGATAGAAAACACAGAAGATTTTATAACTATAGCTACAACTAGACCAGAAACTATGCTTGGAGATACAGCCATAGCTGTAAATCCTAAAGATAAGCGTTTTAAAAAATTAGTTGGAAAAATAGCCATCATCCCACTTGTTGGTAGAAAAATTAAAATTATTAAAGATGATTATGCCGATCCAGAACAAGGTACAGGAGCTTTAAAAATCACACCAGCACATGATTTTAATGATTATGAAGTTGGACAAAGAAATAACTTAGAAATTATAAATATTTTTACTGAAGCTGGAAAAATTAATAATAATGCACCAAAAAAGTACATTGGTCTTGATCGTTTCGAAGCTAGGAAAATGATATTAAAAGAACTTAAAGACAAAGAGTTTTTTGTTAAAGAAGAAAACATTAAAAATAAAGTTCCTTACGGTGATAGATCTAATTCTATTATTGAACCTTTTTTAACTGAGCAATGGTTTGCAGATGCAAAAAAGTTATCTGTTAAAGCTAAAAAAGTTGTTACTTCAAAAAAAACAAATTTCTTTCCTAAAAATTGGTCAAAAACATATTTTCAATGGATGAATAATATTGAACCCTGGTGCATCTCAAGACAACTTTGGTGGGGTCATCAAATACCTGCTTGGTATGGTCCAGATAAAAAGATCTTTGTAGCAATTAATGAAGCTGAAGCAAAAACTCAAGCAAAAAAACATTATAAAAAAGAAGTAGAATTAATTAGAGATCCAGATGTTTTAGATACTTGGTTTTCATCTGGCCTATGGCCTTTTGCTACATTAGGTTGGCCAGATAATAAAACATTTGTAAAAAAATTTTATCCAACTTCTGTTCTTGTAACAGGATTTGATATTATTTTTTTTTGGGTGGCTAGAATGATTATGTTTGGAACTGAATTTTTAAACAAAGAACCATTTAAAGATGTTTATGTTCATGCTCTTGTTCGAGATGAAAAAGGACAAAAAATGTCTAAATCAAAAGGTAATGTAATTGACCCTTTAGAATTGATTGAAAAATATAGTGCTGATGCTTTAAGATTTACTTTACTTTCAATGGCTTCACCTGGAACTGATGTAAAGTTGTCAGAGGATAGAGTAAAGGGATATAGAAATTTTTTGAATAAATTATGGAATGCAAACAATTTTTTAATAACTAACAATTGTGATTTCGATAAAATAGACAAAATTCCAAAATTAACTATTAATATTAATAAGTGGATTTATTCAGAGTTATTAGAAGCAAATAAGAAAATTGAAAAAAACCTAAAAGATTACCGATTTGATGAAGCAGCCAAAAATGCCTATCAATTTGCTTGGCATTCTTATTGCGATTGGTATTTAGAACTGTCTAAAACAATTCTCTTTTCCGATAATGAGAAGGCCAAAGCTGAAGTTAAAAAGGTTTCTAGTTATGTATTTAAACAAATTTTGATCTTACTTCATCCATTTATACCTTTTGTTACAGAAGAAATATGGCTTAAGAATAAATTTGATAAGTCTGGAAAAAATTTTTTAATGTTGGCAAATTGGCCTATTGGATCAGCAAAAAAAGACAAAAATACTAAACAAGTTGAAAAAATTATTGGTATTATTTCTGAGCTAAGATCATTTAAAAACGAGCTTAATGTAGGACCAGGTTCTTTCATTGAAATGTCAATAAACAATATAAGTAAAAGTCAAAAGTCTTTCATTATAGACAATGAAATAATATTAAAAAAACTTGGAAGAATAAGTAATATCCATCAAAACGATGTTGATAGACCAGCAGCTACAATGATGGTTTCTGGTGACATGTTTAAGATTTATTTTGATAAAGATGTTGATTTAGAATTGATTAAAGAAAATCTGACCAATAGACAAAATAAATACCAAGAAGAAATGAATAAAATATCACAAAGGCTAAATAATAAAGGTTTTGTTGATCGCGCTCCAAAAGATATTGTTGAACAAGAAAAAACTAATTATAATAATTTAATAAATGATATTAAAAAAATATCACTAACATTAGAAAGTTTATAATGCCAAAATTTAATAAAAAGAAACTTCCAAGTAGACACACCTCATTAGGAGCAGATAGAGCTCCTCATAGATCTTTTTACTACGCAATGGGTGAAACAGAAAAAGATGTAGCGAAACCCTTCGTTGGTGTTGTATCAACTTGGAACGAAGCAGCACCATGCAATATTGCTTTAATGAGACAGGCCCAATCAGTTAAAAAGGGTGTTAGAGCTAATGGTGGTACACCTAGAGAATTCTGTACAATTACTGTAACTGATGGAATTGCCATGGGACATGAAGGAATGAAATCTTCTTTAATCTCACGTGAAGTAATAGCAGACTCCGCAGAACTTACTGTCAGAGGTCATTGTTACGATGCATTAGTTGGTATAGCTGGATGTGATAAGTCTTTACCAGCTTTAATGATGTCCATGGTTAGATTAAATGTTCCAAGTGTATTTATTTATGGTGGTTCAATTCTACCAGGAAGATATAAAGGGAAAGATGTAACCGTCGTTGATGTTTTTGAAGCAGTTGGAAAACATTCATCGGGTAAAATGTCATCTAAAGAATTGAGAAAATTGGAACTTGTTGCATGTCCTAGTGCTGGAGCGTGTGGTGGACAGTTTACAGCAAATACAATGGCGTGTGTTTCTGAAGCAATCGGGTTAGCACTACCTTATTCAGCAGGTACTCCTGCTCCCTATGAAGAAAGAGATAAATACGCAAAGTTAAGTGGTAAAACTGTTATGAATCTTTTAACTAAAAATATTCGTCCAAGAGATATTGTTACAAGAAAATCTCTAGAAAACGCGGCTACAATTGTTGCTGCAACAGGAGGCTCAACTAATGCTGCATTACATTTACCAGCTATTGCAAATGAAATTGGAATTAAATTTGATTTAATGGATGTTGCTAAAATATTCAAAAAAACTCCATACCTTGCAGATTTAAAACCAGGTGGAAAGTATGTAGCAAAAGATATGTGGTTAGCCGGTGGTGTCCCTATGTTATTAAAAACCTTATATGATGGAGGTTATATTCATGGAGATTGCCTAACAGTAACAGGCAAAACTATGAAAGAGAATTTAAAAAAAATTAAATTTAATCCTAAACAAAAAGTTTTAAGAAAATATGATAATCCATTATCTCCAGATGGAGGTGTTGTCGGCCTCAAGGGTAATTTGGCTCCCGATGGTGGTATTGTTAAAATTGCTGGGCTTAAAAAATTACAATTTACAGGAAAAGCAAGATGCTTTGATAACGAAGAAGCGGCTATGGCATGTGTACAAAAGAAAAAATACAAAGTAGGTGATGTAATCATTATTCGTTATGAGGGACCTGTAGGCGGTCCTGGTATGAGAGAAATGTTATCAACTACTGGTGCTATTTATGGTCAAGGTATGGGTGAGAAAGTAGCTCTAATAACTGATGGCAGGTTCTCTGGAGCAACTAGAGGCTTTTGCGTAGGTCATGTAGGTCCTGAGGCTGCTTTAGGAGGTCCATTAGCACTATTACGCAATGGAGACATCATTGATATCGATGCAAAAAAAGGAACTATCAATGTTAGACTTTCTAAAAAAGAACTATCTACAAGACGAAAAAAATGGAAACCTAGAAAATCAGATTTTGGTTCAGGAACTTTATGGAAATACGCACAAACAGTAGGACCAGCTTATTTAGGTGCACCTACACATCCTGGAAAGAGAAAAGAAGTTAAAGAGTACGCTGATATTTAATGAAAATTAGACCTGTTATTTTATGTGGTGGAGCAGGGACCAGACTCTGGCCTAATGCAAAAAAACATCAAGCTAAACAGTTTATTGATTTTGGTAATTGGACATTATTAGGCAAAACTTTAGAGAGAGTTAAAGCCTCTATATTTGACGCGCCAATTATAAGTACAAATTCAAAATATTTAAAACAAGTTAAACAGCATTTAAAGAAACATAAAATAAGAAAATTTAAGATTGTCCTTGAACCATCTAAAAGAAATACTGCTCCAGCTATATTAAGTACGGCATTAATAAAGGATATTCCAAACGAACAACCCTTAATGTTCCTAGCAGCTGATCATTTGATAGAAAAGGTTGGTTTATTCAATAAAGCTATTAAAAAAAATCAAAAGAAACTCACTCAAAATAATATCTTTATTTTTGGGATTAAACCCACAATGCCTTCAAGTGAATTTGGCTATTTTTTAACAAGAAATAACAAAGTAACTAGATTTGTAGAAAAACCTAAAGAGGCTAGAGCTAAACAAATAATTAGTAAAAAAGGTTATTGGAATTCTGGAATGTTTTATTTGAGAAAAGACTCAATAATTAATAATTTCAAGAAATACCAACCAAATATTTATCGAAACTGTAACAAAGCTGTAACAAAAGCAAAATATAAAAGTAATGTGTATTATTTAAACAAACAAGCATTTACTAAAGCAACAGCTAAGTCTTTTGACTATGCGATATTAGAAAAAACTAAAGATATAAACGCTATCAAATTAGATATTCCTTGGTCTGATTTAGGATCTTGGAAAGAAATCTGTAAGATGTATGGAAAAAATAAGAGACATTATTTTAAAAATAAGAATGTATTTCATAGACCTTGGGGTAGTTATGTTAATTTATTTAATGGTAAAGAATTCTTAATTAAAGAATTATATGTAAAACCAAAAGGTATATTAAGTCTTCAAAAACATCATCACAGAGCTGAACATTGGGTAGTAACCCAAGGTAAACCTAAAATTACACTAAACAAAAAACATTTTACAATGAAACCTGATGAAACTATCTTTATTCCATTAGGTTCAGTTCATAGAATAGAAAATCCCTACAAAAAACCAGTGAAAATTATTGAAGCTCAAGTTGGGTCTATATTGAGAGAAACTGATATAGTTAGATATCAAGACATATATGGCCGTGTTAAATAAATTAACACGACCACATAAATAAATTTAAAACCAATTATTTGGAATAATTATGTAGTGAATTGCAAGTACAATTCCAACCGATACACTTAGTCCAAAGATCATTTTAAGAAAGTCTTTTCCAATTAATGGGAAAACATACTTAAATTTATAATCTTTGTTCATTGTTGAAATTGCCAGTTCTCTTCCACAAAGTAGACCAACGAAAACCCATGTTGTTGACATCGGTAAATCGTTAAGTTCTTTAAAGTAGTAAAGTACACCAGCATATATAACGTTAATTATAGTAGCTGATCTTGCATATCTAGTTCCAGTTTTTTCCAAAACTACTGCTTGGATCCGTCCACCTTGAATATAGAAGATGTAAAATAGCAAAATAGTAAAATATGCCATTACAGTCAGCAGTATTGTAATATCAAGTTGTCTTGGAAGATATACTGCAATATTTGCTACATCGTGAGATAACCAAACCCACCATAACCAACCTGATGAAATCCAAACA